>OHDR01000596.1_pt1 | contig 15450 bp, 14 predicted proteins | sample 1567001 | NCBI WGS metagenome assembly OHDR01 (sample SAMEA3879553, study PRJEB24766) | human gut metagenome | biome: human-associated habitat; feature: feces | place: USA | collected 1985/1987 | reverse complement strand
AACAACGACAAAAGGAACCTATCGTATATGAAAATCGTTTTACCTGAGAAAGTAACTTATATTATTGACACACTGACACAGCATGGCTTTGAGGCCTATGCTGTAGGTGGGTGCGTCCGTGATACGATGTTAGGACGGATTCCTATGGACTGGGACATCACGACATCAGCAAAACCGGAACAGGTAAAAGAGTTATTCCGACATACCATAGATACTGGGATCCAGCATGGAACGGTTACCGTGATGCTTGAACATGAGGGATTCGAGGTGACCACATACCGTATAGACGGGGAATATGAGGATGCAAGGCATCCTAAGGAGGTACAGTTTACTTCCAATCTGTTAGAAGATCTGAAGCGCCGCGATTTTACGATCAATGCCATGGCTTACAATGATAAGGATGGGCTGGTCGATGCGTTTGATGGTGTGGGAGATTTAGAGCGCGGTGTGATCCGGTGCGTGGGAGCTGCTGTGGAGCGTTTTACGGAGGACGCGCTTCGTATGCTGCGTGCAGTGCGGTTTGGAGCGCAACTTGGCTTCTCTATTGAAGATGAGACAAGAGAGGCGATTGTTTCCCTGGCACCAAACATTGCAAAAGTGAGTGCAGAACGTATTCAGATCGAAATGGTAAAACTTCTCACGTCCGGACATCCGGAACTGCTGCGCACGGCCTATGAGACAGGACTTACCGCAGTTTTTCTGCCGGAATTTGACGAGATGATGAAAACACCGCAGAATAATCCGCATCACAAATACAATGTTGGAATCCATACGATCGAAGCAATGAAACAGATCAAAGCAGAACATATTTACCGATGGACAATGCTGCTTCATGATGTGGGAAAACCAACGGCGAGAGTTGAAGGTCCAGATAAAGATCATTTTAAAATGCATCCGGTGATCGGAGAAGAGATGGCAAGGAAGATTCTCCGAAGATTAAAGTTTGACAACCAGACGATCAAGCAGGTAACAACTCTTGTCAGATGGCATGACCGAAGATTTGCTTCAATAGAAGAAGTCAATAAGAAAACAGTCAGACGATGGGTCAGCCAGTTAACCCCAGAATTGTTTACAAGACTGATGGAGGTTCAGAAAGCAGATATCAGTGCACAAAGTGATTATCAGAGAGATAAGAAAGAACAAGTATTACAAGAAACAAAGAAATTATTCGAAGAAATCATCGAAGAGAAAAACTGCCTTTCCATCAAAGAATTAAAGATCAATGGAAAAGACTTGATGGATATGGGAGTTCCACAGGGAAAAGAAATCGGTCAAATTTTATCCTGGCTGTTAGATAAGGTATTAGAAGATCCACAGTTAAATGAACGCGAAACATTAACGCGGATGGCAGAAGAAAAGAGGGATGAGAAATGATCCTGTTATGGATATTGGTCTTAATTATTGTATACATCAAGATGATCGATCCGGGAAAGAAAAGAAAACATCCGGTATTAAATGTAAAATACTATGCACACAGAGGATTTCATGGAGAAGAAGGAATTCCAGAAAATTCCATGGCAGCTTTCAAGAAAGCAAAGGGATCAGGCTATGGAATAGAATTAGATGTTCAGCTGACCAAAGACGGTGTAATGGTAGTTCATCATGACTATGATCTTAAGAGAACATGTGGAGTAAATAAAAAAATCGCTGATCTTACTTATCGTGAATTATGCAGATATCGTTTGATGGGAACGAGAGAAAGAATTCCAAGGTTTGTGGAAGTTTTAAGAGAAGTTGATGGCAAAGTACCATTATTAGTAGAATTAAAAATGGAAACATGTAACCGTAAATTATGCAAGAAAGTTGCAAAAGCTTTAGATCAATATAAAGGATTGTATTGTATGGAATGTTTTCATCCGTATGCGCTGTATTGGTTTAAGAAAAACCGTCCAGAAGTGATCCGTGGACAGTTAAGTGAGCAGTTTTTGAAAGAAAAAGAAGAAGGGACGTTTACTCGTAAAATCGGTTATTTTATTGTGAAGAATTTATTGACAAATTTTATTACAAAACCGGATTTTATAGCCTATCACTACAAATACAAAGACTGTCTTCCACTCAGGATCTGCCGCAGATTTTACAAGATTCCAATTTACGGATGGACATTTCGTGACAAAAAAGCATATAAAGAGAATGAACCTTACTTTGAAGGATTTATTTTTGAAAAATTTGTGCTATAATCAAATGATAATGATGAAATACTTTTTATAATGATAAAGGAGTTTAGATCAATGAAAAAGAATGTAGTAGTGATCTTTGGAGGAGATTCCTCTGAACATGATGTTTCATGTCTGTCAGCAACAACAGTCATCAAAAACATGGACACTGAAAAATATAATGTGATTTTAGTTGGAATCACAAAAGAAGGAAAATGGTTATTAGTAGATAGTGTTAAAGATATCGAAGATGGAAGCTGGAGAGAAGGAGAAGTGAAAGCATTTATTTCTCCTGATACAACAACTCGTTCTTTAGTGATCCTTGCAGAAGGTACATATAAACTTCAGAAAGTTGATGTGATCTTCCCAGTTCTTCATGGTATGAATGGTGAAGATGGAACTGTTCAGGGATTGTTTGAATTGTCTAAAATTCCATATGTTGGATGTGGTGTATTGGCATCCGCAGTTTCAATGGATAAAGTATACACAAAGATCATCGTAGATCATATTGGAATCGATCAGGCAAAGTTTGTTCATGTCAGAGAAAGCGATTTTGAACATTTAGAAGAAGCAATGGATCGTGTGGAAAAGGAAATTCCATATCCAATCTTCGTAAAACCATCTTGTGCAGGATCTTCTAAGGGAGTTTCCAAAGCAGAGAATAGAAAAGAATTGGAAGCGGCATTATACGAAGCAGTGAAACATGACCGTAATATCCTTTGTGAGGAAACAATTGTCGGAAGAGAAGTGGAATGTGCGGTGTTAGGTGACAGGACACAGGTGAAGAGTACATGTGTTGGAGAGATCCTTGCGGCCGAAGAAGCGGCATTCTATGATTTTGATGCAAAATACAACAATGCAGAGTCTAAAACGGTTGTTGATCCAGAGATGCCAGAAGAATCTAAACGCAAGATCAAAGAAGATGCAGAAGCAATCTTTAGAGCTGTTGACGGATTTGGATTATCAAGAGTTGACTTCTTCTTAGAAGAATCAGGAAGAGTTGTATTTAACGAGATCAACACATTGCCAGGATTCACATCGATCAGTATGTATCCAATGTTATGGAAAGCATGCGGACTTGATATTCCTGAGTTACTTGATACATTGATCGATCAGGCAATGACAAGATATCGTTAGGAGGAATTTGATATGAATGCACCAATCGGGGTGTTTGATTCTGGAGTTGGCGGGCTCACTGTTGCAAGAGAGATCATGCGCCAGCTCCCGGAAGAAAGTATGATATATTTTGGGGATACTGCACGTGTACCTTATGGAACGAAGTCCAAAGATACGATCGTGCGCTATTCCAGACAGATCGTCAATTTTCTGTTGAGTAAGGGTGTTAAAGCAGTGGTCATCGCCTGTAATACAGCGAGTGCGCTCGCCTTAGCTGATTTACAGGAACTTTATAATGTGCCGATCATCGGTATGGTACAGCCAGGTGCGATCGCAGCAATGAATGCGACGAAGAATAAGAATATCGGGATCATTGGGACAAATGCAACGATCAAGAGTGGACAGTATGGCCAATATTTAAGGAAACTAGATCCATCTGTAACTGTCGTTACAAAAGCATGTCCATTATTTGTTCCGCTAGTAGAAGAAGGACTGATCGATGACCGTATTACAGAAGATATGGTATCCAGATATTTAAGAGAATTTAAGCAGTATGATATTGATTCTTTGATCCTTGGATGCACGCATTATCCATTGTTGATCAATCCGATCCAGCGATTTGTAGGGGATAAGGTCACACTTGTAAACCCTGCCTATGAAGTTGCGAAGACTTTAAAGCAGATGCTCGCACAGAGAGATATGGCGGCATCAGAAGATCATACTGCGAAGTATGAATATTATGTCAGTGATATGGCGGATCAGTTTTTATCATTTGCCGACAAAGTACTTCCATGCCGTGTGGATCAGGTACAGCCGGTAGATATTGAGAATTATTAGGAAGTGAAGATAAGATGACAAAAGATATATTAATTAATATTTCAGGACTTCAGATGGATGTAGATCCAAATGATCCGATCGAGATGATGACGACAGGTGCCTATTACCTGAGAAATGGAAAACATTATATTTTATACGATGAACTTTCTGAAGACAACGAGATCGTAAAAAATGTCATAAAGATCGGACCAAAGAGTGTGGAACTTACAAGAAAAGGAGGACAGTCTTCTCATATGGTCTTTGAAGAGGGAAAAGAAAACCTCTCTTACTACGATACACCATTTGGAAGTCTTTTGATGGGGGTCAATACAAGCAATATTGACTGGATCGAAGAAGAAGAACAGATGCACCTTAAAGTGGATTATGATTTGAGTATGAACTCTGATCACGTCTCAAAATGTAAGATAGATGTGAATATCCGGCCGAATGGAGAATAAACATGGAGCAGAATGAAAAAGGTTTGATGCAGTGGGAGAAGGATTTTTTGATCTCGATCACGATCCTGATCATTGCGACCATCATTGCGCATATTTTTTTCTATCAGACAGCTCACAACATTAATGTGCCAATGATTTATACATTGGCAACTTTTTTTATCTCAAGATATACAAAAGGATATGGATGGGGAATTGTTTCCTCACTGTTAAGCGTTATTTTTATTAATTGGAGATTTACGTTTCCATACTTTAAGATTAATTTCATGATTGACGGATATCCGATGACATTTCTTGGAATTTTAGTGATCGCAATCATCACGAATATGACAACAACAAGCTTAAACCGAGAGAAAGAAGCAGCTGTCAAGAGAGAGAAAGAACTTGCAAAATTAAATGAATATAACAAGCAGATCAATGAGCTTCAGATTGAGAAAGAAAAGGAGAAGATGCGCTCAAATTTATTAAGAGCGATCTCACATGATCTTAGGACTCCGCTGACTGGAATGATCGGGGCAAGTTCGACATATTTAGAAGCCAAAGACCAGCTGGATGAAGAAGCAAAAGATCAGCTTGTCATGGGAATCAAAGAAGATGCAAACTGGTTGTTAAACATGGTGGAAAACCTGCTTAGTATCACGAGGATCCAGAGCAATGGAAGTGACACACAGCCACATGTAAAGAAAGTACCGGAACCTCTCGAAGAAGTTGTAGCAGAAGCAATCCAGCGTTATCAGAAGCGCTATCCGGACAGTGAATTAAAGGTAAAGATCCCAGAAGATTTTTTAATGGTTCCAATGGATCCGACTTTGATCGAGCAGGTAATTATGAACCTTTTGGAAAATGCATGGGTACATTCCGGAAGTGATGCACCTATTGAACTTGATATCAAAGAAGAAGATAACAAAGTTGTATTCTATATCCGTGACCACGGAAATGGTATCGCACCAGAGCGCTTGGATCAATTGTTTGACGGCTGTGCAGGTGCATTAGACCATGAAAGCCGTAAGGGCATGGGTATCGGATTAAGTATCTGTAAATCAATCGTTATGGCACATCAAGGTGATGTCTATGCAAGAAACTATGAGGATGGAGCAGAGTTTAGTTTTAGTCTGCCAATGGATGAAAAAGAATTGACGGAGGAAAAGGAACTATGACAGAGATAAAATTTAATGTATTGATTGCTGAAGATGAAGAAAACATCGGCAATTTTATATCAGCGATCTTAAAAACCAATGGCTACAAACCAATCATAGCAACTACAGGAAATCAGGCGATCCAGTGTGCGGAATCATACTGTCCGGATGTAATCTTATTAGACCTTGGGCTACCGGATATGGATGGAATCGATGTGATCTCCGAGATCAGAAAATGGGCAGTTACTCCGATCATCGTGATTTCTGCAAGGAACAGAGAATCAGAGAAAGTAAAAGCCCTGGATGCCGGAGCAGATGACTATATCACCAAACCATTTGGCAATCAGGAACTGCTTGCTAGAATCCGTACTGCCCTAAGACATAGAAGACAGCCAATGGGAGCAGAGACGAAGACACCAATGTATCATGCAGGTCAGTTAAAGATTGATTTTGATAAGCGAAGAGTCTTTCTTGGAGAAGAAGAAATCCGTCTTACACAGATTGAATATAAACTGGTATCCCTTCTTGCAGAGAATGCAGGAAAGGTTATTACATATGAGTCTATCATCAAAGATATCTGGGGACCTCATGCAGATACGAACAATAGGATTTTGCGAGTAAATATGGCAAATATCCGCCGCAAGATTGAGAAAAATCCAGCAGTTCCAAAGTATGTTTTTACAGAAGTCGGAGTCGGATACCGTATGCTTGAGAACGAATTAAATAGTTAAGATTGTGCTAAAAAAGATACATTCTTTGCATAAAAAATGCTAAAAATATTATTGACAAATAAAAATAAGGCGTTTATAATTCCAACCATAACAAAGGCGTTATGAGATGACACAGATCATTCTTCATAACGCCTTTTCTTTTTATCAAGAAGGATTTCTAAAAGCCTTCAATCAATTCATTGAGTAAAGACACGCGCGTTTCTCCTGAATGAAAAAACAAAAACTTTCGAAATGGGAGGACAAAGATATGACAAAAGAAATTATGAACGCAGTAAATACCCAGATCTTTGGGGTATGGTTCCTGATCGGAGCCGCATTGGTATTCTGGATGCAGGCCGGATTTGCAATGGTTGAAGCCGGATTTACAAGAGCTAAGAATGCCGGAAACATTATCATGAAAAACCTGATGGACTTCTGTATTGGTACTTGTGTATTTATTCTGATCGGTTTCAGTTTATTACTCGGGGAAGATATGATCGGATTGATCGGAAAACCTGGATTTGACATTTTTACATCTTATGCAAATTTTGACTGGTCAAGTTTTGTATTCAACTTAGTATTCTGCGCAACAACAGCAACGATCGTATCCGGAGCCATGGCAGAGAGAACAAAATTCTTATCTTACTGTATTTATTCTGCAGTAATCTCTGCACTGATCTATCCAATTGAAGCACATTGGATCTGGGGTGGTGGATGGTTATCTCAGATGGGATTCCATGATTTCGCAGGATCTTGTGCAATTCATATGGTTGGTGGATTATCCGCACTGATCGGAGCAAAATTCTTAGGACCACGTATTGGTAAATTCACAAAAGATAAAGATGGAAATATTACAAAAGTAAATGCATTCCCAGGACACAATATTCCACTTGGAGCATTAGGAGTATTTATCTTATGGCTTGGCTGGTATGGATTCAACGGTGCAGCAGCAACATCTGTTGAACAGTTAGGATCTATTTTTGTAACAACAACAATTTCACCAGCAGTCGCAACAGTTGTTTGTATGGTATTTACATGGGTAAAATATGGAAAACCTGATGTATCAATGTCATTAAATGCATCTCTTGCAGGACTTGTAGCGATCACAGCACCATGTGATGTCACAGATGCTTTTGGAGCAATTGTGATCGGAGCAGTTTCTGGATTACTTGTTTGTTTTGGAGTATGGTTATTAGATTATAAATTAAGAATTGATGACCCAGTTGGAGCCGTAGCGGTTCATTTTATGAACGGTTTATGGGGAACATTAGCAACAGGATTATTTGCAACAAAAACTGCACCAGGAAGTGAATTAAATGGACTTTTCTATGGTGGTGGATTTGGATTATTAAAGATTCAGATTATCGGTATTGTTTGTGTCTGCGCTTGGACAGCCGTGACGATCAGTTTAACATTTACAATTATCAAAGCAACGATTGGTCTTCGTGTAACAGAAGAAGAAGAGATCATCGGTCTGGATGGACCAGAACATGGTTTAACATCAGCATATGCTGGATTCAGTATGATGGATATTTCTAACACAATGATCATGGAAGAAAATGCAAATACTGTTCTTGGAGAAGAAGATTACGAAAGAGCTTCTAAAGTACAGAAAGCAGCAGCTGTACAGGTCAGCAAAGCTCCAGATTTTGTACCTACAGGAATGTATAAAGTTGTTATTATCGCAAAATTAACAAGATACGACAAGTTAAGAAAAGCAATGAACGATGTTGGTGTAACTGGTATGACAGTCACTCAGGTTATGGGCTGCGGTATCCAGAAAGGTGCCGGAGAACGTTACAGAGGTGCTGAAGTCGATGCAACATTACTTCCAAAAGTTAAAGTTGAAGTTATCGTAGGAAATATCCCAGTAGAAAACATCATTGAAGCTGCGAAGAAAGCTCTTTACACAGGTCATATCGGAGATGGTAAGATCTTTGTATACAACGTAGATAAAGTTATTAAAATCCGTACAGGAGAAGAAAATCTTGCAGCATTAGCAGACGTTGAATAAGAAATAAATTTAAATTTTTGTAAGTTGGTCAACTGTAGATTTCGAGTATATGATAAAAAATAAATAAATGATCGGAAGCGCAGCTAGAGAATTTTACTCACGTTTTTTACAGATCGCTGATCCGCCGGCTTTCCTTGCGTAACTTGCCTTCAAAAGTATTGAAAACAGAACTCTTTGAGGCTCAAACAACGCACCAAGCCGGCTGCGAATCCGTAAAAAACGTGGCAAAATTCTAATGCTGCTCTTCCGATCGTTTATTTATTTTTTATCATATACCAGAAGTCTAAAGTGTGGACAATTACAAGATTGAAAAATTCAAGTGGGGGTGTATGGAGAACAGCATTGATTGTAAAATAGGAAATTTTCAGACAGAAGGTGCTTGTAGATTTTAGCTAAACTTCTGTTAACGAATACAAAAATTATCAATCAATACCATTCAAATCACAATTGTCTTGATAAAAATACATAAATAAATCTTGAATTTTAAAACACCTTTTGTTACTATAAACGTGACGAAGGAGTCAAAGCATAAAGAAAAGTGTGCTTTGGCTCCTTTTTTATTAGCTAGAATTAGTTAATAAAAACATTCTCTCGAGAGATTTTCAATAATGTCAGAACCAGCTACTCTGACGAGCATAGAAGCATAGTTGAAAATGAGAATGGAGGAATATACTATGAACGCAGGAGATACAGCATTTATTCTGCTATGTGCAGCATTTGTATTTATTATGACACCAGGCCTTGCATTTTTCTATGGAGGAATGGTACGAAGGAAAAACGTTGGGAACACGATGATGCAGTGTGTATTTATCATGGGAGTTTCCGTGATCATGTGGGTACTTGTTGGATATGCACTATCTTTCGGTGGAAACCATGCAGGGATCATTGGAGGAGCAAAATGGTTTGGCTTAAACGGAGTTGGAATGAAACCAGGACCATATGCAGATACGATTCCAAACCTTGCATTTGCAGCATTTCAGATGATGTTTGCAATGATCACACCAGCACTGATCACAGGATCTGTTGCAGGAAGAATGAAATTTAAAGCATTAGTTCTTTTTATTATCTTATGGTCATTGATCGTGTACTACCCAATGGCACATATGGTATGGGGAGAAGGAGGATTCTTAGCAGAGATCGGGTCTGTCGATTTCGCAGGAGGAAATGTCGTTCATATCACATCAGGGGTCAGTGGTCTGGTATTAGCTTTAACACTTGGAAAACGTCGTGGATATGACCAGGGAGTCTACCACGTACATAATACACCATTTGTATTTTTAGGAGCTGCACTGTTATGGTTTGGATGGTACGGATTCAATGCAGGAAGTGCTCTTGCAGCAAATGGACTTGCAGCACATGCATTTATGACAACATGTGTTTCAGCAGCCGCAGCTCTTGTTTCATGGATGTTGATCGAAGTATTTTCAGAAGGAAAAACAACTTTAGTCGGAGCTTCCACAGGATTAGTTATCGGACTGGTAGCAATCACACCGGGAGCCGGATTTGTTCCAATGTGGGCAGCAGTGATCTGTGGATTATTAGTAAGCCCAATCTGCTACTTCAGTGTAAAACTGATCAAAGGAAAATTAAAGATTGATGATGCATTGGATGCATTTGGATGTCACGGAATCGGTGGTATCTGGGGTGGTATCGCAACAGGATTATTTGGAATGACATCCATCAATGGAGTCGCAAAATGGAATGGATTAGTGTTTGGAGAAACAAGATTGTTTGTAGCACAAATCATAGGGATTCTTGTATCTATCGCAGTTGCAGTAGTCGGAAGCCTGATCTGTATCGCGATTGTCCGTATCTTTACTCCATTAAGAGTTGAAGAAAGAGCCGAGAAAGTCGGATTGGATGTATCAGAACACGGAGAGAATGCTTACCCAAGTTTTAATGGTTTAGATTAAAAGAGGTGAAAATATATGTTGATCAAAATTAATGCAATCGTTCGAGAAGAGAAATTCGAAGATGTCAAAGAAGCTTTAAATAAAATCGGAGTTAATGGAATCACAGTATCACAGGTTATGGGATGCGGAGCACAGAAAGGTTTTACAGAAGTTATCCGTGGAACAAAAGTTGATATGATGATGCGTCCAAAGATTAAATTTGAGATCGTCGTATCTTCTGAAGAATGGGAAAGAAAAACGATCGAAGCTATTCAGAAATCTGCATTTACAGGAGAAGTTGGTGACGGGAAGATCTTCAGTTACGAAGTAAGGAATGTAGTTAAGATCCGTACCGGAGAACGTGATGTAGATGCATTACAGGATTAGTTCTTAAAATATCTACTATTATATAGAAGAAACAGGTGATTTTTGTGGAAAAAAATAAAAATCACCTGTTTTATTGTGTATAAAATTATAAAATATAATAAGAAAGATTCATTTCTTGTAATGTGATAAAATTCGTGATAAGATGATAGCCAATCAGAGAAATAATTTTGACATTAGGAAGAGAAACATATTATATAGAAGAAAGAAGACAAGGAAAGAATGAAATTAGTAACACTAGTATCAAATAATGTAGGAGTTGATACGTATCTGGAATTAAGAAAAGCGGTCAACTTTAAACCATTATCAAGAACACAGGCGAAGAAAGCCTTAGATAACAGTTTGTATATCGTCTGCGCATACATTGATGCCAAGATCGTTGGAATGGGACGACTTGTAGGTGACGGGGCGGTCATTTGTTACATTCAGGATTTAATGATTCATCCAGATTATCAGCATTATGGAATCGGAAGTGCAATCATAGAAGATCTGATCGAGTATGTAGAGAATCTTTGTGAAGAAGGAACCGAGATTATGTTGGATCTGATGTGTGCGATCGGAAGAGAACCATTTTATCACAAACATGAATTTATTTCTCGTCCAACGGATAAATTAGGGCCTGGAATGATTCGCTACATTAGAAAGTAGAGGAAAAAAATATGGAAGATAAGAGATACGATCCGTATACTGGATACGAGATCAAAGATGAAGATTCAACACAAGAATATCATACACAAGATGATGATTCATACAGACGATATCGTTACGAAGATGATCACATAGAACAACCACAGCAGGAGCAGACAAGTGGAATTGCGATCGCAACAATGATCCTTGGAATCATAGCAGTTGTATGCATGGTCAGTTGTTGCTGCACGCCAATCGCAATTATCATTGGGATTGCAGCGGTCATTTGTTTTGCGGTGACACCAAAAGTCAGAGGAACAAGAGGAAATAAGGCGAAAGCAGGATTGATCTGTGGGATTATAGGCATCATTGGTTCTGTGATCTTGATCACAGTTTTTGTTGTGAATATTTTGCTTAGTTCGGATTTTCAGAATGAAATGAAAGAGTTTAATACACATTATGATACATATATCGATGAAAATGATGACTCTATATAAGATCATAAGAAGTATGCCATGCTTCTTTAAGGAAGTAACACATTTCTATTGTCCGGCATGCGGCGGGACAAGAAGTGTGATCGCACTGCTGCATTTGGATATTGAGAGAGCATTTTTATGTAATCCAACCGTTGTATATACCGGGGTTATGTTTCTATGGTGTATTGCAGGATGGATGGTAAAGAAACTGACAGCCAGAGAGATGAAGAGCATGAAGCCGAGATTGTGGATGTTGATTTTGGGAGTGTGTATTTTCTTTGGATATGCGGTGATCAGAAATATACTGGTGTACCAGTTTGGATATGATTATTTGGGAGATCTCATTCATTACACAAAATTTAATTAAATATTTGTCACAGATCAAAAGTGCCATCTTTTTTGTAATAGAAAAAGATGGCACTTTTTAATGCTGCCAAAGTAAAAGGTCTATTGCTTGTACTTGTATAAGAACACATCGTATAATAAACATAAAGAAAGAGGTGGCATATGAAAGAATGGAAAGAATATTTATTTAAAGTCAATGGATTTGAAATGACAGCGGTCTATAACGAAGATACGATCCAGAAAGTTTTTCTTCCTTTATTAAAACAATTACAGCAGTTACAAAAAGAAAAAAAGGAACGGATCATTGTATTTATGGCAGCACCGCCGGCTGTTGGAAAGACAACATTATGTGAGTTTTTGGAATATTTATCAAGATCAAGAGTTTACAGACATTCAAGCATTAGGATTAGATGGATTTCATTATCACTCTGATTACATTAATTCTCATGATGCGATCGTGCTTGGAGAAAAAGTTCCAATGAAGCAGGTAAAAGGATGTCCGGAAACATATGACACAGAAAAATTAAGACAGAAACTTGAGAAGATAAAAATAGAAGATATTTTATGGCCGATTTATGATAGAAATCTTCACGACGTTGTGGAAGATCAGATTAAAGTTACCAAAGATATCATTTTGATCGAAGGGAACTGGTTACTATTAAAACAAGAACCATGGAAATCCATGCAGCAATACGCAGACTATAAAATCTTGATCCTGGCCGAGGAAGAGATGTTGAAAGAACGTCTGATCTCAAGAAAGGAAAAAGGAGGTCTCACAAGAGAAGAAGCTGTGGCATGGTATCAAAACAGTGACAGTAAAAATGTGACAAGAGTTTTAAAAGATTCCTGCCGGAAACATTTGAATCTGCTGTTACAAGTGGAACAGGATAACGATTATCTGCAAGTAAAATAATGACCAAATTTTTGCAGGAAAACAGAAGATATTAGTAACAAGTGAAAGCTTGCAACCCACGTATAAATAGAGTATAATAAACTAGATGTGAAAAAGTTAACGAATTATATGGAGGACAAACTATGTTAGTATCAGCAAAAGAAATGTTAAACAAGGCAAAAGCCGGACATTACGCAGTTGGACAGTTCAACATCAACAACTTAGAGTGGACAAAATCCATTTTATTAGCAGCAGAAGAAACAAGATCTCCAGTGATCCTTGGTGTTTCTGAAGGAGCAGGAAAATATATGACAGGATATAAAACTGTTGTAGGAATGGTTAACGGAATGATGGAAGAACTGAACATCACAGTTCCGGTTGCTCTGCATCTGGATCACGGCAGCTACGAAGGATGCCTGAAATGTGTAGAAGCCGGATTCTCATCTATCATGTATGATGGTTCTCACAGTCCAATCGAAGAAAATGTTGAAAAGACAAAAGAACTTGTAAAAGTTGCAACAGGAAAAGGAATGTCTATCGAAGCTGAAGTTGGATCTATCGGTGGAGAAGAAGACGGAGTTATCGGTAGAGGTGAATGTGCAGATCCAGAAGAATGTAAAGCAGTTGCAGATCTTGGAGTAACAATGCTTGCAGCAGGAATCGGAAACATCCACGGAAAATACCCAGAAAACTGGGAAGGATTAAGCTTCGATACATTAGATGCAATCCAGCAGTTAACAGGAGATATGCCATTAGTATTACACGGTGGTACAGGAATTCCTGATGACATGATCAAAAAAGCAATCTCTCTTGGAGTAGCTAAGATCAATGTTAATACAGAATGCCAGCTTGCATTTGCTGACGCTACACGTAAATATATCGAAGCAGGAAAAGACCTTGAAGGAAAAGGTTTCGACCCTCGTAAATTATTAGCACCAGGTGCTGAAGCTATCAAAGATATGGTAATCACAAAGATCAAATTATTCGGATCTGAAGGAAAAGCTGACGAATAAGATTTATCATTTCTTGATGAAATTGAATATTGATAATGTAAATGTCGATAATGTAAGAACTCCACAGCGTATGCTGTGGAGTTCTTTATTAATCTTCAGTTTTATCAGGCGAGATGTAGATTTTGTAGATTTCTTCAGTTGCTAGATTGATATTTTGTGAAACACATTCATAAAGTGATTGAATAGTATCAGGTTCTTCTTCTAACTCATCAGCAATTTGAATTAAGGTTTTTGATTTTTGAATTTTCTTTTTCATCTGTTGAATTAATGTTATAGTTTGTCCCTCAGTACGTCCCTCAGCTCGTCCCTCAGCCAATCCTTCAGCACGTGCTTTTCGCTTCTCAAGAATCTTTTCTTCCGATTTTCTTAGTTCGGCATATAGAAAATCCACTTTGGAATTTCTTCCGACCAAGTCTTTCTCCAGTCTTTCTATTTGTTTATTAAGGCTATCAATGATGGTCAGAAGGTTTTGAATCTCGACAGCATCTGCGGCGGCATCTTCTTTCCGGGCGTTTGTATGACGGTGCACGTAGAAGTTTACTGTCCATTTTATGGCTTCAAATCCGCCCAAGGCTCCTAGTATGGTTAGCCATTCATTTAATTCCATGTTTTTCTTTTTTTAGCTCAATCAAGAACACTTCATACTATACCCAATCATTCAGATTAATAAGTTGAAACATAAAAGAGCCATCATTTCTTGAAGAGTCATCAGAAGTATATACACTAAAAGATGATGGACTCCTCGTCGCTAAATTTGCCTTTAATGGAGTATTTGTTCCGTATGCACACCCATAACCGGTAAGCATTACAATATAATTATCAGCATCCAGACTCCATGAAAAAGACACATTGTATACACCAACTTCTCCACCTCTATTAGCGCTCATACTTGTTCCATCAAATGTCTTATATCTGATAGATGCACCAACATTTGTTCCCGTCACAATACCTTGCGCCAATACATTTAGTTTACGTCCATACTTTGCAGTTGTCATCAGGTTTATTCTGTTTAAAACGATATATCCATAGAAAGTACTTGCATCTCCATATCCCATAAGTTCAACCAACTCCCTTGATAAGCTAATCTTATTTTTTGCAACGCCATCTTCAAAGAAATACTTTCCAGTTGGTGCAGATAGCTCAACAGCTCCTTCAAAAGTTTCACCTTCAAACTTCCAATTAGCAAAGCGCATTATTCGACCACTATCAGCAATAGTCCACGTAATCATAGAATTAGCACTTCCATCTCCCCATCCTCCAGATGCTCCGGCAGCAATATTATCAAAAGCTACAGTTTCTTGACTTCCGATATTAATATAGATACCCGAACGTGACCAAGGCTGACGGATTGTTCCTGTTATCTTTACATCTTGCAACAAACTCTTTTTGATTGTAGCACCTTCAGTTTCAATTATTCCCTT
>OHDR01000586.1_pt1 | contig 15713 bp, 12 predicted proteins | sample 1567001 | NCBI WGS metagenome assembly OHDR01 (sample SAMEA3879553, study PRJEB24766) | human gut metagenome | biome: human-associated habitat; feature: feces | place: USA | collected 1985/1987 | reverse complement strand
CCCATTTCCAGACGAAGCTCGCAAAGTTGTTTACGTGTTTTCATTACATCGTCGCCAGACAGAATCAGAATCAAATCACCCGGTTTAGCTCCGAATGCTTCTTTCATTTGCTGGAGCACCTCCTGCGTATAGAATTTATCTACACTCGATTTCACCGTTCCGTCGGCTTCCACACGGGCATAAACCATTCCTTTCGCACCAATCTGCGGTTTCTTTACAAATTCGGTCAATGCATCCAGCTGCTTGCGGGTATAAGTCGCAGCACCTTCGGCGCAGATACCGCCCACATAAGCCGCATTATCGAATACAGAGAATCCGTGACCTTTCATGATATCCATCAGTTCCACGAATTTCATGCCGAAACGCAAATCCGGTTTATCGCTACCATATTGTTTCATAGCATCTTGCCAAGTCATACGCATAAACGACTCCTTGAACTCGACACCACGGATTACCTTAAACAAATGTTTCGCCATGCCCTCGAACATATTCAAGACATCCTCTTGCTCCACGAAGCTCATCTCACAGTCGATCTGCGTGAACTCCGGCTGGCGATCCGCACGCAAATCCTCGTCACGGAAACATTTTGCGATCTGATAGTAACGGTCGAATCCAGAGCACATTAAAAGCTGTTTAAACAGCTGTGGTGACTGTGGAAGTGCATAGAATTTTCCTGGATGAACCCTGCTTGGCACAAGATAATCTCTTGCTCCTTCCGGCGTTGACTTAGTAAGCATAGGTGTCTCTATTTCAAGGAAACCTTCATTAGCAAGAAATGCTCTTGTAAGAGTGGCAACCTTGCTTCTCATAATGATATTAGACTGAATATCAGGACGTCTAAGATCAAGGCATCTATATTTAAGTCTTATATCTTCTTTAGTATTAATATTATCCTCAATTGGAAATGGAGGTGTCTCTGACTCAGAAAGTATTCTTAATGATTCAGCCGCAATCTCAATATCACCTGTCTTAAGATTGTCATTAACTGCTCCACTTCTCTTAATAACCTTACCTACCACAGCTATTACGAATTCATTTCTTAATGTATATGCCTTGTCAAATCCTTCTTTACCGATAATATTCTCATCAAAAAGAATCTGTAAAAGACCGCTTCTGTCTCTTAAATCCACAAATATAAGTGAACCAAGATTACGTCTTTTAGCAACCCAGCCCATAACTGTAACTGTACTGCCAATATCTGCACTTGAAACTTCTGTGCATCTGTGTGTTCTCTTTAAGCCAACCATTGACTCTGCCATAGTTAATTACCTCATTCTTCTTAGCTGTATTAACAGCCTGTTTTATTTGCCCTAAGGCATAATTAGGTTACTCCTAATCCTGACTGATTTTTAGTATATCACTTATATCCAAATCATCAATATCTAATCTGCTATTATTAATCAATTCTATAGTCGAATCTTCGTGAATAAGCCTCTGGAATAAAAGGAATACTCTCATATCCATATTCTTAATCTCATCTATCATAATTGTAACAGCAGTGTCTATATCAAATGCTTTCCTATATGGTCTGTCTGATATAAGTGCCGCAAATTCATCTGCAACCTTTAATATTCTTGCTCCTAATGGTATCTGCTCACCAACAAGCCCATTGGGATATCCGCTTCCATCAAAACATTCATGATGTGAAAGAACGACATCCATTATATTATCTGAATAATCGTATTTTTTCAATAGATCATGGCTTATCTTTGAGTGCATACTCATATACTGCTTCTCATCTTCCGGAAGTGCCTCATCGGTTCTTCCATACAGATATTCTGAAAGCTTTAACTTTCCAACATCGTGAACCATCGCAGCAATCTTTAATTCGTATGCCTCATCTTTAGACAAACCACACATCTGTGCAAGCTCATATGTCAGATTGGCAACAAGCACTCCGTGCTTAATTCCACTTTTAAAATCATTAATCATATAATCAATGAGTTCATTATTGTTATTCTTCATAATTCTACCATATCAATATACTTAATGCTGAATCAATTCCATTCAGACAATATTATATTATATTTTTATGTGAAAGAAATGTCAATGTCCTTATCGGCTATATTTAAAGAGAAACCTTGTATACACGTTTATTTAAGCTTTGCAAAATGTTCTTTAGCAAATTCCATATCCTGAACCGCCTCAAGAGTTCCAACATAATTTCCCTGCTTGTCCCTTACCGCAATATATTTAACAAGCATAGTCCTTCCTTGTTTATCCATCCAGACAGATACTTCATCAAGTGTTCCTATCCTGAATTCTTCTATAATTCTTCTGACCTTTGCCTCAATCTTTGGTGGGTGGCACGAGAATACCTCCCTGTCAATTGCCATAACAGGTCTTTTAAATACCTTTGACCCTTCATTAAAATATCTGTTGATATTATCTTCATCAACAAATGTTATCTCCATTGGTATTGCATTAAGCAGTGCCTCAAGCTGCGAAAGTGTCATATGTCCGCCTGCCATATATAACTCATTCTGAACATCTTCTTTCTTATCAGATTGTTCTGACACTTCAGGTTTATACACATTTTCTACTTCTTCTGCTTTCTCCCATCTGTCTGATACTGTATCAAGGCACACGGCATAATCTTTGGAATCGTGATATATTCCAATCCACTCAGCTTCCGTAAAATTAGCGGCACAGTTAGGATACAATATATTATCTTCCTTATATATCATCTCCTCTGCCCTCTTTATAACATTTTCTATTCTTTCAATTAATTTACCGTCCAGACTTTTACCATTATTGTTATCCGCACTGTTATTATTGTCTGCTTTGCTACTGTTATTACCGTCCATGTAATTTAACTGCTTTGCTATGTCTGACAGCTCATCTCTTATCTCATCATCAACTGTCCACATAACCACCGAAGGTCCGCTGATTTTATATCGTACATTAAGCACCGGATATAACAAATCCCCTTTCTTGGCATAATGAATAGATAACTCCCTGAGCTTATATATCTTCTCTTTCAGTGCCTTTATATCAATATGTCCGCTTGTAATATTTTCTTTAATATCATCAATAACCTGCTGGATTGCCTTATTTTCTTTCACAAAAGTATTTAATGGGTGGCCGCTTATCATAGCCAGTTTATTAAAAATGCTTTCTCTGTCTTTACGCATATCTGCAATGGCACTCTTAGTCATACCTTTCATTGTGTCATCATAGTACTTTTTCATCTCTGATATTTCATTTTCCGCCTTGGCTATTCTTTCTTCCTTAGTCGCACCGTGAAATAATGCTGAGTGAACATCACACAGCTTTGAAACCTCTGATATAGGTGTTCCCTCTGCTATCAACGCCTGCTCCGCTTCCATAATCTCTATTGGATTGACATCATTGAATTCCTTAACAAAATCTTTCTTAACATTCTCAAGACTTTCACCATCACCAAGTCTTTTAAGATAGCCTTTAATCTGTTCTGTCCTGTTCATATAATTCCTCCATTATTTTTATTATATTTTTCAATCTATCTGCTGGTAATTTATCAGCTTTATATATAAGCTGGCTGTTATGCTTATATGTGCATCATATTATAATCTGCTTTATTATCTTGTAAGCTTACAGTCACTCTTACCTGTATATCTTGTAAGACCACAATTACACTTATCTGTATGTGGATTATTAGTATGTCTGGATTGTAACATCTTCATTCCGCATTAATATGTTGTATTTACAACACTTTCAAGATTAATATTCATATCTTAATTGTTTTGCTTGTTAATAATCCTGCTTTTATAATATAATACTTAGGACGATTAACGATTGTGGGGTGAATATTTAATGAAATATGATGTAATAATTATAGGTGCTGGTCCGGGCGGAATATTCTCTGCTTATGAGCTTATGAAGAAAGCTCCTGATCTAAAGGTTGCCGTATTTGAGGAAGGTAATACTTTAGAGAAGAGAAAATGTCCAATTGACGGAAAGAATATCAAATCCTGTATCAAATGCCCAACCTGTGCCATTATGAATGGCTTTGGCGGTGCCGGAGCATTTTCTGATGGCAAATACAACATTACTAATGACTTTGGTGGTACTCTTTACGAATATATCGGCAAGGAAGAAGCTATTGGCCTTATGAAATATGTTGATACCATCAATACTTCCCACGGCGGTGAGGATACGCATATGTACTCAACTGCCGGTACTAAATTCAAGACTTTATGTATGCAGAACAAATTAAAGCTTCTTGATGCTTCTGTAAGACATCTTGGAACTGATATTAATTATATTGTCCTTGAAAATATGTACAATGAAATGAAGGAGCATATTGATTTCTACTTTAATACTCCTGTTACTAATATTGAAATAATCGATAATAATTACCGCATATATTACAAAGATACCTATATGGACTGCAACAAATGTGTTGTATCAGTTGGAAGAAGCGGAAGCAAATGGATTGAAAAAGTCTGTCAGGACTTAGATATTCCAACTAAATCAAACCGTGTTGATATCGGCGTAAGAGTTGAACTTCCTGCTGTTATATTTGCACATCTTACAGATGAATTATACGAAAGTAAGATTGTATACAGGACTGAAAAGTTTGAGGATTTAGTCCGCACCTTCTGTATGAATCCTAATGGTATCGTTGTTAATGAGAATACTAACGGCATTGTAACTGTTAATGGACACAGCTATGAAGGCAGTGATAAACAGACTGAAAATACTAACTTTGCCCTGCTTGTTGCAAAGCACTTTTCTGAACCTTTCAAGGACAGCAACGGATATGGTGAAAGTATTGCACGTCTTTCTAATATGCTTGGAGGCGGTGTAATTGTCCAAAGATTCGGTGACCTTATACGAGGCAGACGAAGCACAGATAAAAGAATTGAAGAAGGACTTGTAAGACCTACTCTTTCTGCTACTCCCGGCGATTTAAGCCTTGTTCTTCCTAAGCGTATACTTGATGGAATAATAGAGATGATTTACGCTCTTGATAAGATTGCTCCGGGTACTGCCAATGACGACACTCTTTTATATGGTGTTGAGGTCAAATTCTACAATATGGAAGTTGAGATTGACAACAACCTTGAAACCAAGTACAAAGGTCTTTACATAATCGGTGACGGAAGCGGCGTTACACATTCATTATCACACGCTTCTGCAAGTGGTGTATATGTTGCAAGACGAATAATTGATGAGGAAGAATAATTCCATATTAAAATAATTCTCAATAATTAATATTAAGAATAGGTCAATATATTTTAATGAATCCGCTCTAAACATTTCACAAGTAAAGATTAGAACAATAAACCCTTTATATATAATAATACTTAAAGCTGATAAAATCTCCCTGTAACTTATATCTTTCCTAAGCCTTTGCTTCCGGATATAGGTTACAGGGAGATTTATTCTTAATAATCTACTCAAGTCTTATTTAACTTCTACAAGCTCAATCTTAAAGTTAAGTTCTTTTCCTGCCATCTCGTGGTTAGCATCAAATGTTATGTCATTCTCTGTTAATGCTGTTACCTTAGCTGGAAATGGCTGTCCATATACATTCTGAAGATATACCATATCATCAACCTTAAGTTCTTCTGAACCTGCAAGCTCGCTGATTGGAACTGTGATAATTGCATCTGGATTTTTCTCTCCATAAGCTTCTTCTGGCATTAAATGTATATCTATTATATCTCCTACATTCATATCAGCTACAGCCTTATCAAAGCCAAGTATCATCATACCTGCACCACAGGTGAATTCAAGAGGTTCTCCTCTGTCATAAGATGAATCGAACTGTGTTCCATCGTTAAATGTTCCTTTGTAGTGTACTCTGCACACCTTGCCTACATTAGCTCCATCAAATAAAGGTGCTCCTCCACCACAACCTGAACAACCGCCACAGCCTGATGTTTCATTACTTCCACAGCCGCAGCTTCCGTCATCTATGTCACTTCCACAACCACAGCCACAGCCGCAGCTTTCATTTTCTGTATCAGCTGTTCCACAGTTCTGTTCTTCTTCGTGTGAATGATGACTGCAATTAACACCCTCTGATATCAATTCTCCATTAAGGTATGCCTCTAGCGCTTCATCTGCATTTCCTGATACACCTGAATATACTTCTATGCCTGCTTCGCCTAATGCATTGGCAGCACCACCACCGATACCACCACATATAACAGCATTAATATCAAGACCTGCAAGAAGTCCTGCCATAGCTGAATGTCCAGAGCCTTCACTCTCTATAACTTCTTCTTTAACAATGTTCTGTCCATCTGTTTCATAAATCTTAAATTGTCTTGAATGTCCGAAATGCTCAAAAACATTTCCATTCTCGTAAGCAACTGCTATCTTCATATTATCCTCATTTCTATATTTTTTATAATAAGCGTATATCCTGATTTCAGGACACTATATTCCTTTAAATATAATTTAATTCTATCTATCCTAAGGAAATTATTACCAAATAATAATTCCTTTCAAATTGTTATTTCAATAACTACTATTTCTAGAAATTATTTTCCTCAAAGAATTTCTTCTTTCGATCAATCATTTCATCAATTCTTTGAATATAATTACGAACGTCTTTTACATTTTCTATTCTCTCAATTCTGACTGAATGATTATCATCTGCTTCATTATGAAATACTACCTTGCTGGAAGCTCCTGCACCACAGGCAATTATTGTCTGCTTTTCCTCCATAATAAGAATGTTATATATACATTCAAGTCCCTCAACTGAGTAACCGACATTCTCAAAATTACCTGCCATATTCTTCTGACGATACATATAATAAGGCTCCATTGACAGTCTTTTGGCTGTGTCCTCTGTCATTCTTATTATCTCATCTGTATTATTGGTAGATAACTGCTTATATTTATCTCTCCATATATTAAGTGCCGCCGCTCTCTTTATTGCAAGAGAATGTACTGTAAGGCTCTCAGGCTTCATCGCCTCAATCTCTGATAATGTATGAGCCACCTCATCAACATCTTCACCGACAAGTCCAAGAATAATATCCATATTAATATTATTAAAACCTTCTTCCCTTGCCATAGAATACACATTTTTAATCTGCTCTACAGTGTGCTTTCTTCCTATAAGGTCAAGTGTCTGCTGGTTCATCGTCTGCGGATTAATAGATATTCTTCCAACATTATGTGCCTTTAACACCTTTAACTTATCCCTTGTTATGCTGTCTGGACGTCCTGCTTCAACTGTAAATTCATGACAGCCGTCAATATCAAAAAGCTCCTTTAAAGCCGTTATGAGCCTGTCAAGCTGTGCCGCACCAAGTGTTGTTGGTGTTCCACCGCCAAAATACACTGTATCAAGTCTTCTGCCTTTCATCGCCCTTGCTACAAAAGTCATCTCCTTAATAAGTGCATCAAGGTAATCATCCACATAATTCTTATACGCATCAAGTGCATATGATGAAAATGAGCAGTACAAGCATATACTTGGACAAAATGGTATTCCAATATATAAACTATAACCATTCTTATAATCTATCTTGCTACATTTATTGCAAGGCTGGCTTTCTTCTCACTTGCCTTATGCTTATCCATAAAATGCTTCTTTATAGTCTGCTCATCTTCGCCATCTTCAAGCATAACATATGCAATCTTGCTTGGGCGCACTCCTGTAAGATAACCCCAGGGCAGTGTCTTTCCTGTCATCTGGCTGAGCCTGTCATATAAATATGACTTGAATTTATCGTGCATTTCGCTCTTGTTAAGTCCTGTCATATCAGGTACTGTTATATCAATCACTTTATCAGCTTCTGTGGCAACTGTATCCTGCTTATATGCCTTTACCTCCATTCTTGGGTAAAATGAACGCACAAGAACTATTGCATCATCATAAAATGTATCGTTATCAATTTTAATATATATCATATTGTCCATCTTTCTTATGCACCTATAAACGGGTTATGAACCCTCTCATATCCTATGCTTGTTCCCTCGCCGTGTCCTGTATACACTTTGGTATCATCTGGAAGTACCATTAACTTGTCCTTAATTGAATGCACAATGTCGCTCATACTTCCACCAGGGAAATCTGTTCTTCCAACTGACTCACAGAAAAGTGTATCACCTGAGAATAACACGCCGATTGACTCAATATAATAGCACGTTCCACCCTCCGTATGTCCCGGTGTATGGATTGCCTTAATATCAAAGCCTGCAAGATTAAGTACATCACCATCATTGTGCCATATATCAGCCTTCACAGACAGGTTCATTCCATAAGCCTCACCAAGATTAATATGAGGTGTACTTAATGTATTCTTCTCCTCTGCTGAGGCATACACCTTGACATTATATTTATCACTCACTTCATCTGCTGCCATAATATGGTCAAAATGTCCGTGTGTTAAAAGTATTCCCTTTAACGTACAGCCAGACTGCTCTATCATCTCACTTATCTTTCCAGCATTATCCGCAGGGTCTATAAGCACACATTCTTTAGTGTCTGTATTACAAAGCAGGTAGCAGTTCGTTCCTACCATTCCTAATACTCTTACATCTATTTTATACATTATAATCTCCAATCCCTGTGTCAAAAATGCTGCCGCACGAAGCAATATATAAAATATCTTAACTTCGCACGACAGCAGTTATAAATATCAGCCTGTAGCTCTCTCTATATCTGTCACTCCGTCAATCTTTCTTAAATTGTCAATTAATCTGTTAAGCTCTTCCTTACCAGATACAACAAATCCAAGATTGATTGTTGCAAGCTGTTTCTTATTAACACGGCTGTTCATAAATCTTACATCTATATTGGCTTCCGTAAACAGACGTGAAATATCAACAATAAGTCCTTTTCTATTGCCTGCATATATATTAATCTCTGCACTGTACTTCTCATCTTTATTCTCTGTCTGCTCCCACTCAGCTTCAATAAGCCTTGCTCTTTCATTAGCTGGGAAATTAAGAATATTAACACAATCTGTTCTGTGAATTGATATTCCTCTTCCTCTTGTAACAAATCCAACAATCTCATCACCTGGCACTGGATTACAGCACTTAGAGAAACGGACTGCAACATCATGTATTCCTTTTACAACAATACCGCCTTTGCCCTTCTTCTCCTTTTCTTTTTCCTTACTCTCACTTGCCACAATGCTGTCAAGTACCTGCTTGTCAGTTATCTCAGCCTTCTTAGTCTTCTGATATTCCTCATTAAGCTTATTGACAATCTGGCCTTCCTTTAATGCACCGTGTCCTACTGCCGCAAGAACAGCATTCCAGTCTTTGTAACCATATTTTCTTAGTGCTTTCTCAACAAATTCAGGCTTATTAATCTCAGAAAGAACAATTCCCTTACTCTTACAGTAATTAGATATAAGTTCCTTGCCCTTTATAATATTGTCTTCTTTAAGCTCCTGCTTAAACCACTGGTTAATCTTATTCTTTGCCTGTGTGCTCTTTACAATTGAAAGCCAGTCACGGCTTGGTCCTTTTGAATTCTGCGATGTTATAATCTCGATTCTGTCACCATTCTTAATAACATAATCAATAGTAACAAGCTTTCCATTAACTCTCGCTCCTACCATCTTATTACCTACAGCACTGTGAATGCTGTACGCAAAATCTATCGGGCATGAGCCTGCCGGAAGGTTCTTGACATCACCCGTAGGTGTAAAGCAGTATACGCTGTCTGAGAAAAGGTTAAGGTCATTCTTGATTGATGATAAGAATTCCTTGTTATCAGACATTTCCTTCTGCCATTCAAGAATCTGTCTTAACCAGCTAAGCTTTGCTTCCTCACTCTGATTGTCCTTCTCGCCAGTTTTTCCCTCTTTATATTTCCAGTGGGCTGCAATACCATACTCAGCAATCTTATGCATTTCGTAAGTTCTTATCTGTATCTCAAACGGCTGTCCGTTAGATGCAATAAGTGTTGTATGGAGCGACTGGTAATTATTAGGCTTAGGCATGGCGATATAATCCTTGAAACGTCCTGGAATAGGCTTATACATTTCGTGTATTACACCAAGTGCCGCATAACAGTCTTTTACTGTGTCAACCTTGATTCTTACTGCAAATATGTCATATATCTGGTCAAGCGTCTTATTCTGGTTGACCATTTTTCTGTAGATTGAGAAGAAATGCTTAACTCTTCCGTCTATCTCAGCCTCAATACCGGCATTGCTTATATGCATGCCGACTTCTTTAATTATGCTCTTTATAAATGCTTCCCTGCCTGGTCTGTTTAAGTTGACCTGTTCAACAAGATCATTATATACATCAGGCATAAGATATTTCATTGATAAATCATCAAGCTCTACCTTAATCTTGGAAATACCTAACCTGTGGGCTATTGGAGCATATATTTCCATTGTCTCTCTTGATTTCTCAATCTGCTTTGCCGGCGACTGATACTGCATTGTACGCATATTATGCAGTCTGTCGGCAAGCTTTATAAGGATAACTCTTATATCCTTTGCCATTGCAAGGAACATTTTTCTAAGGTTTTCTGCCTGGACCTCAATCTTATCATGCTGGTAATTGAGCTGTGTCAGCTTTGTTACACCATCTACTAACAGTGCTACCTCATCACCAAATTCTTTTGCAACATCTTCACTTGTCATAACTGTATCTTCAACAACATCATGAAGAAGACCTGCAATAATTGACTCCTTATCAAGCTCTAATTCAGCCAGAATAATAGCAACACATAAAGGGTGGATTATATATGGCTCACCCGATTTTCTGAACTGTCCCTCATGTGCCTTTCTTGCAGTCTCGTATGCCTTCTCAATATCAGACAGATCTGTAGATGGGTGGTATTTCTTTATAGCTGCAATAAGATCCTTATATAATTCCTCAGGACTTGTAAAATCTGCTGGTGTATCCACCGCTCTTTCAACCTGATTAGTTTTGTTATGGCTTGCGCCTGGTAACTCTATATTCTCTGGCATACGTGCCTCCATTCTCTGGTAATTGTCCAGCGTTATAGTTTTCCTAAGCCCATTATTTATACACTGGCATATGTTCTTTCCATAAATTCTCTTGTAGCCACTGCATTCTCAGGAACAGTATTTTCCAGTGTGCAGTGTACATATGGCTTATGCTCCTTAATCTTCTTTAACAGAAGTGGATAATTAAGACCTCCTCCGGTCACCGGATTACCCTTTCCTGTACCTGCTGCCACTGACTTAAGCTCACTGCCTTCAACAATATAATCCTTGCAGTGAACAACAGCAATATCCTTTAATAACAGGTCAAATGCTTTCTCAATAATCTCATCCTGCTGTGCAAGATTATCAACACATAACAGGTTAACCGGGTCAAATATAATCTGAAGATTAGGTGAATCAATAGCGTCAAGCACCTTTCTTGCACGTTCGACAGTGTATACAATGTGCTTCCATACAGGCTCAATTGCTACAATGACACCAAACTGTTCAGCATATTTAACTATTGGCCTTAAATTATCAATAAAGCACTGAAGTGCCTCCTCACTGTGATTAGCCGGCTCATACTTATACTCCTCATTAACCGCACCAGTCTCAGTACCAACAACTCCACAGCCAAGAATACTTGCAAATCTTATATGTGCCTTATACTTCTCAACAATCTCCTTATGCTTCTCAGGATTAGGATTGCAAAGGTTAAGATAACAGCCAAGTACTGCAACATCAACCTTATTCTCTGTACATAATTCCTTAATATACATAGCGAGTCCCGGAGTCATAGTCTCCACGCCCGGCTTAAACTCCTTAATAGACTTACTGAGTGCAATATGCATACAGTGAAAACCCTGTGCATGTATATTAGGTATAAGCTCCTCTAATGGAGCGTATGCAACATCATGTGCTCTTATTCCGATTCTCATAAAAAACCACCTTTCCGTCAATTACAAACACTTTTGAAAGATTATACTATATATTACATAAAAAAACCAGTAAATATCTGCGACTTTTCCAAGCTGTGAGAGCGTTAATGCTGCTATATACAAAAGAACGGTGAGAGAAAGCCCGCCCAAGCGAAACGCGTTTGCTTTCTCTCACCGTATTAAACTCTGTATACACCTTTATCTCAATTATGAATACAGCTTTACATTATTAATTAATCCTGTATCTCCAAGTGCCTTATAATATGTAACGAGCGGTATAAAGCTCTGTGCAAATCCTTTCGTGCTGTCACCAGAAACAATAACAGCATCATCTATAACCTTTTTAGAGCCAATTCCTGCCCTGCCTGTGTTATTAATATTAGTTTCAAATGTTTTGAAACCATACTCAAGATACTTCTTATCACCTGTAAGTTCATAGGCAATTGCCAGTGATTCCAGAAGAAGTGTGTTATTTCCATTTCTTGAAAGTGAAGGAAGCTCCTTATAATAGAACAAACCATTGTCAAGAGTACAATTCTCTACAATATCATCAATTGCTCTTATAAGCATCTGCTTAATATCTTCTCTTGGGAATACCCTGTAATATCTCATTACGCTTCCTGCAGCTACTGATATCATAAATCCTACTCTTATAAGAGTATTGTCCGTATATGGAGCAAGCCAGTTGCCATACTCCTCTTCCCATATCTTAAAGCTGTCAATAATCCACTCACATTTTGCAAGCCATTTTTCATCTCTTGTCTCCACATATAATGCAACAAGTGCACGTAAAGCCCAGCCAGTTTCTCTCGCATTGGCTTCTCCCGGTTTTGCATACATTGGTGTATCCAGAAGTCTTAATATGTTATCACCTATACTTATAGCTGTCTCAAGACCTCTCTCATCACCTGTAAAATGATAGTAATCAATTACTCCTTCAACCCATTCATGTGAGCATACCATTATTCCATTCTTACAATGACCTGCTGTATGTTCCCACTGTCCACCTATTCTTAAGGGATTCTTGCTGTAATGGCATACATCAACATCCATCTGATGCTTTGCTGAAACTATTAAATAGTCAAGGAATCTTCTGATTCCAGTTCTTGCATACATAAGAGCGCATGAATGCGGATAATCATATTCATTATTACTCCATACAGGTTTTCCGCCGCCTCTTCCCTGTAAAGTATATCCCATATCAATAGAATCGCCCCAATTCAGCATGCCGTAACATCTTGAATGATTATCAGCCCTTGCAATAAGTGCGATTTCAACTTCATCCACAAGATGTTCAGGGAATACATCCATACACACTTCTGCCTTCTTGAATTCCTCTGGTGCTATGCATGGTCTGTCAGGCATCTGGTATATTGTACTTCTGTTATCAAGCTCCCACATCTGCATATCCGGTTCATGAAAATGCATCAGGAATCTCTGTTCCTTTGCCATACCAGACTGCATAACAACATTTCCAATATCCTCTGGAACAAGCATAACAGCTACTCCGCCGTCATATGCCTTAACTGCCTTCGGATAATTCTGCTGTGCCTGATATACAGTTATACACAATCCATCATTTCCATCAGTATAATCTGCAAGAAATGTACCATAGAATACCTCTGCAAAATGTTCATTTGCTTCCTTTACAAGATATGCATCATCGATAATCTTATTAACCTGCACTCCATCTCTTCCAATATAGAAATCAGTCTTATAATTAGAGCTTCCAACAAGTGTTCTTACATTGGAAACAGGTGCTTTACCAGATATCATCTCTAATTCCCCAGTTCCTCTTGTGTGATACACAGGTCCATTCTCTTTAGAATTATCCGTAAGTACATCTCCACATCCGGTAGAATCATTACCCATATTAATGTGCATATCAAACAAATCATCACTTGCAGTGACTGTCTCATCAGGCTTTGCATAAAATACCAGTGATTTGATATGAAGTTCATCATAAGTCGTATTAATAATTCTGTATGAAACATCAATCCATGACTTAGCTGCATATGATGTAAGTGTTATCTCAAAATCAACTTTTTTATTATTAAGAATGTTACTTCCTTTAGCTCTGATTACACATTTTACAGGACCTGCATCTATAATCTTCCACTCACCAATATTAATGTCGTATAATCCCATATCATCTTTCAAGTATGGTCCTTCAAAATTCTGAGCGGTATAATGTTTTCTTCCATCATCAAGTGTTTCAAATATATTCTGGGAATTATTCTTTACTGTAAATGTAACACAGCCTGTGTCAACACACAGTCCCTGACCAGTCTGAGTAACAGATACTCCTTTTTCTTCGCACTTTCCATCAGACTCTTTTTCAAACTCAAGCACTGCGCCCTTATTAGCCGGAATATCAGCAAGAAAATCCACATACAGGTATCTTATGCTTCCATCTGCATGTTTCGATGTAACCTTCGGCTGAACCATGCATTTTCTGCCATTCTGTGTAATAGCTATCCTGTCAGCAGTCTTTAACTCTCCTTCCTTAAAAGGAAGTGCTATGCCTGCCGGTTCCTGTAATCTGTCATACCTGTAAAGCTTGTCAAAATAAATTTTCATTATATGTACCCTCCATTGTTTGTCACGAGCAAATCTGCTATAATTGTACAACAGATTTAAATCATTTGCTATAGTCTTAATATAGCATTCATAATTCTGTAATTCATGTGATAAGATGTCATTATTTGCTAATAATACAGATTTATTGCAACTTTTAGAAAGAAGGTTTATATTATGCATTATGCCGAGATAAAAACCTGTGATATTGCTAACGGACCAGGGGTGCGTACATCTCTTTTTGTAAGTGGATGCACACACCGATGCAAAGGTTGTTTTAACGAAATTGCATGGGACTTTAATTATGGCAGGGACTTCACAGACGATACAATCAAAGAAATCATTGATTCCCTTGCCCCAGACTATGTTACAGGGCTCACACTTCTAGGAGGTGAACCATTTGAACACAGCAACCAGCAGGGACTCCTTCCATTGCTGAGGGAAGTACGCAGAATATATCCTGACCTGAGTATATGGTGCTTTACAGGATATCTGTTTGACAAGGATATTGTTGAAAGAATGTGCAATGAATGGAAAGAAACTAAAGAAATGCTTCAATACATTGACGTCATAGTTGACGGCAAATATGAAGAAGACAAGAAGGATATGATGCTTCAGTTCAAGGGTTCATCTAATCAGAGGACAATCCTTGTAAAAGAATCACTCGAATCAGGTAATATCGTACTTCTGTACGATTAATAATATAAAGGAGTTTACACAATGTCACAGAAAGTTAATATTAAGAAATTAAATCCTAACGCCTGTATCCCAACATACGGAACAGAATTCTCAGCCGGAGCAGACCTCTACTCAGGAATGTCCGAAGCCGTAACAGTTATGCCAGGCACAACTGAATTCATCAAAACAGGAATAGCAATGGAGATACCAACAGGACTCGTAGGCCTCATCTATGCAAGAAGCGGAATGGCATGCAAAAAAGGTCTTGCCCCAGCCAACAAAGTAGGTGTAATAGATTCTGACTACAGAGGTGAAATCATAGTAGCCCTCCACAACCATTCAGATAAACCTGTAACCATAGAACCAAAAGACAGAATCGCTCAGATAGTCTTAGCACCATACATCACAGCATCATTCAACGAAGTAGAAGAGCTTGACGACACAGAAAGAGGCGAAGGCGGCTTCGGCTCAACAGGCACAAAGTAAAAAAATCCATCTTGCAACATGCCAAAGGCATAAGCAAGATGGATTTTTTATCCCACCACATTTCATAGCCACCCCGGTTACACATCAACAACCCGCCTTGCAACATGCCGAAGGCATAAGCAAGATGGATTTTTTTATCCCACCACATTTCATAGCCACCCCG
>OHDR01000584.1_pt1 | contig 15736 bp, 14 predicted proteins | sample 1567001 | NCBI WGS metagenome assembly OHDR01 (sample SAMEA3879553, study PRJEB24766) | human gut metagenome | biome: human-associated habitat; feature: feces | place: USA | collected 1985/1987 | reverse complement strand
GCCAGGTATCAGCAGTGTATCAGGTTTCTTCCTTATGGAGGTTCCTAACTGTGAATTAGGCGAGAATGGATTATTCGTATTCGCTGACTGTGCTGTTAACCCAGATCTTGATTCAGAGAAGCTTGCAGAAGTTGCAGCATTATCTGCAGATTCATTCAAGAGCTTTGTTGGTGCAGAACCTAAGGTTGCTATGCTTTCATTCTCTTCATACGGAAGTGCTAAGCACGAAAGAGTAACTATGGTAGCTGATGCAGTTAAGATTGCTAACGAAAAGTACCCAGACATTGCTGTTGATGGTGAACTTCAGTTAGATGCTGCTTTAGTTCCAGAAGTTGCAGCACTTAAGGCTCCTAACAGCAAGGTTGCTGGTAAGGCTAATACATTAGTATTCCCTTCACTTGAAGCTGGTAACATTGGTTACAAGTTAGTTCAGAGACTTGCTAAGGCTGGCGCTTATGGTCCAGTTCTTCAGGGTCTTTCAATGCCAGTTAACGATCTTTCAAGAGGATGCTTCGCAGAAGATATCGTTGGTGTTGTAGCTATGACAGCAGTTCAGGCTCAGGATGCTGCTAAATAATTGTGTACATACATTTTGATGATATGATTGCCACGCGGCAGTCAGGTACATCATTTATAATAATATGAGGGACGAATTATTTGCCCCTCATATTGTTTGTATAACTAACATAGACTGATTATTTAATATGATATTTTTATTTTGAATATAGTGCTATCGGTGAACCGATAAAGAAAGTATTGTTAAATGATTTATATTATATTAAATGATTATATAACTTATATTTAATTTTATAGGAGATTAATAAGAATGAATATTTTAGTATTAAACTGCGGAAGCTCATCACTTAAGTATCAGTTAATCAATATGGAAGATGAGAGCGTTATCGCAAAGGGTCTTGTAGAAAGAATCGGTATTGATGGTTCTATCCTTACACATAAGCCAACAGGAAAGGATAAGTATGTTGTTGAAACACCTATGAAGGATCACAACATTGCAGTTAAGCTTGTTCTTGATGCTCTTCAGGATGCTGAGCACGGCGTAATCAAGTCTACAGATGAGATTGCAGCAGTAGGACACAGAGTACTTCACGCAGGTGAGAAGTATATCGAGTCTTGTCTTGTAACAGAAGATGTTAAGAAGGTAGTAAGAGAGTGCTTCGATTTAGGACCTCTTCATAACCCAGCTAACCTTATAGGTATTGAAGCTGTTGAAGCTGCTATGCCTGGTAAGCCAAATGTAGCTGTATGGGATACAGCATTTGGCGGAACAATGGAGCCAAAGGCTTATCTTTACGCTATTCCTCGTGAATACTATGAGAAGTACGGCGTAAGAAGATATGGTTTCCACGGAACAAGCCACAGCTTTGTTTCTAAAGAGACAATCAAGTTTGCTAACCTTGATCCTAAGACAGCTAAGGTTATCGTATGCCACCTTGGTAACGGTGCTTCAATCTCAGCTTCTGTTGGTGGTAAGTGTGTAGATACTTCTATGGGTCTTACTCCACTTGAAGGACTTATCATGGGAACACGTTCTGGTGACCTTGATCCGGCTATCTTAGAGTTCTTATGCAACCATGAGAACCTTACAATAAGCGAGATGCTCAATATCCTTAACAAGAAGTCTGGTGTACTTGGTATGTCAGGCGGAATCTCAAGTGATTTCAGAGATCTTAATGCTGCAGCTAACGATGGTAACGAAATTGCTAAGGTTACACTTGAAGCTTATGCTTACAGAGTAGCTAAGTACATCGGTTCTTATACAGCAGCTATGAATGGTGTTGATGCTATCACATTTACAGCTGGTGTTGGTGAAAATGCAGCTTGGTTAAGACCAATGGTATGTAAATATCTTGGATTCCTCGGAGTTGAACTTGATGAAGCAGCTTCTGAGAAAGCTTGCGGTGTTGAAGGCATCATCTCTACACCAGAATCAAAGGTTAAGCTTTGCGTAATTCCTACAAATGAAGAACTTGCTATTGCAAGAGAAACATTAGCACTTGTAAAGTAATTAACGACATATGTTAATTGATTAAATATATTACGATTGAATATATTGTGCGGTTTAATATATTGCGATTAAATATATTAAATTAGTTATTGACAAACCAATATCAGGTGCGTATAATAGACCAAGTGTGGTAAGCGTTATGCTTATTTACTATATATAGTATGAATTGGAGACAATTATGCTAATTGATTTAAGAGAGCTTTTATCCGGTTCACAGGATGAGAAGAGTTATAAAGCAGATATTGAGATGAATACATTTAATACAGGTTCTTCTGATTATGATATAATTGATAAGCCTGCGGTTGATGTTATCATTAAGAAGCTAGGTAAGAATAAGCTTTCTATTAAGGCTGATTCTTATGTTACCCTTAGTATTCCTTGTGACAGATGCTTAGAGCCAGTTGATACACGCGTTGACTATACGGTTGATGAGATTGTTGACTTTAATGATAACGCATCCGAGGAAGAAGCAAAAGAAGAAAAAGACTATATTGATGGATACAGCCTCGACGTTGACAGACTTGTTTTCGGCGAATTATTGTTATCCATGCCAGGGAAAGTCTTATGTAAAGATGACTGCAAGGGATTATGTCCTGTTTGCGGAACAGATTTGAATGTCACTGAATGTGATTGTGAAAAGGAATCCCTGGATCCCAGAATGTCTGTTTTCAAAGATATTTTAAAGAATTTTAAGGAGGTGTAACCGAATGTCAATTTGTCCTAAGAATAAATCTTCAAAGGCTAGAAGAGATAAGAGAAGAGCTAATTGGAAGATGAGCGCTCCTAATCTCGTAAAGTGCAGCAAGTGTGGTGCATTAATGATGCCTCATAGAGTATGTAAGTCTTGTGGCTCATACAACAAGAAAGAAATCGTTACTGTAGATTAATTTCTATAGAGTAACTTATTTAATGAGTCTGTCCTTTAGAGGGCAGGCTCATTTTTTATGCCTTTCGGTGTACGTTTCTAATAAATGAAAGTTTCTAATCTGCCTGGATGGTGGGACGGATACAGCTAAGACCAAAGGTGTTCCTGTTCATAGATATATTCTTTTTGGATCCTTATTAAGAATATAGGTGAAATACATTCTTAGCATATGCTTTCTTTTAAGCTTTGCTTGCATAAATAGCGTTTTAGTAGTATATTTAAAAGGCATAATTTATATAAGGAATGGTATATTTATGATAAAAGTTGCACTTGATGCTATGGGTGGAGATAATGCCCCTGGCGAGATTGTTAAAGGTGCGGTAGATGCCGTAAATACAAGCAAAGAATGTTTTGTATATCTTGTTGGAAAAGAAGATGTTGTTAATAATGAACTTTCCAAATATACTTATAGCAAAGAGCAGATAGAAGTTGTTAATGCTACAGAGGTTATAGAAACAGGTGAGCCACCTGTTATGGCTATAAGACATAAGAAAGATTCATCTTTGGTTAAGGCTCTTAATATGGTTAAGAATAAAGAAGCTGATGCTTTCGTATCAGCAGGAAGTTCTGGTGCTATATTAGTTGGTGGACAGGTTATTGTTGGACGTCTTCCAGGCGTTGAAAGACCACCAATAGGTGCGATTGTTCCTACTGATAAAGGCTGTGTGCTGATAGTTGACAGTGGGGCTAATGTTGATGCCAGACCAGCTTTTCTTGTGCAGTGGGCTAAGATGGGTTCTATATATATGGAGAACTGTCTTGGGATTAAGAAGCCAAGAGTAGCGATAGTTAATGTTGGTCTTGAAGAGGAGAAAGGCAACCAGCTTGTTAAGGAGACATTTCCACTTCTTAAAGCGTGTGATGATATTAACTTTATAGGAAGCATTGAAGCAAGAGAGATACCAAGAAGCGGTGCAGATGTTATCGTGTGTGATGCATTTGTTGGTAATGTTATATTAAAGCTTTACGAGGGTCTTGCTGGTACAATTATATCTAAGATTAAGGGTGCATTTTATTCTAATCTTAAGTCAAAGATTGGAGCAATGCTTGTTAAGGACTCAATTAAGAGTACACTTAAGACTATGGATGCATCAGAGTATGGTGGAGCACCACTTATAGGTCTTAATGGTCTTGTTGTTAAGACACACGGAAGTGCCAAAGCTAAAGAGGTAAAGAATTCAATTCTTCAATGCGTGACATTTTCAAAAAGCAATATTAATGAGCAGATTGTTGAGTCACTTTCGCATATGCCGGAATTAACAGAAGAATAGATATAATATTTATGGTAGTACAAGAACGGATGTTATATTTATAATAGTAATACAAGAATAGATATTATATTTATAATAAGAATATCAGATTTAGAATTGTGTATAACGCCTGATATATATTGATATTCATATAATTAAGATATCAGGTCAGAATGGAGGATTTATATGGAATTTCAGAAGTTACAGAGAATTATTGCAGATGTACTTAATATAAGCGAGGATAAGATTACTAAAGAATCAGCATTTGTTGATGACCTTAAGGCAGATTCTTTAGATGTATTCCAGATTATAACAGAGATTGAAGACCAGTTCGGTATTCAGATTCCAGACGATGCAATTGAGAATATTGTTACTGTAGGAGATGCAGCAACTCAGATTCAGAATGCACTTGCTAAATAATTAATATAAAGAATATTGGTGTTGATATAGCAGGGGTCTATAATATGTGTCAATAGAGCATTAATTTATAAGTGTGCATATTACACGGATAAATTAATGCTTTTTTATGTAACAGGAAATTTTGATAGAATTCCCTGTTACATATAAAGTAATCTGGCAGGATTTTATCTGACTGTATTTTCTTTTTTGAATAAATTGGACATAATTATAAGATTGACACCAGATTGGAGATTGAATGTATAATAAGAATTTATCTGAGTTAATGGATAAAATTAATTATCAGTTTAAAGATATTAATCTTTTAAAAAATGCACTTACTCACAGCTCTTATGCTAATGAGAAGACGATTAAGAAGTATAAAGATAATGAAAGACTTGAGTTCCTTGGTGATGCGGTTCTAGAACTTACATCAAGTGATTACATTTATAAGAATTACAGCAATATGAATGAGGGCCAGATGACAAGACTTCGTGCAAGTATTGTATGTGAACCTACACTTGCTATATGTGCAAGAGCTATTGGAATTGATAATTTCATAATGTTAGGTAAAGGTGAGGAATTAACAGGCGGAAGAAAGAGAGATTCTATAGTATCAGATGCCTGTGAAGCGGTAATAGGAGCAATATATCTGGATGGTGGTTTTGCTAATGCAAAAGAATTCGTTAAATCATTTATTCTTAATGATTTGGAAAGCAAGCAACTCTTTTATGATAGCAAAACTATTTTACAGGAAGTCGTACAGGCGGCACATAAGGAAGTTATATATGAGATTATAGGAGAATCAGGACCAGAGCACGATAAAGACTTTATTGCAAGTGCGAAGGTCGATGGAATGTTCCACGTTACAGCCAAGGGTCATACCAAGAAGCACGCTGAACAGCACGCGGCATATGAGGCACTTGTGGAATTAAAGAAGCAGGGATATGAATTTCCTATAAGAAAATAGCAAAGGAATTGTATATATGTATTTAAAGAGTATAGAGGTTCAGGGTTTTAAGTCATTTGCCAATAAGATAGTATTTGACTTTCATAACGGAATTACAGGCATTGTAGGTCCTAATGGCTCTGGGAAAAGTAATGTTGCCGATGCTGTAAGATGGGTTCTTGGTGAACAAAGTGCGAAGCAGCTTCGTGGGGCGAAAATGGAAGATGTCATATTTGCAGGAACACAGAACCGTAAACCTGTTGGTTTTGCGTATGTTGCAATAACACTTGATAATAGTGACCATGCGCTTCCTGTTGAATATGATGAAGTTACGGTATCAAGAAGAGTGTACCGTTCAGGGGAAAGTGAATACAAGATTAACGGACATACCTGTCGATTAAAAGATGTAACAGAGATGTTCTATGATACGGGTATCGGTAAAGAAGGTTATTCAATTATCGGACAGGGACAGATTGATAAAATTCTTAGTGGTAAACCTGAGGAGCGCAGGGAGCTTTTTGACGAGGCGGCAGGTATTGTTAAATTTAAACGCCGTAAAGCTGCGGCTATTAAGAAGCTTGACAATGAAAGAAATAATCTTGTCCGTGTTAATGATATTTTATCAGAGCTTGAAAAGCAGGTTGGACCATTACAGGTACAGTCTGAGAAAGCCAAGGAATATCTTAATTTAAAGTCAGATTTGAAAAAATATGATGTCAACGCATTTTTATTAGAAACTGACCGTATAAGAAAAGAAATTGCTGAGCTTGATAATAAAATAGAGATTGCTGATAATGATCTGGCTGGCTCAAGAAATGAATATGATGCTACTAAGGCAGAATATGAAGCGGCTGAGAACCAGCTTAATGAGCTTAATCTTACAATTGAGCAGACTAATCAGGTATCTTCTGCATTAGAGCTTGATAACCAGAAGTTCAAGGGTGAGATTAATCTGTTTGAGGAACAGGTTAAGACATTTAACGCTAACAAGCAGCTTCATTCTGAGAGAATTAATGACATTGAGAAGGATAAGACTGCCAAGACAGCTTCGATTAATGAATTAAAGAAGCAGGCAGAGGCGATTAATACAGAGATTAATGAATATAACACAAAGCTTAATGCCATTAATGAGGAAGCTGAGGCTGTAAAGGCTGAGATAGACGGAATATCAGGACAGATAGAGAACCGTCAGACACTTATATATGATAATCTGACAGAACAGTCATCTATCAAAGCAGAGAACCAGAAGTTCATTACAATGCTTGAACAGCTTGAAATCCGTAAATCGCAGTTAAACAGCAGGATAATAACTGGAAAAAGTGATGAAACAGCACAAAGACAGGTAATAGCTTCTATTACTTCACAGTTAAAAGAATGTGATGTTAATATAAGCAGTATCAATGCTTCTATTGCAGAAGGCAATGCCAATGTAACATCTATTAAGGGTGTAATAGCTGAGAAGACACAGGAACTTGACAAGCTTACACAGAATTACCATAGAAGCAAGTCAAGACTTGAATCTTTAGTTAATATAACTGAACGATATGACGGATATGGCAACAGTATCCGTAAGATAATGGAATTAAAGGACAGTAACCCTGGTATTCTTGGTGTTATCGCAGATATTATTAAAGTAGAGAAGCAATATGAAACTGCTATTGAAACAGCGCTTGGCGGAACAATCCAGAACATAGTTACTGATAAAGAGAATACTGCTAAGGAACTTATTAATTACCTTAAAGTAAATAAGCTTGGCCGTGCAACATTTTTACCACTCAATGCTATTCATTCAAGAAATACATTAGAGAACGATAACTGCATTAATGAGAAGGGTGTTGTTGGAGTTGCCAGCAATCTTGTAAGGGTGTCTTTTGAATATGAAGGACTTGCAAAGTATCTGCTTGGACGTATTCTTGTAGTTGATAATATAGAAAATGCTCTGGTAATTGCAAGAAAGTATAAATATTTATTAAGAATTGTAACACTTGAAGGTGAGCAGCTTAATCCAGGCGGTTCAATGACAGGTGGTGCTTTTAAGAATTCAAGCAACCTTCTTGGACGAAGGAGAGAGATTGAAGAACTTAAGAAATCTGTATCAGAACTCAGCAAATCATCAACTGAACTTAAAGCAAAGATTGCAGATAACAGAGCTAAGATTGCATCTGTAAGAGAACTTATTGATGCAGATAATAAGGCTAACAGAGAGGTATCTTTAGCTGTTAATACAGAACAGATGAATCTTAATCAGGCAAAGCAGAAGTTATCTGAAATCAGAATTATATATGATAAAGATAAGGCTGAAACTACTGAGATTGACAGACAGATTAAGGAGATTGATGAGAATAAGAATCAGGTAAGTGGCAGTCTTAGTGCGCTTGATATACAGAATGAAAGCTCAAGAAAAGAAATTGAGAATCTTAACAAACAGCTTGAAGCAAAGAAGGCTGAACTTGATAAGGCTAATGATGATATTGAGAATCTTAAGATAAGATTCAGTTCGGTAGAGCAGAAGACAGCATTTATTCAGGAAAATATTATAAGAATCAATTCTGAGATTGCTGCTCTTGAATCAGAAGAAGCTGATATAAGACAGAGAAAAGAATCTTTATCATCAGAGGTTGAAGATAAGAATGCACAGATTGAAAAGTTAAGAAGTGATATTCATAAAGCTAAGAATCAGATAGAAGACTGCAATACTAAGATTACAGCTCTCCGCAAGGATAGAGATATTATTAATGCAAGCCATAAGACATTCTTTGATAAACGTGAAAAGATTAATGAACAGATTGTTCTTCTTGAAAAAGAAAGTATGCGTCTGCATAACCAGCAGGAAAAGTTAGAAGAAGAGAATGACTCTATAGTAGATTACATGTGGAATGAATATGAGCTTACATACAGCTATGCTGCTGAATTAAGAAGTGAAGAGCTTACTGATATATCTGATATTAAGAAGCAGATTAATATTCTCAAAGCTAATATTAAAAAGCTTGGTGTTGTTAATGTCAATGCTATTGAAGAATATAAGGAAGTAAGCGAACGATACAACTTCTTAAAGACACAGCATGATGATATGATTAAGGCTGAAGAGGCTCTTGTACTGGTTATTGATGAGCTTGATAATGGTATGAGAATTCAGTTTAAAGAGAAGTTTGAGGAAATTAAGGTTGAATTCGATAAGGTATTCAAGGAATTGTTCGGTGGTGGACGAGGAACAATAGAGCTAGTTGAAGGTGAAGATATTCTTGAGGCAGGAATTGTTATTATTTCACAGCCGCCAGGAAAGAAGCTTCAGAACATGATGCAGTTATCCGGTGGTGAAAAGGCACTTACTGCAATCGCACTTCTTTTTGCAATCCAGAACCTTAAACCTTCACCATTCTGTCTGCTTGATGAAATTGAGGCCGCACTTGATGATTCTAATGTAGGAAGATATGCTAATTATCTTCACAAGCTTACAAAGCATACACAGTTTATTGTTATCACTCACAGACGAGGAACAATGGCTGCAGCTGACAGACTGTATGGTATAACTATGCAGGAAAAGGGTGTATCTGCACTTGTTTCAGTAGATCTTATAGCTAATGACCTTGACAAGAAGAAGGAGTAAATATGGGATTTTTTAGTAAATTAAAAGAAGGTTTAACCAAGACCAGAGATAATATTGTTTCCGGAATTGACTCTGTTTTCTCAGGATTTTCGTCAATTGATGACGATTTCTATGATGAGCTTGAAGAAACCCTTATTATGGGTGATATAGGTGTTGTTGCAACTGAAGAGATTCTTGACGACCTTAAGAATAAGGTTAAAGAGAATAAGATTAAGAATCCTGCTGACTGCAAGCAGCTTCTTATTGACAGTATTAAGGAAAAGATGAATCTCGGCGAGAATGCATATGAATTTGAGAACCGCCAATCCATTGTTATGCTTATCGGCGTTAATGGTGTAGGAAAAACTACATCTGTAGGCAAGCTTGCCGGTCTTCTTAAAGCACAGAACAAGAAGGTTATTATGGCTGCAGCCGATACTTTCAGAGCTGCGGCTATAGAGCAGCTTACAGAATGGTCTAACAGAACTGGTGCTGATATTATTGCACAGAGTGAGGGTTCTGATCCAGCTGCCGTTATATATGATTCAATCGCTGCATGTAAAGCAAGAAAGGCAGATGTTCTTTTATGTGATACAGCTGGACGTCTTCAGAATAAGAAGAATCTTATGGAAGAACTTCGTAAGATTGACAGAGTTATAGAAAGAGAGTATTCTGATGCATACAGGGAAAATCTTATCGTTCTTGACGCAACAACTGGTCAGAACGCCCTTTCTCAGCTTAGAGAGTTTAATGATGTAACTAATATCACAGGTATTATTCTTACTAAGATGGATGGAACTGCCAAAGGGGGAATTGCCGTTGCTATACAGGCAGAATTTGGTATTCCTGTTAAATATATTGGAGTTGGTGAGAAAGTCGAAGATTTACAGAAGTTTGATTCAGACACATTTGTTAATGCATTATTCGATGTAGATAACGGCTCTGATGAAGATTGATAAGTTAATGAATTAAGATGGGAGATTAAGTGCAATGGAAGAATTAACATTGAAAAGTTTCGAGGAAGCTGCCGAGAAGGTTAAGGAAGCAACACTTCCTACTAATCTGGTATATAGTGAGTATTTCAGCAGCCAGACTGGTAACAGAGTATACCTTAAGCCAGAGAATATGCAGTACACAGGTGCTTATAAGGTAAGAGGTGCATATTACAAGATTAGTACGATGTCAGAGGAAGCAAGACAGAAGGGACTTATTACAGCTTCTGCCGGAAATCATGCACAGGGTGTTGCATTTGCAGCTAAGAAATATGGGGTTAAGGCAACAGTAGTTATGCCTACAACAACACCACTTATCAAGGTAAACAGAACTAAGGGATACGGTGCAGAGGTTATTCTTTACGGTAATGTTTATGATGAAGCATGCGAATATGCAATGAAGCTTGCCAAGGAGAAAGGACTTACATTTGTTCACCCATTTGATGATTTAGATGTTGCAACAGGTCAGGGTTCTATCGCAATGGAGATTATTAAAGAGCTTCCAACTGTTGATTATATTCTTGTTCCTATTGGTGGTGGCGGACTTGCAACAGGTGTATCTACACTTGCAAAACTCCTTAATCCTAATATCAAGGTTATTGGTGTTGAGCCTGCCGGTGCTAACTGTCTTCAGGAATCTCTTAAGGCTGGAAAGGTTGTTACTCTTCCTACTGTAAGTACAATTGCAGACGGTACAGCTGTTAAGACTCCAGGAAGCAAGTTATTCCCATACCTTCAGAAGAATCTTGATGATATTATTACAGTTCCTGATGAAGATTTAATAGTTGCATTCCTTGATATGGTAGAGAATCATAAGATGATTGTTGAGAATTCAGGTCTTCTTACAGTTGCAGCATTAAAGCAGCTTGATGTTAAGGATAAGAAGATTGTTTCAATTCTTTCTGGTGGTAATATGGATGTTATTACAATGTCATCTGTTGTTCAGCAGGGACTTGTACAGAGAAGCAGAATCTTCACTGTTTCTGTACTTCTTCCAGATAAGCCAGGTGAACTTGTAAGAGTAGCTTCTATTATTGCAGAAGCTAACGGTAATGTAATCAAGCTTGAGCATAACCAGTTCGTAAGTATTAACAGAAAAGCAACTGTTGAGCTTAGAATTACTATTGAAGCTTTCGGACATGAACATAAGGATGAGATTGTTGACAAGCTTGAAGCAGCAGGTTTAAGACCTAGAATTGTTAAGGTAAACATTTAATCACTATCTGCAGAGGGAAATCTATGAAGAAATATTCTTTCAAAAGATATGCAGGAGTTACAATGGCATTATTTGGGGCAGCTGCGCTGTCCCTATTGCTTTTTTTTGCATTGTTCAGAATTGATGCTATCCACAAAGCATTTTCACATATATGCAAAACTCTTATGCCTTTTATAATTGGCGGGGTATTAGCATATGTAATATGTCCAATATGTAATTTCTTCGATAATATATATAATAAGGTATTTAAGTTTATTAAGAATGAGAAGAAAAAGAAAAGCCTGTCCAATAATCTTAGTGTGTTTACAGGGCTTCTTATAGCAATTCTGTTCATATATTTTATGATTATTGTTATTATTCCTAATCTTGTAAATAGTGTTGTACGTCTTATTCAGATTATTCCTGATAATGTCAATAAAGTTATTGATTTTGTACAGAAGTTTCTTAACGAAAATGAAACTCTTATGAAATATTCAGAGAATATTATCGATAAAACATATACATTTATTAACGACTGGCTCGGTAACGAGTTTCTTGGATATGCACAGGGAATTGCTTCCGGTGTTTCAACCGGTGTAGTTAATATCATTGTTGTACTTTTTAATGTTCTTATCGGATTCATTGTTGCAGCGTATCTTCTTACAGCAAGAAAAAAGCTTGCAAAGCAGGGAGAGATGGTTGTCTATAGTATATTCAAGAAAGAACGTGCTGCCAGCGTTATGGAAGAGATTAAGTATACTGATAAGGTGTTCAGCGGCTTTGTTAATGGCAAAATCCTTGATGCCTTTGTAATAGCACTTATATGTTTTATATCACTTAAGATATTTACAATATGTAATCCTGGCAAAGAGATGATGAGTGAGATTCTTATTGCATTCATTGTTGGAATATTTAATGTTATTCCTTTCTTTGGCTGGTACATAGCATGGTTTATTGGAGCTTTATTATGTCTTATTGTCAATCCTGCACAGTGCCTGTTCTTTGTAATATTTAATTTTATATTACAGCAGATTGACGGTAATATTATCGGACCTAAAATTCTTGGTAATACTACAGGAATCTCAAGTTTCTGGGTATTGTTTGCAATACTCCTCTTTGGTGATATATGGGGATTTGCAGGAATGCTTTTAGGTGTTCCTATATTTGCAGTTATATATCATCTTATTAAGAAATGGGTGTTTAAGAGACTACAGATTAACGGAATGGAGAATTTAAGTGAAGAATATGAAGTTGAATATCCTCCTAATGAGCGTGAAAAGAAGCTTGAAAGCTGATTTAATAAATTTTTTAAAAGTGTCAAGTAAAAATGCTTGACACTTTTTTTGATATCTGATATTATACTCAAGGTTTATGAGTCAATCATGGCTTATGTAATATTTAAGTTTGTGGCAGGTGTTATGGAAAGAATTGTTGAACAGAATCTTTTATATGATTTTTATGGAGAGTTACTTAACGACCACCAGAAGAAGATATATGAAGATGCTATATACAATGATTTATCTCTCAGCGAGATTGCCGATGAATACGGTATATCAAGGCAGGGAGTACATGATCTGATTAAGAGAGTTACGAAGACACTTGATGGATACGAGGCTAAGCTTCATCTTATACAGAAGTTCCTTGAAACCAAGGACAAGGTATCTAAGATTGATTCTTTAGTTGATGATTACATGGAAAGTCAGGATATATCTGATATTCATGAAATCAAGAAGTTATCCAATGAGATTCTTGAAGAATTTTAAGGAGAGATATTATGGCATTCGATAGTTTATCAGAGAAATTGCAGAATATTTTTAAAAATCTTCGTGGTAAGGGTCGTTTATCAGAAGCTGATGTTAAGGCTGCTCTTAAGGAAGTTAAGCTTGCCCTGCTTGAAGCTGATGTTAACTTTAAGGTTGTTAAGCAGTTTATCAAGTCTGTAGAAGAAAGAGCAATTGGTCAGGATGTTATGTCAAGTCTTACACCTGGTCAGATGGTTATCAAGATTGTTAATGAAGAGATGGTATCTCTTATGGGATCTGAGACAACTGAGATTGCCTTGAAACCTGGCTCTGAGATTACTGTTATCATGATGGCAGGTCTTCAGGGTGCTGGTAAGACAACTACTACAGCAAAGCTTGCTGGTAAGTTCAAGGCGAAGGGAAGAAAACCTCTTTTAGTTGCCTGTGATGTATACAGACCAGCAGCCATTGAACAGCTTACTATTAATGGTAATAAACAGGGCGTTGAAGTATTCTCTATGGGAACTAACCAGAAGCCTGTTGATATTGCCAAAGCTGCTATAGCCCATGCTAAGAATAATGATTTTAATACAGTTATTCTTGATACAGCAGGACGACTTCATGTTGATGAAGACATGATGAATGAGCTTGCAGAGATAAAGGCGAATATAGATGTTGCATACACGATACTCACCGTCGATTCCATGACAGGTCAGGATGCGGTAAATGTTGCGACATCATTCAATGATAAGATAGGTATAGATGGTGTCATCCTCACAAAGCTGGATGGTGATACCAGAGGCGGTGCCGCACTGTCAATCAAGGCAGTAACGGGCAAGCCAATCCTGTACTCAGGTATGGGAGAGAAGCTTACCGATCTGGAGCCGTTTTACCCGGATCGTATGGCATCAAGAATTCTTGGAATGGGTGATGTTCTTACACTCATTGAGAAGGCTGAAGCACAGATTGATGCAGATAAAGCCAAAGAGATGGAAGCTAAGATTAAAAAAGCTGAATTTGATTTTGACGATTTCCTTGAATATATGGGACAGATTCGTAATATGGGTGGTATAGGTTCTATTATGAGTATGCTTCCAGGTATGGGATTTGGCGGTAATATGAAGAATATCCAGATGCCAGATGAAGATGAGGCAGAAGCTAATCTTAAGCGTACAGAAGCAATCATACATTCTATGACTGCTAAGGAACGTAAGAATCCAGATATTCTTAATCCATCAAGAAAGAACAGAATAGCACGAGGAGCTGGTGTTAATATCAGTGAAGTAAACAGGCTTGTTAAACAATTTGAGCAGATGAAGAAGATGATGAAACAGATGCCTGGTATGATGAAAGGTGCTAAAAAGGGACGTTTTAAGTTGCCTTTTTAACATAGATATAATTAATTACAGGAGGTGAAACAATAATGGCAGTAAAGATCAGATTAAAGAGATTAGGTGAGAAGAAGTCTCCTTTCTATAGAATTATCGTAGCAGATTCAAGATCTCCAAGAAATGGTAGATTTATTGAAGAAATCGGTACTTATGATCCTAATTACGATCCATGCAAGTTAAGCATTGATGCTGAGGCTGCTAAGAAGTGGTTATCAAACGGAGCTCAGCCTACAGAAGTAGTTGGAAAGCTTTTCAAGATGGCAGGTATCGAAAAATAAGACTAGTGGAGGTATTTAGCTATGAAACAGTTAGTGGAAGTTATCGCTAAAGCACTAGTTGATAATCCGGATGAGGTTGTAGTAACAGAAACTGAAAAAGATAAGGCTCTTGTAGTCAATCTTAAGGTTGCTCCTTCGGATATGGGCAAGGTTATCGGCAAGTCTGGTAGAATTGCCAAGTCAATAAGAGCAGTTGTTTCAGCTGCAGCTTCTAAGAGCGACAAGAAAGTGATTGTTGAAATAGATAATTAAGCAAACACTACTGTCTAAGGCAGCCTTTCGGGGCTGTCTGTTTTGTTATTTATATATACATTTATGTCAGAATGGAGAATTTAAGTGGAAGATATGTTAAGGGTAGGGGTCATAACATCGACCCACGGAATCAGAGGTGAAGTTAAGGTTTTTCCTACAACAGATGATCCTCTTCGTTTTAAGAAACTTAAGAAATGTGTTATCGATGGAAAAAGAGAACAGGTAGCTGTCACTGTATCTTCAGTTAAATTCTTTAAGCAGTTCGTAATACTTAAGTTTAAAGAATTTGATGACATCAATGATATAGAGAAATACACAAAATGCGACTTGCTCGTTTCAAGAGAAGATGCTGTTAAACTTGAGCCGGGAGAGTATTTTATATGCGATCTTATCGGACTTGATGTAATAACAGATGAAGGAAAACATTTGGGCGTACTAAAAGATGTATTAGAGACAGGCGCTAACAATGTATATGAAGTAGAGGCAGATAATGGCGAAAGCTATTTAATACCGGTTATTGACCAGTGTATATTAGATCATGACCTTGATAAGAAGACTATAACAGTCCATATCTTACCAGGGCTTCTGGATATTAATAAATAATAAAGAAAATGTATTTTTAGTCTTGCATTATTTGCTTGATTATGATAATCTAAACAAGTTGTGAGAAAAAGGGATGGTCCTCTGTTACAGAACCTGTATTAAGAACATCATAATATTAAGGAGGTCACACATGAATACAATTATTAAGAAC
>OHDR01000573.1_pt1 | contig 15985 bp, 15 predicted proteins | sample 1567001 | NCBI WGS metagenome assembly OHDR01 (sample SAMEA3879553, study PRJEB24766) | human gut metagenome | biome: human-associated habitat; feature: feces | place: USA | collected 1985/1987 | reverse complement strand
AGGCTTGCAAACAGGATAACCAGAACTGCAGTTGTTTTGTGCATATTTGCGGCAATGGTTGATTCAGTTGTATTTATAATTAATATATTTAATGAAACGGCATTGAAATATAGTCTTAACAAATGTGGAGGAGTCTATGTTCTCGGCTATGAAGGCGAGCTGTGGTTTGGTATTCATGCGATTATGAATATGGTTATTGTAGCATTTATAATTGCACTGCTTATTATCAAATGCATACGTATTCCATCAGCGTATTGGGGAAGATATATATTTACGGCTGCCGGGCTTATTGTTATAATTGCTTTTAAATATATATTCATCATGAAAGCTGTTGACTTAAGGTTTGACATATCAATTTTTCTATATGCACTTATGGGAACAATGGTGTACTGGAATACTTTCTGGTATTCTAAGAAAAATATGCTTACAGTTACACATGAAATGATAATTGAACATATGCAGATTCCTGTAGTACTGTTTGATTATGAGGGAATTCTTGCAGATTTTAATTCTTCAATGAAGGATGTTGCAGGTAATCTTGAATACGATAACAGGGAACAGAATATTGAGTGGTTTGTCAGGGAGAATGACCTGCCTGTTAAACCTGGAGAGGATACATTTGAATGGAAGCATAATGACAGAATATATGACTGCAGGATTGAGAGACTTTCAGATGAAAAAAACCGACTGCTGGGTACTATTATTGTTATGCAGGATGTGTCGGAGTTAAAGAAGGCTTATGCTGAACTTGAAAATATGGTTATTTATGACCAGCTTACAGGAGTTTACAGCATGTACAGCTTTATGGAGCATTGTAAACAGTATGATGAATATAATGGCAGCGTTGCTGTAGTTGTCTGCGATATTAATCATTTGTCAGATATTAATATACAGTATGGACAGAAAGCAGGTAACCAGGCACTTATAAATGTGGCTGGTGTGCTTAAGAAGATACTTATGGACAGAGCATATATTGCAAGAATTAATGAAGGTAATTTTGTTGCAGTAATGAAGAATGTCACGGATGCAGAGGCTGGTAAAACATTTGAACAGATAAAGAGAACAGTAGAAAAAGAGTGCAATAATGGAAAGTTTGGTGTTACTATAGAATATGGTATTGCTATGAGAAAAGCTTCTAACAGATGGATAATGGATATTGTTCATGAAGCGGTTAATGATATGAGAGACAGGAAAGGCAGATAATACACATGAAGTTTGATGGTGTTAAAAAAGTTGATGAAGGAAGGTTTATCAGCAGATACGATCTCTATTATACAACTGAGGATGACAAGAAAAAGGTCTACGAGATTATCAGCAGAAACAAGGATATAAAGACGCTAGAAGATATAAGAAATGAAAAGACTGACGGAGTTGTTATTGTTGCGACTGATGAAGCGGATGAACATATTCTGATTAATAAAGAATATAGAATGTCAGTAGGAGATTATGTGTATAATTTTCCGGCAGGGCTTATTGATGAAGGTGAGACTCCTGAAGTGGCGGCGAAGCGTGAGCTTAAGGAAGAGACAGGGCTTGACCTTATTGTAATTGAAGACAAGCTTTATGACAGCTACAGTGCAATAGGATTTTCCAATGAGACAAATGCTGTGGTTATCGGAAAAGCATCTGGAGATTTTTCACCAAGCACTTCAACGTTTGAGGAGATTTCGGCGGCATGGTATTCAAAACAGGAAGTAAAAGAGCTTCTTAAGGATAATCATTTTGCAGCGAGAACACAGGCATTTTGCTATATGTGGGCGAGAAATAAATAATAAAGAGGCAGGATATGTTTAGAGGAAAAAGAATTATTTCAGGAATTATGCTGGTGCTTATGCTGGTTAGTTTTATTGGATGTAAAAAGACTTCCAAAGCAGCAACATTTACATATGAGGAGAATGCTGCCGGTAATATAGTTATAACTGGACTTACTGATAAAGGAAGAGCAGATGCAAAGGTTATTGTGCCAGCTAAGATTGATGGCAAGAAGGTTGATGGAATAGGCAGTGGTGTATTCCGTGATGATACGACTGTTACTGATGTTGTTATATCAGATGGGATAAGTTATATAGCTGAAAATGTATTCTTAAGTTGCTATAATCTTAAAACAATTGAGATTCCGGAATCAGTTAATTCTATTGGAACTAATGCATTTACAGATACACAGTGGGAGTATGACCAGCTTGCAGATAACGATGAGATTATTGTTAATGGTGTGTTATGCAAGATAAGCATAGATAGTGGAACGTATAATATTCCGGATGGTGTAAGGACAATTGCTTCGGGAGTATTTTATAATAAAGATGGTCTTACACAAATAAATATTCCTGACAGTGTGGAAGTAATTGGGGCATATGCATTTGCTGGCTGCAAGGGACTTAAGGAAGTTAAACTGCCTTCAGGCATTAAAAGAATTGAGTATGGTGCATTTTCTGATATGAATATCAGTGAGATTGTTGTGCCAAAGTCAGTAGATTATATAGGAAATGAAGCATTTGAAGGAATTGAGAATGTCGTAAAACGATAAGGAGGATGGCTTATGATAAAGAAGAAAAGCAATTCTTTTCTATCATGTGATAGAAAGACGTCTGTTAATGTTGTTATTTGGTGTCCCGATGAGACAGAATATGACGAGCCTGTTGCGGTATTGCAGATATGTCATGGGATGATTGAGTATATTGACAGATACGACGGATTTGCAAGATATATGGCAGAGAGAGGCTTTGTTGTTGTTGGGAATGATCATCTTGGACACGGAAAGTCAGTATGCACGGATGATGATCTGGGATTTTTTAAAGATAAGAATCCGGGAGAGGCACTTGCAAAGGATGCACATCATCTTACAGTTCTTATCAAGAAAATGTATCCTGGTATTCCATATTATCTTGCAGGACACAGCATGGGGTCGTTTGTTACAAGAAGATATATATGTGATTACGGATATGAACTTGATGGAGTTATTGTAATGGGAACAGGACACCAGCCGGCACCAATGGTTTTTGCCGGAAAGGTGCTTGCTGATGTAGTAAGACTTATAAAGGGGGACCGTTACAGAAGCAGACTGATATCTAAGATTATGTTTGGTGCTTATAACAAGCACATAAAGAATGTAAGAACAGTCAATGACTGGCTGACAAGAGATGAAGCGGTTGTTGATGAATACAATGCCGGAAAACTGACAACATTTATGTTTACGGTTAATGGTTACAGAGGACTTATGAATATGATTCTGTATGTAAGAAAGCCGCGCAACATAGAAAGAATTCCTAAGAATCTGCCGATGCTCATGATATCAGGACTTGATGATCCTGTGGGAGAATACGGCAAGGGCGTTTACAGGGCATATAATTCGTATCATGGTCACATTGATGATATTGATTTAAGACTTTACGAGGATTGCAGGCATGAGTTGTGCAATGAACTTAATAAAGAAGAAATATATGAAGAAATATATGGCTGGATTATGAACCATATGAGTAAGTAGGTTAATAAAAGCGGAATGGAAGTTTCAAACCATTCCGCTTATTTCTTTATTGATTATAATCTGATAGTGGTGTACTTAGGAATGCATGCAATTCCTAATGCGTAAGGGCCTGTATGGCAGCCAGAGATAATACTGATTCTTGTCTTGAAATCTTCGCGTCTTTCGAGAAGTTTTACACCAAGCTGTGCTTCAACATCATCTCTGTACTTTTCAGCTTCTTCCAGATTAGTGCAGTAGCCAACAGTGATATCCCAGTTCTCAATCGGCATTCCCTTTGATTCAATGTATTTCTGAATCATGTCAATAACATTAGATTTACCCTTGTTTCTTGTTCGTGTAAATCCACCAAGTCCGATTTCTCCTTCTTTCATAACGATGATAGGACGGAGACTTAATTTGCTTGTGATTGTAATTGCAGTCTTGGCAAGACGTCCGCCTTTACTTAAGTATTCAAGTGATTCTGTTGTAAACATTATTCGGCCATCGTTTCTTAAAGCTTCAAGAACTTTGATTGTATCCTCATATGAATACCCTGCTTTTCTCATCTGGAGAGCCTGATATATGAAGAGTGAAAATGATGCTGAATTAAGCAGAGAATTAATAACTGTAACCTTAGCATCAGGATGATCTTCTAATATAATATCCTTAGCTGTGCAGGCTGAGTTATAAGATCCTGAAAAGTATGATGTAATTGTACATACAATAGCAGGTCTGCCAGCTTCCACACTTGGCATAATAGCATCAACAAAATCCTGTACACTTGGAAGAGATGACTTAGGAAATGCACCTTCGTCTGTCATTCTTCTATAGAATTCATCATGAGTAATGTCATATTGTTCTTTAAGATAATTAACACCATCAAAAGTTGTGTAGAGCGGTACAAGCTTAAGATTGTGTGTCTCTGCATATTCTCTAACAATATCGCAGGCTGAATCAGTGATTATATCAAACATAATATATATTATCCTCCGCGTTGTAAAAACGATTTGTTTTGTTAATTGAGATGATAACACATAGTTTTCAAAACCACAATACATTAATATTAATATTTTATAAAATATAAGTTTGTAAAATTAAAAAATTGTTGTATAATCAATTTGTATGTATATTTTTTCGAGCGGAGGAAATAATTAATGAAGGTATGTGCATTTCTTACAGATGGTTTTGAAACGGTAGAAGCACTTGCAGTTGTAGATATATTAAGAAGAGCGGATATTAAGATTGATATGATATCAATAACAGGTGACATTAATGTTAAAAGTGCTCAGGGGGTAATTGTTCAGGCTGATGAGCTTTTAGATGAATATGTATTTGAAGGAGATGAGCTGTTATTCCTTCCGGGTGGTCCGGGTCATAAGTCATATTATGATTGCAAGGATTTACTGGAACTTCTTAAAGAATACAATAAGAAGAATAACAGAATAGCAGCCATATGTGCAGCACCTTCAATTCTTGGAAATCTTGGATTACTTGAAGGGAAGAAGGCAATGGCTTTCCCAGGCTTTGAAACGCAGTTAACGGGGGCAGTTATAATAACAGCACCGGAGAGGGTAGTTACAGATGGTAACATCACAACATCGAGAGGAATGGGTACATCTCTAGATTTAGGACTCGAGCTTGTAAGACTTATTAAAGGAGAAGAACTTGCAGAGCAATTAAGGACTTCAACACAATATATATAATAAGTTTATTTTATGCGAGAGGAACTTTTAAAGATGGAATATGATAATTACGATGAGGATGCAATACGCCGCAGCAGAAAAAGAAAATCACAGTTGATGAAGAAGAAAAGACAGAAGATTTTAAGAAGAAGATTTATTATAATGGCAGCTGTAACATTTTTAATAGTGCTTGCAGTAGTTATTGTGAATATAACATCGGGGCTGAGAAAAACATTGGGTCAAAAAGCGGCATTTGCTTCTGATATAACAGATGAGACACAATCAGAGATACTGATGCCAACAGAAGCACCAACAGAACCGCCTCTTATATATGCACAGATGGCAGAAGATTATCAGGATTTGTCAGCTGATGCACAGATAGCGTCGCCTTATGCAGCATTACTTGATGTCAATAATCATAGAATAATAGCAGGGAAACTTGCTGATACTAAGATTTATCCGGCTTCAATGACTAAGGTAATGACACTTATTGTTGTATCAGAGAATATAGATAAGATGCCCAAGACTTATACATTTGGATTTGAGATGCTTAACAGACTTTACAGGGAAGAAGCGTCTGTTGCAGGATTCCTTGAAGGTGAGACAGTAGATGTTGAAGATCTTATGTATGGACTTGTGCTTCCATCAGGAGCTGATGCAGCCGAGGCACTGGCTATAATGGCAGCTGGCTCTAATGAAGAATTTGCAAAGCTTATGAATGAAAAATGTAAAGAGCTTGGACTTAAGTATACACATTTTACTAATCCGACAGGATTATATGATGAGGAACAGTATACAACTCCATCAGAGATGGCAATGATTATGGAATATGCCATGAAAGATGAGACCAGAGCCAAAGTACTTGGAACATATCAGTATAAGACTAAAGCAACAGCACAGCATCCGGAAGGAATACAGCTTACAAGTACAATGTATTCAAGAATATATGGCAATGAAGCACCTGGAGTACTAGTAAAAGGTGGTAAGACAGGATTTACCAATGAAGCAGGAAGCTGCCTTGTAAGTTATGCTGTAACTAATAAAGGTAATGCGTATGTTTTCTGCACTGGAGGAGCAACATACAGATGGGCACCTGTATATGATGAGATATATGTATATAAGAACATAATTCCGGCGTCAGCCAAAGATTTAGAAACAGAAACAACGAAAATGTCTCCTAATAATTAACAACCAGAATATGTCATAATAATTAGTATTAACGGACACATAATAACATCAAGACGTTAAGTTATGGCGCCATAACTTTTCGGCTTAAACCTAAAAATGTGTTTAATAAGGAGGCTTATTATGGCTAAATCAACAAGTTCTAATTATAAGACTAAGAAGGAAGCACAGAATGCACTTGACAGATTCAAGATGGAGGTTGCTTCAGAAATTGGTGTTAACTTAAAGGATGGTTACAATGGAGACCTCACATCAGCAGAAGCTGGTTCAGTTGGTGGTAACATGGTAAAAGAGATGATCAGAAGACAGGAAGAGCAGATGAGCGGTAAGTAATTGCGGGGTGCTCACAACTGAATACGAATTATCTTAAGTGATAAATGGGCTGTAATCCGAATGTTTATTAGTAAATATAAGGTTTGCAGCCCTATCTTTTATTTTTTTAAAATAGTACTGGTAATCTAAAAACAGTTGTGTTATAATTCGTGGGTATGTTGTACGATAGTAACAATACATAGTTCATAGGAGGATTAATTTATAATGAGTTTCACAGTTGAGAATTTAGAAGAGAAGAATATGGTTAAACTTGTTATTGAGTCTACTGCTGAGGAATTTGAGGCAGGTCTTAATACTGCATATAATAAGAATAAGAGCAAGATCAGCCTTCCTGGTTTCAGAAAAGGTAAAGCACCTAGAAAGATGATTGAGAAGATGTACGGTGCAGAAGTGTTCTACGAAGATGCTGCTAATTCAATCATTCCAGATGCTTATGCTAAGGCTGCTGATGAGTGTGGTCTTGAGCTTGTTTCTCAGCCAAAGATTAATGTAACACAGTTAGAGGCTGGAAAGCCATTCATTTTTGAAGCTGTTGTAGCTACTAAGCCAGAAGTTGAGCTTGGACAGTACAAGGGCGTTGAAGTAACTAAGGCTGATACAGAAGCAACAGATGCTGATGTAGAAGAAGAATTAAAGAGAGTTCAGGAGCAGAATTCAAGAACAGTAGCTGTAACAGACAGAGCAGTTAAGGATGGCGATAATACAGTTATTGATTTCGAAGGATTTGTTGACGGTGTTGCATTCGAAGGTGGAAAGGGAACAGATTACCCACTTACAATCGGATCTCATTCTTTCATTGACACATTTGAAGATCAGATTATCGGTATGAATATCGGTGATGAGAAAGAAATCAATGTTACATTCCCAGAAGAGTATCATGTAGATGATCTTAAGGGTAAGCCAGCTATGTTTAAGGTTTCTGTTAAGGAAATCAAGGAGAAGCAGCTTCCAGAGCTTAATGATGAATTCGCTCAGGATGTATCTGATTTTGATACAATTGCTGAATATAAGGATGATTTAAAGAACAAGATTGCTGACAGAAAGTCAAGAGAAGCTAAGGCTAAGCAGGAAGACGAAGCAATCGCTAAGATTATCGAAGACTCTAAGATGGATATTCCAGATGCTATGGTTGACACACAGGTTAACAGAATGGTTGAGGATTTTGCACAGAGATTACAGCAGCAGGGCTTATCAGTTGAGCAGTACTTCCAGTACACAGGAATGACTGCAGACAAGATTATGGAAGAGATGAAGCCAGAAGCTGTTAAGAGAATTCAGTCAAGACTTGTTCTTGAGGCAGTTGTTAAGGCTGAGAATATTGAGACTTCAGAAGAAGACTTTGAAGCAGAGTTAAAGAAGATGGCTGAGACTTACAAGATGGAACTTGATCAGATTAAGGAATTCATGGGCGACTATGAGAAGAAGCAGATTAAGGAAGATCTTGCAATCCAGAAGGCTATAGAAGTTATTACAGGATCAGTTGTTGAAAAATAATTGAGGTTGTAAGAAACATTTTAGTATATTGGAGGTTGTGTAATGAGTTTTGTACCTTATGTCATTGAACAGAACAGCAGAGGCGAAAGATCATATGATATATATTCACGTCTGCTTAAAGACAGAATTATATTCTTAGGAGAAGAGGTAACAGATGTCTCTGCTAATCTTGTAGTAGCACAGATGTTATTCCTTGAGGCAGAAGATCCAGGCAAGGATATACATTTCTACATTAACAGCCCGGGAGGATCAGTATCAGCAGGTTTTGCTATATATGATACAATGCAGTACATCAAGTGTGATGTTTCTACAATCTGTATTGGTATGGCTGCAAGTATGGGTGCATTCCTTCTTTCAGGCGGTGCCAAGGGAAAGCGACTTGCTCTTCCTAATGCAGAGATTATGATTCACCAGCCATCAGGCGGTGCAAGAGGTCAGGAAACTGAGATCAGAATCGTTGCTGAGAATATACTTAAGACAAGAAATAAGTTAAACGAAATACTGGCAGCTAATACTGGCAAGTCAGTTGAAGAGATTTCACGCGACACAGAGAGAGATAACTATATGACAGCACAGGAAGCTGTTGCATATGGACTTATCGACAGTGTTGTAGAGAAGAGATAATAATTGCTTATGATAAGGAAGATGCCTGCAGATAATACATTTGCAGGTGTCTCCCTTGTTTTTGTGTGATAAGCGAACCTTTATTTAAAGGATTTATAGTGATTTGGAGGATAGTATGGCAGGCAGAAATATTGACGAGAAGCTTAGATGCTCATTCTGTAATAAGACACAGGATCAGGTTAAAAAGCTGATTGCAGGACATAATGGTGTTTACATTTGTGATGAATGTGTAGAAATATGCAGCGATATCCTTGATGAAGAGTTTGAAACTGAGACAGATGCAAAAGAAGTGGTTGATGGAATGAATATCAACCTGCTTAAGCCGAAGCAGATAAAAGAATTCCTTGATGAGTATGTTATAGGACAGGATGATGCAAAGAAGGTACTTGCTGTTGCTGTATATAATCATTATAAGAGAATAATGTCACAGGCTGATCTGGATGTAGAGTTACAGAAGAGTAATATTCTTATGCTTGGACCAACAGGTTCAGGAAAAACATTCCTTGCACAGAACCTTGCAAGACTTCTTAATGTACCTTTTGCAATTGCTGATGCGACAACTCTTACAGAAGCCGGATATGTAGGCGAGGATGTTGAGAATATCCTATTAAAGCTTATTCAGGCTGCAGATTATGATGTTGAAAAAGCTCAATATGGTATTATATATATTGATGAAATAGATAAGATTACTAAGAAGTCAGAAAATGTTTCTATAACAAGAGATGTATCTGGAGAGGGTGTACAGCAGGCTCTTCTTAAGATATTAGAGGGAACAATAGCATCAGTTCCACCACAGGGAGGAAGAAAGCATCCACAGCAGGAGCTTATTCCAATTGATACAACCAATATTCTTTTCATATGTGGCGGTGCATTTGACGGACTTGAGAAGATTATTGAATCAAGAATGGATAAGAGTTCAATTGGTTTCAACTCTGAACTTAAGGAAAAGAGTAATGATGATATAGGTGAGATGTTCCATAAGGCACTTCCACAGGATCTTATCAAATTTGGACTTATTCCTGAGTTTGTAGGCCGAGTTCCAGTTGTTGTTTCATTAGATTCGCTTGACGAGGAAGCACTTGTGAGAATTCTAAAAGAACCTAAGAATGCTATCATAAAGCAGTATCAGGCACTTTTTGGACTTGATGAGGTAGCACTTGAGTTTACGGATGAAGCTGTTGAGGCAGTAGCACATAAGAGCTTTGAGAGAAAGACAGGAGCAAGAGGCTTACGTTCAATCTTAGAATCTGTCATGAATGAAGTAATGTATGAGATTCCGTCAGATGAAACAATATCAAAATGTATAATAACTAAGGAAGCTGTAGAAGGAAGCGCAAAACCTCTGTTAGAATACAGAACAGATGCTGTAAAAAAAGCACAGTAACGAAATTAATTCAGGCGGGCTGTTCATGATGGACGGTCCGTTTTTTAGATAGAGAGGAATATATGAGTAACAAATATGATAGACATTATCCGGCTATTCCATTAAGAAATGTCACTGTTTTTCCTGGGATGGTAATGCACTTTGACGTGAGCAGAAAGAAGTCTGTAAAAGCTGTAGAAGCAAGTATGGCAGCTGATGAACTTATATATCTTGTAACACAGAGAGATTCGCAGGTGAGCGAACCGGGGATAGCAGATTTATATACAGTAGGAACGATTGCTAAGATAAAACAGATAATAAAGATGCCAGGCAAAATTTTAAGGGTCCAGGTAGAGGGGCTTGAAAAGGCACTTGTAAATAGATTTGAAGAAACGTCAGGAATGATGCTTGCTGATGTAAGTGTTATTGAATGGCTTGAAAAGCCTGATAAAATGGTGTCGAGAGCTATAATTGTAGGCATGAGAGAACTTTTGACACAGTATGCACATGTTAATCCGAAGTTTGCAAAGGATACAGTCAAAAGATGGCTTTCATATAATGATGCAGAAAAGCTGATGATGGAATTTGCTCAGGAATTTATGATGGATTTTGATAAAAGACAGCAGTTTCTGGAGGCAGAAGACTATGAGCAGATGTATACATTTGCAGCAACATTACTTGTAAATGAGATAAATGCTTATACTATTAAAGAAGAACTTGGCAATATTGTAAGAGAAAGAGTTGATAAGAACCAGAAGGATTACATATTAAGAGAAGAACTTGCAGCAATTAATGAAGAACTAGATGGAGGAACCATAACAGAGGCGGAAGAATACGAGGCGGACGTTGAAAAGCTTGATTCACCGCAGTATGTAAAGGATAAGCTTAAAAGGGAAATTAAGAGGCTGAAATCACTTGCAGGGAATAATGCTGAGGCCAATGTTGAGAGAACATATATAGAGACATGTCTTGAATTACCATGGAATGTGTCGACTGAAGATAACAAAGATATAGATAATGCTGCAAAAGTGCTTGATTCGGACCACTATGGAATGAAAGATATTAAGGAAAGAATTCTGGAATCACTTGCGGTAAGAAACATAACAGGTAGTGGTAAAGCACCTGTAATATGTCTTGCAGGACCTCCAGGAACGGGTAAGACATCTATAGCAAGATCAGTTGCAAAGGCACTTGGCAAGGAGTATGTAAGAATCTGTCTGGGTGGTGTAAGAGATGAGGCTGAGATAAGAGGACACAGAAAAACATATATTGGAGCTATGCCTGGAAGAATTATTGAGGGACTTAAGAGTGCCGGAGTTAATAATCCTCTCATGCTTCTTGATGAGATAGATAAGATAAGCAGTGATTATAAGGGTGATACATCGGCGGCACTTCTTGAAGTATTAGACAGTGAACAGAATGTTAATTTTGTCGACCACTATATAGAGATGCCGGTTGATTTGTCAAATGTGCTTTTTATTGCAACAGCTAATGATCTGTCTAATATAAGCCGTCCATTGCTTGACAGAATGGAAATTATTGAAGTTGGTTCATACACAGCTAATGAAAAGTTTCATATTGCTAAGGAACACCTTATTAAGAAACAGATTAAAGAGAATGGATTACTTGTATCTGATGTAAAGTTCACTGATAAAGTTATAAGAACAATTATTAATTCGTATACAAGAGAAGCTGGTGTAAGAGGTCTTGAAAGGCAGATTGCAAAGATTGTAAGAAAAGCGGTTAGAGAATTATACAAAGCCGGAGTGTTCACATCTGATGGAACAAGAGATAAGACTGTAAAGAAAACAGTTAATATATCTGATAAGAATATTACAGATTATCTTGGAAAAATTAAATACAGACCAGACAAAAAGAATGCAAAGGGTGAAGTTGGCATAGTAAGAGGTCTTGCATGGACACAGGCAGGTGGAGATACTCTTGAGATAGAGGTTATAACGATGCCGGGCAAAGGTGAGTTCAAACTTACAGGTAACATGGGTGACGTAATGAAAGAATCAGCAAGTATAGCTGTTTCTTATATCAAATCCGTCACAGAAAAAGGAATGTATAAAGTGGATGCTGAATATTTCCAGAAGCATGCATTCCATCTTCATATACCAGAGGGTGCAACTCCGAAAGACGGACCTTCTGCTGGCATTACAATGGCAACGGCAGTATTGTCTGCGGTTACTGGAATTCCTGTAAGAGCAGATGTTGCAATGACTGGAGAGCTTACATTAAGAGGTAAAGTACTTCCAATAGGAGGTCTTAAAGAAAAGCTTCTTGCAAGTAAGACAGCGGGCATAACAAATGTTTTTGTACCTCGGGATAACAGGTCTGATGTAGAGGAACTTGACACAGAGATACCTGAAGGGATGAATATAATATATGTTAATAATGCTATAGAAGTATTTGCACAGGCATTAATGCGTTAAATGAAAGGAGCAGCGGATTATGGTTATAAAAAAAGTTAATCTGGATATAGTAGTCGGAGTTACAAGTACACTTCCTGAGACTTCATTCCCTGAGGTTGCATTTGCAGGTAAGTCAAATGTTGGTAAATCATCGCTTATTAATGCATTAATGAACAGGAAATCATATGCAAGAACGTCATCACAGCCAGGTAAGACACAGACTATTAATTTCTACAATATTAATGACAGTATGTATCTTGTTGACCTTCCGGGTTATGGATATGCTAATGTAAGCCCTGCTGTTAAGGCAAAATGGGGTAAGATGATTGAGAAATATTTAAGAAAGAGCAGTCAGTTAAAGCAGGTGTTCTTGTTGATAGATATCCGTCATGACCCATCTGATAATGACAGAATGATGTATGACTGGATTGTAAATAACGGTTACAGACCTGTAATTGTTGCAACAAAGCTGGATAAGATTAAGAGAAGCCAGATAAGCAAACAGGTGAAAGCTGTAAGAACAGGACTTGGATTAAGGCAGGAAGATATTCTTATTCCTTTTTCATCACAGACTAAGCAGGGACTTAAAGAATTATGGCAGCTTATAGATTCGTATGTACTGCCACAGGAAGAAGCGGCAGATAATGAGTAAATAAAAAGCTTTCTGACAGGCATATACACCTGTCGGAAAGCTTTTTTACATAAGTTTACGAACGATATAATCATATACTTCCTGACTGTTTTCACGCCATCTTGCACATATTATCTCTGCCTGTTCTTCAACTGGAACATTAAGGTTAAGTTCAATAAGAGTTGTGTCGCCTTCTTTTAGCTGACAATGTGCAATATAATTACCATTAGACAGCTTGTAGCAGTCAGTTACAGTTCCGGCTTCATTCTTTAATTCGTATTTGTTATCAAACAGATAGGTCTCTATATCATCACGTATGGCAGTTGATATCTTGGTGTAGAAAAATGCAATAGTTTCTTCACCTTCTTTAGTGAGAGTATAATGTGTGCTGCTCTGATGCGAGTAGCCTCTAATAAAGCCGTCCTCAACCAGAGAGTTGATGGTTTCCTGGAAAGTGAAATAATCCGTGTACTGCTTATCTAACATGAAAGATGAAAGCTGTGTGTTTGATAATGGAAAGTTCACTTTGCTCAGCATATATAAAATCATTAATTTGTACAATGTGGTTGAGTCAGTGTTCATAAATCTTTTCCTTGATAAATCATATTTTCTTTGAGGTAATGAGAGAGTGTGTTGAGAACTCTCTTTTTGTCAGCTGTCCATAAAGGTGCAGCAAGAATATTCTTAGGTCCGTCACCGGTAAGTCTGTGTATTACCATGCTTTTTGGCAATACAGGAAGTATAGCTCCTATTGCGGCAAGGTATTCATCCATGGTAAGAGCTTTGAATAATCCTTTACAATAATCATTGTAAAGGTCAGTATCTTTTAAAATGTGCAATAAAGAAATCTTGATTCCCGATGCACCACTGTCTGATATATAGCGGGCAGTAGCAATATAATCGCTTATTGTCTCATGTGGAAGACCGATTATCATATGAACAACCGGTGCAATTCCTATGGAAAGAAGATTGCTTACGGCTTCATCATATACGGATAAAGGATATCCTCTGCGTATATAGTCGGCAGTCGAATTATTAATTGTCTGTAATCCTAATTCAATCCATACAGGCTTGATGCGATTGAGTTCATCAAGAAGCTTTAGGACGTCATCACCGAGACAATCCGGTCTTGTTGCGATAGACAAGATACGGATATCGTCTCTTAGTATTACAGGCATAAAAAGTTCGCGCAGATATCCGGCATCAGCATATGTGTTAGTAAATGATTGAAAATATGCAATATATTCACTGCCGGAATATTTATTAGATATCAAAGTCTTAGCTTTGTCAATATCTTTAACGGCAAAATCACCGGAACCATGACCACTGCAGAATATACAGCCTGTTGTACCTAACTTTCCGTCTCTGTTAGGACAGGTCATGTTTCCGGAAAGACTTAATTTATATAGTTTCTTACCATAAGTGTCTTTAAGATATTCGCTTACAGAATAATAATATGGAAGCATAATTACTTCTCAATATGGTCAATTACGGCTTTGCTTACAACATCAGCAACTCTTGGGTCAAATGCTTCAGGAAGGATATTGACATCACTTACTTCGTCATCTGGAACAAGGTTAGCAATTGCAAGTGCAGCAGCAAGCTTCATATCTTCAGTTATCTGTCTTGCACGGCCTTCAAGAGCACCCTTGAAGATACCAGGGAATGCAATAACATTATTAACCTGGTTAGGGAAATCAGAACGTCCTGTACCAACAACTTTTGCACCAGCTGCCTTGGCAACATCAGGCATAATCTCTGGAACAGGGTTAGCCATTGCAAATATAATTGCATCTTTATTCATAGTCTTGACCATATCGGCTGTAACAATATTAGGAGCAGAAACTCCGACAAATATATCTGCACCACGGAGTGCATCAGCTAAAGAACCAGTCTTGTTCTCAAGGTTAGTTACTTCCATCATTGACTGCTGCATCCAGTTAAGACCTTCTGAAGCCTTAGAAAGGATACCAGACTTATCACACATTGTTACATGCTTGAAACCATATGTAAGAAGAAGCTTTGTGATAGCAACTCCGGCAGAACCGGCACCGTTGACTACTACCTGGCAATCTTCTTTAGTCTTGCCTGTAACTTTAAGTCCATTAATAATACCTGCTAATACAACGATAGCTGTACCATGCTGGTCATCATGGAAGATCGGAATATCACATTTTTCTTTCAGTTTCTTCTCGATTTCGAAACATCTCGGTGCGGAAATATCTTCCAGGTTTACTCCACCAAAGGAACCGGAGATCATATAGATTGTATTTACAATTTCGTCCACATCGTTGCTTTTAATGCAGAGTGGAAATGCATCTACATCACCAAATGCCTTGAAAAGGACACATTTACCTTCCATAACCGGCATTCCGGCTTCCGGTCCAATGTTTCCAAGTCCAAGAACAGCAGAACCGTCTGTAACTACCAGACACATGTTCCATCTTCTTGTGAGTTCGTAAGATTTGTTTACATCCTTCTGGATTTCCAGACAAGGCTGTGCAACTCCAGGTGTATAAGCAAGTGACAGATCATCCTTATTTTCTACAGGTACTCTTGTTACAACTTCAATCTTACCTTTCCATTCTCCATGCAGTCTTAAAGATTCTTTTGCATAATCCATTTCTGTTGTCCTCCCTGGTATCTTAAATTATGTGAAACCGTATGATTCGGCTGCCTCTATTGTTACTGTGAACAGTTGCCTTCTAATCTATTAATAATTTCCTGTAAAGAATTTGCTGTCTTTTGGAAGCTCATATCCGTCAAAATATTTATCAAAGTCAAGTTTGAGATATC
>OHDR01000561.1_pt1 | contig 16406 bp, 13 predicted proteins | sample 1567001 | NCBI WGS metagenome assembly OHDR01 (sample SAMEA3879553, study PRJEB24766) | human gut metagenome | biome: human-associated habitat; feature: feces | place: USA | collected 1985/1987 | reverse complement strand
CCGCCGCAGATGGAATTGAATGAATACATATGTGAAGCCGTCCATCGCAAAGATCTTGCGTATTTTTCCTTCTTCCTGCACCACTTTGAAAAGCGGCTGAATGGCGTGATCTACCGATTTCTTACCCGCAACGGATATGACCGCTATGACCCGGCGAGGTTTCTGGACTACAAGCTGGAAGTTTTGCAAATGCTGCTGTACTGTCTGCCAAAGTTCGACCCGGAGCAGGAAACGGAGTTTCTGAAATACGCGAAGCACTATATCCGGGACGGACTGCTGTTCTGCCGCATGATAGGCGAAGCTGGTTCCTTTGCCAGCCTTGCGGAGTACCGGCGTGTGCGGAAAATTGGCGCGATTTACAACGATTCTGGCAAAAGCTGTGCGGAGGTCGTTTCCGAGTTTGCCGTCCAAAGCGGATACAAGGACGAAAGCGTATCTGCGGACGAGCTGCTGACCATTGCCCAGCGCAACCGCAGCATTGTTTCCCTCTACCGCACGGAACAGGACGAGGACGGCGAAGAAACCGGTGAGGATGTGACGCGCGACGATAGCTGGAACTACGCCGAAATCCTCTGGAACGGAATACAGGCAAAGGCGGTCACGGCAGCATTTGAGCAACTTTCCTACAAAGAGCAATGGTATCTGGAAAAGCGGAACGCCATCTGCATGACCTGCGGGCGCGTCAGCCCCTTGTCCACGCAGTCCACCTTTGAAGATTTAGCGGTGGATTTTGAAGGAACGACAGCCAGCGGTGCGGAGCGATTCTACCGGCGCACATTAGACAAGCTACGGCTGAAGCTGCTGGAAAGCGGTGTGATCCATACCGTGACACTGAAACAAACCGATATGCGAAAAAAGAACAAAAGAATAGCCGCCGCTGTCTACCTGTATCAGGCGGACAGCGACGGCGAATGGGGCGAGCTGCGATTTGATTTTGAAAACGGCGCAGCGGAGATCGTGAGGCTGGCAGATTGGGACACGACAACGTCCAACATCTTTGCAAAACGGCGATACGGTTTGTGCAGGGCTTACCGGAAGCAAGACTGCTGAACTCCGTGGTCGTACCGTTTGAGATGGACGTTCCGGAAAGACCGCTCCCTCTGACGAAAGCGGCAAAAGAATCGAATGGCAATTCCTCACACACGATCTCTCTGCGGCAGACGGAGCGCTGGAAAACAGGTGAAACGATTACCGCTGCTGTCTACGAATATCTGGTAGACAACGACGGCGAATGGGGTGAACTGCGGTTTGACTTTGAGAACGGCACAGCCGAGATGGTAAAACTGGCAGATTGGGACACGGTGAAATCTAACGTCTTTGCAAAAACGGCGATCCGGTTTGTTCAGAAATTGCCGGAGGCGAGACTGTTGAAATCTGTGGTCGTGCCGTTTTGGAAAGGCAGGGCATACTTACCCGCAGAGCATGACCTTTACACAGAATACGCCGTCCTGATAGGTAACCGTACTCACCCCGCCGGATTTTTCTGCGATGTGACGGACGGACTGAAGTCCGACACCGTCTCCTTTTCGCTTGGAGGACTGAAGGACACCACCTTTTTCGCGGATGACTCCGTCATAGGTGTTTTCAACCTGAATCAGTGCCAGACTGTTGCCATGCAGATAGGCGGTCAGTTTGATCCTGCGTCGGGCAGGCGCAGTGCGCAGGCTGGCTTCCAGTGCATTTTCCAGCAGATTCGAGAGAACCAGACACAGATTGATCTCGTCTACAGGAAGACATTCCGGCAGATCAATCTGCACGGAAAATGGGATCTGCTCCCGCTTCGCAAGTGCGCAGTAATACCCGACCACGCTGTCTGCCGCCCGGTTTTCGCAGAAATGCATTTCAAGACTTGGAATTCTGGAAACCGCACCGGAGAGATAGGCTTTGATCTTTTCAAGATTTCCTTCTTCTGCAAGGGCAGCGAGCTGACATAGCTGGTGGCGCAGATCGTGCCGCGCCTGCCGTGCTTCCTCAATGGCAGCTTTCAGGCTTTCGTAGCGCTGCTGCTGCATGGAAAGCAGCTGGTTCTCCTGCTGCAATCTCACATTCCGGTTGATGCTGATCGCCATCAGAAGGAAGATTGCGTTGAAGAAAAGCATCAAAAACAAAAGTGTGATACTGATCACAAAATACCCCTGCAAAACACGCCCGGTATAGAGCGTGTCCGCATACTTGGGAATCATAAACAGATTCAGCGCAATGAACACCAGCGGCAGCACCCAGAACACATACCAGGTCTGCGCAAAATTTTCATCCTCGACCATTCTCCGCACGCTGTGCGTCGCAGGATAATAGGCGATGGCAGCAAACAGCCAGCAGAGCGCATGATAGCAAATCGCAGACCGCAGACAGAACCATGGCGCAGCCTGCGCCTGCGGCAAACCGGCCAGCATAGCGGCGTTGATCGCTCTTGAAAGGCTGTTGATACAGGCAAATACCGCACAGACGGACAACGCAATCGTTCCGGATTTCCAAAGCGAAATCCGGAGCGTTTTTATGTAGATCACGACTGCAAGCAAGGTTAGGCCTGCAAGCATCGGCGCAGTCGGCATGCGGCGCGCATAGCACATCACGCCTCCGGCGGCACAAAGCAGCGTAAGCAGCGGGGCAAGCCACAAAACAAGCTTTGACAGCGGCTGCTTTAAGCTGGATTTTGCCGGGAAGTAGGCAAGCAGCATGCCGGGAATCACCACGCCGAGCTCCAGAATTGGACGCAGCAGCTCCATTATACCATCCGCCCCCTTTGAAGCAGGAATTCCATAAGCGCCTGCCGGGCGCTTTTCAGAAGGTCCTGACTGACAAACACGCGGCTTCCGTCCGCCATGCGGAAGGCGGCGCCTTCCAGATCCTTCGCGTGTTCCAGATTCACGATCACGCCGCGCCCGCACACAAAAAAGCGTGTGTCATCCTTTAGTGGGGCGATGAACGTCTTGAAGGGTTGGCGTGTGGCAAGCGTCTTTTGAACCGTCGTATGGACGTAGATCAAGTGGGCGAAGTGTTCTGCGTAGACGATGTCCTGATAGCGCAGATGGATCTCGCTTCCCTCCACCTTTAGCTCCATATATTTGTCCGGCTGCGGTATGCGGGCAAGCAGCTCGTCCGTCAGCGCGTCGATGTCCGCTTCGGTAAAGGGCTTGACCAGATAGTGCAGCGCCCGTACCTGAAAGCCCTCCAGCGCATGGTCGGTCGAGGTCGTGGTAAAAACCAGCAGGCAGTCAGTGTCGGTTTTCCGCAGCTTCTTTGCCGCCTCCATGCCCGTCATGCCATCCATATAAATATCCAGAAATGCGGCAGTAAAGGGCGCTTTCCTTGCCGCTTCCAGAAATGTCTCGCCGCTTTCGTATTCCAGAATATCCGCCTGCACATTTCTCCGGTGAAGCTGCTGCTCCAGCCGGTCTTTCAGCAGTGCACGTTCCGCAGCAAGATCATCCACAATCGCAATTCTCATGCAGGGTTCTCTCCTTGTGCTTGAATTCCAAGATAATTATATCACAGCGTGTCGAGGATGACAAAGAACCGCTGTCGGAATTCGTGCCAAAATAGCCCCTTTCGTGCTACGGCGCTTGAAAAAACCGAATGACCTTTTTATACTGAGCGCAAGCAAAATGCCAAATCGGATGAAGGAAGGAGGGAAATCTGTGTATCGTATTGCCGTGCTGGCAGAACAGGAAGCAGAGCGGCAGCGCTACGCCGAGCAAATTACCCGGTTTTGTGAAGCGAAGGGGCTGTTTCCGCAGGTCATGCAATATGACGACCAGGAACGCTTTTTTGAAACGGCGCAGAAAGATGCTCCAACCAATGCCGTCATTGCACTTTCCGGAGTGGCAGGACTGAATGCAGCGGAGCATCTTCGCTCCTTATGCCCCGCGTGCCGGATGATCTGGTGCAGCGACTTGGATTTCTCCCTTCACGCCTTCCGGCTGCGGGCAGACTATTTCCTGCTGGAGCCGGTTTCCGAGGAAGCGTTTCAACTGGGACTTTACACCTGGCTCGCATGAAACCTCAACAAACTGTATGAAAAATAAATAAACGGAGGATATTTTGATGAAAATGGAAAAAGTATTACGCTCTGCGCTGCTCCTGCTGCTGGCTGCTGCGCTCTGCCTGAGCATGGCAGCCTGTACACAGACGCCAGCCGAGTCTTCCCCGGCCTCTGAAACGCAGACGCCCGAAACGGCCGCATCAGAGAAAGCCTCGACGGAGGATGATATGCCGGAGGACACTGGCACAGGGGAGGCCCCGGCGTCCGACGCATTGTCCTCTGCACTGCCGGTCAAGACGCTGCGCGCCAAACGTGTCGATGAAAACCCCTATATGGCAAAGAGCGACGCCAACATTCACCACGACGGCTACAATACCGACTCTACGGATGAAGTCCTGCCGCTTGGCATCTATCCGGAGATCAATGTTTCCTATGAAAAAACCAACGCGAACGCTTCGCCTGCCATTTACTTTGACAGCTACGGCCACGCAGTCGTTCCGCTGCTCGGCGGCATCGCCATCCGCGATCTGAACGCGGAGGAAACCACGACGCTGGGCTATTTCTCCCCAAAGCAGCATGACGGCGGCGGTTACGTCATCCAGAGCTCCTACACGTTCCTTGACTCGGAAAACCGCATCGTCTGCCCCACCAGCAACAACCATGTGCTGATGCTGCGGGCAACCGATGAAGCAGGAAACGTCCTGCCGGAGTTTGAAAAGGTACTGGACATTGACATCAAGGCGGCAGCCGAAGCTGCGCTCGGCAAGGAGCTGACGCAGAATCTTCTTTCCGTGGTCTTTGACTACGACGGCAACCTCTGGTTTGCAACCGGCGGCTTCCGCATCTATCCCGAGCGTGAGCAGCAGGGCGTGCTCGGCTACATCGCCCACTCGGCGATCGAGGCGATCCTAAACGGAGAGCAGGCCGACCTTTCGAAGGCCGTCTTCGTCTACGGGCTGGCGCTCGGCGAGGGTGCGGAAAACGGGATTGCCGCCTCCAAGGACGGCGCGGTCATCCTGACAAACCAGAACTGCTATCTGCTGCGTGCGAATAACGGCGTTGAGGCCGTCTGGTGCACACCGTATGAGAGCGTCGGCGCAAAAGTCAGCGGCGAAGGCGACAAGACCACCGGCGGCGGTCTTGCCTGGGGCGGCGGCTGCTCCCCGTCGCTGACGCCGGATCTTGTGATGTTCACCGACAACGCGGATCCAGTCAAGCTGCTGGCGCTCGATATGAAGACCGGTGAGATCGTTGCAAGTCTGCCGGTGCTGGATGATCTGCCCGAGGGCTATCAGGTGGCGGTTGAAAACTCTGCCATCGTCTATGACGACAGTGAGGGCACCGTCAGCACTATCGTGTGCAACTGGTTCGGCGCAGGCAGCGCAGGCCTTGCCGATCCCGACAGCGATTCCTCCATCCAGAGCTATGCCAACATCTATGACATGAACTGGCTGACAAAGGGCAACTGCATGATCGCGCCCGGCGTCGAGCGCGTGGACACCGTGAAAACCGATTCCGGCTATGAGATGAAGAGCATCTGGTCTCGAAATGACCTGAGCGATACATCGATTCTCAAGCTCTCCACCGCGACGGGCTATATCTACGGCTATGTGCAGGATCTGGAAAGCGGCATGTGGCAGTACATCATTCTGGACTTTGCCACCGGCGAGACGGTATTCACCATGGACGTCTCCAACAAATATGGCTACAATAACATGGCTATCGGTATGTATGCCGGAAACAGCGGCAACGCGCTCTACTGCCCGACGGGCTATCTGGAGCTGCTGTGCTTGCAGGACCGCTTTGTGTATCTTCCCGAAATGCCCTACCGCAAGGTCGATCTCGATAAGGCCGCGCGGAACGTACTGACACAGGAACAGTTTGAGCAGGACGGCGGTGACGGCACGGTCGCCAGCTGGCGCAATACTGTGACGGTCGAAAATGTTCATCCCAACACGACGGTCTCGTTCCGGATGAACAATCTTTTCGGAAGCGCCGCTGATTTGAAGCTCTATGCCTACGGTGCAGACGGAAAGCTGGCGGAGGTCGGCAAAGAGCTGTGGTCGATCACGGATGAGACAGGCGCTGCCGTGGATACCCTGTCCGATGGCACACTGTATGAGCTGCGTGTGAGTGTCGCGGACGGCGGCGCGTTCGACCTGAGCGAGACGGAAAAGGAGATCAAAATTTCCGTTGTACTTGTAAAGTAAGACTCAAGGAAGGCTGTCAAAAAACTACAAAATCACCCCCGTTTCTGATTGATATGCTCCCTTTATGAGAGACAGTGAAATAAATACACTGTCAATCACGAAGGGAGCATTGTTCATGTCAAGAAGGAAAACCAGCAGATCAGAGCAACTGTCGGCGGCGAAAGCCTCTGCATGACCTGTGGACGCGTCAGCCCTTTGTCCACGCAGTCTACCTTTGAGGACTTGGCGGTGGATTTCGAGGGTACAACCGCCAGTGGCGCGGAGCGATTCTACCGGCGGACGCTTGACAAGCTGCGCCTGAAGCTGCTTGAAAGCAGGCTTGTCCATACCGTGACGCTGAAGCAGACCGAATGCCGCAAAAGGAACAAAAAATAGCCGCCGCTGTCTACCTATATCAGGTAGACAACGACGGCGAATGGGGAGAGATCAGATTTGGCTTTGCACCCGGCACAGCGGAGATCGTCCGGCTGGCGGAGTGGGACACGATAAAGTCCGATGTCTTTGCAAGGACGGCGATTCGGTACATCCAGAGCTTGCCGGAGGTGCGGCTGCTGAAAAAGGCTGTTGTGATGTTTGATCAAGCATTGTGATCCTAAGAATTTATAGCTCTTATTCAAGCAATCGCTTGATTTATTTTGCGAAGTCTGATATCTTATTATAAGAAACATTGGATAATGCACAGAAATGGGGGGATTGTGTTTTGCGGGAAGAAAAGAAAGCTGAAAAGAGGCAGGAGCTTGTAGGCGTCTGCCTTGACTGCTTTGTCGAAAAGGGGCTGACCGTTGCCACGACAAAGGACCTCTGTAAGGCGGCAAAGCTGCAAAACGGCGGCATCTACTATTACTTCTCCACCAAAGAGGAAATCGTTCTTGCCTGCGCAGAGGAAGCGATCAGTCGAATTGAAAAAGGTGCGTTTGCCATCGTGCTTGAAGATATTAGTGACATCAAAAGCATGATGGATCATCTCGGTGCGCTGGCGGATAAAATGTCGCCTACCATGCGCTTTCTGGTCAGCGTATGTGTGTCGCGCGAATACGGAGAAAAGGTAAAGCCTTCCCTTGTGCGGCTTGCGGCAAGATACCCTTATTACACGGGCAGGATTGCGGAGATCCTCGGCTGCACCGACGAAGAGGTTGCGCCGTTCGTTCATCTGTCGATCCTTGCCATCAACAATTATATGATCTTTGCCGAGCGAGCGCTGTTTGACCCACAAATCGAAGCGGTCAAAAAAGAGCTTTCAAGGCTTGCAGGAAGAAAGGGGCGGAATAATCGATAGTTTACCATAAAGAGAAAATCACAAACGACTTCATAGTTAATCCATACGCACAAACCGTTCCGTGAAGATGACCAAAGCAGAAAAGAATCATAGGAGGACAACATGAAAAAGATACTTGCAATTCTACTATCGCTGCTTACGCTGCTTTCCTGCGGGCTTCTTTCCGCCTGCTCTGCCGAAAAAACGCAGCCGGATACATTGGATACTGAAACCGTGTGGGAAACGGTCAGCGAGGCATACATCTATGCGTTCCCGCTGGTGCTGACCGACGCAACCAAAACATTATCGACCAATACGGACGGAACCATGACTGGCCGTGCGCCCATCAATCAGTTCAACCATGTAAAAAAGCTGGCGGACGCCTCTTTCCGCACCGTCGTGACGCCGAACGTCGATACCGTCTATTCGCAGGCATGGCTTGACATCAGCACAGAGCCTATGGTCTACGTCCTGCCGGAAACGGATCGCTTCTGCAATGTGCAGCTTCTGGATGCGTGGACGAACACCGCCGCCGTGCTGGACAAGGCGGGTGCTTATGCCATTGCGCTTCCCGGCTGGGAGGGCGAGCTGCCCGACGGGGTGACGCGCGTGGACGTGCCCACCGCAACGGTGTGGTCGATCACCCGCACGGTGCTGTCCGGGAACGAGGATCTGCCCAATGTCTATGCCATTCAGGAGCAGATGCAGCTCCTGCCTCTTTCGGCTTATATACAGGGAGGCGAGTATACCGCACCGCAGGGAGCTTATAAAGAGGAAAATGACTTTGTTCCCGTGAACAAGGTGCTTTCCATGACGCCAGCAGAGTTTTTCAATACGGCGAACGCTCTGATGCAGGTCAACCCGCCCGCCGATGCGGATGAGGAACTGCTGAAGAAACTCTCCGCCATCAACGTGGGCGCAGGCAAGACCTTCGACGCCGCCCTTCTGGGCGAAGGAGCTGCCGAGCGCTGGACGCAGATGCTTCAAGGGCTTCGCGCCACGCTGGCCGCCGACGGCGCGAAGTATGCGCAAAAACTCGGTCAGTGGATCTATTACGGCAAGCCCATCGGCGACTTCGGCACGGAGTATACCTACCGCGCGATGGTAGCGCTGGTGGGGCTTGGCGCCAACACCGTGGACGTGGCGATCTATCCCAAGACAACGGTGGATGAGACCGGCGCAGCGCTGACCGGAGAAAAGAAGTATGCGCTCCACTTTGAAACCCTTCCTCCCACGCTGGAGGGCGGCTTCTGGTCCGTGACCGCCTACGGAGAGGATGATTTCCTCATTGACAATTCCATCGACCGCTACTGCATCAACGACCGCTCCGACTTCAAGCTGAATGCGGACGGCACATTGGATATTATCCTGTCCAAGGATGCACCGGAAGACACCTCTAACTGGCTGCCTGTTTCCGACGGGGAATTTCATCTGTTCATGCGGATCTATGTACCGGATATGACAGCACTGGATAGCTGGCAGCCACCTGTTATCCGCGAACAATAAGGAGATGGAAAAAGAATGGCTATGAAACGCATTGCAGCAATGCTTCTTACATCGGTACTGTTGCTGTCCTGCGTCGGCTGTGCGCAGGATGGGCGCAAAGAGCCGGGCGCGGAAAAGGCAGACCTGGGTCTGACCGCCGAGGTCAAGCCCGCCACAGACTTTACGGCAAAGGCAAATGCCGCCGTCTACGATGAACTTGACTTCGATGATAAGCAGGAATATGAATTCGCCACCCGTGGACTGATCGACGCGCCGGAAACACTGGAACTGAAGGACGAGAATGGGACGATCCTCTGGAGTCAGGAAGCCTATGCGTTCCTGGACGATTACGAAAAAGCGCCTGACAGCGTAAATCCAAGTCTCTGGGAGAACACGAAAAATAACCACGCTTATGGCCTTTTTGAAGTGACGGATGGCATCTATCAGGTCCGCGGCTATGACATGGCAAATCTCACTGTTGTCAAGGGTGATACCGGCTGGATCGTCTTTGACACGCTGATGAGCGTGGAGTGCAGTCAGGCTGCCATGCAGCTGATCGAAAAGAATCTTGGTAAATTCCCGGTCAAGGCCGTCATCATCTCTCATTCCCACGTCGACCATTTTGGCGGCATCGCCGGCGTGATGGCGAAAGAGGATAAGGCAGACGAGACACTTTCTATTGAAGATCAGCTCGCCAGCGGCAAGATCCCCGTGATCACACCTGTGGGCTTCACGGAGCACTCCGTGAAGGAAAATGTCTACGCCGGTAAGGGTATGGGCCGCCGCAGCAATTATCAGTATGGTATCCTGCTGACGCCCGGCGTGACCGGCAAGCTGGCGCAGGGCATCGGCATGGGACAGTCCACCGGAACGGTCTCGTTCATGACGCCCAGCTATGAAATCACGCAGTCTGGCGAAAAGCTGACGATCGACGGTGTGGAGCTGGAGTTCCAGCTCACGCCGGGTACGGAAGCGCCCGCCGAAATGAACACGTGGCTGCCCCAGTACAAGGCGCTGTGGATGGCGGAAAACTGCACCGGAACGCTCCACAATCTCTACACGCTGCGCGGCGCGGAGGTGCGCGACGGCGCGGCATGGGCAAGCTATATCACCGAGGCCATTTCCCTTTACGGCAAGGACGCGGAGGTCACCTTCCAGTCCCACAACTGGCCGCACTGGGGAAACAACGTGGTGAACGACTACATGGTCAACACGGCTGCCGTGTATAAGTTCATCAACGACCAGACTCTGACCTATATCAATCAGGGCTACACCAGCGACGAGATCTCCAACATGATCGAGCTGCCGGAGGCGCTCAATAAAATCTGGTACACCCGCCAGTACTACGGGACGGTCGCCCACAACGCCAAGGCGGTCTACCAGAAGTTCATGGGCTGGTATGACAGCAACCCTGTCAACCTGAACCCCCTCATGCCAAGCGACAGCGCAAAAAAATGGGTGGAGTACCTGGGGGATGTTGACAAGGTCCTGCAAATGGCAAAGGCGGATTTTGACAAGGGTGAATATCAGTGGGTCGCCGAGGTCACAAACACCATCGTCTTTGCCGACCCGACGAACACCGATGCACGGCTTCTGTGCGCCGATGCACTGGAGCAGCTGGGGTATCAGGCGGAGTCCGGCCCGTGGCGCAACGAATATCTGACCGCCGCGCAGGAGCTGCGCCATGGAAACGCCAATTTCACCGCTTCCACCAAATCTACCGGCGACATGGTCAAGGCCCTCTCCGCGCCCATGCTGTTTGACTATATGGCCATTGTCATGGACAAGCAGGCGCTGGCTGACCGCGACTTCACCATGAACGTGATCCTGCCTGACGTGGGCGAACAGCACATGCTCCGCGTGAAGAATGGTGTGCTGCTGGTCTATGCGGATACATTGTCTGATGATGCGGACGTGTCTATTACCTGCCCGAAGAATGCGCTGTTTGCGATCCTGACCAACAATCAGGAAACGGTTACACAGGCCGTCAAGGTCGAGGGCAGCGCAGAGCTGCTGACGCTGATGATGGAGAATATGAACCAGTTCCCGATCACCGGGACCAATCCCTTCAACATCATCGAGCCGTAACGGCTTCGCGGGGCGGTCCGTGGGAAGACCGCCCCGCTCGAGAGAAAACAGCGAGATGCTTTCAACGCAAATCAAAAGCTGTCTGTTTCTGTTGGAAACAGACAGCTTTTGCAGCCTTATGGTTGCCCTGCACACCCGAATCTGTCAGCCAACAGTAAAAATAAGAATTACTTCCTTATCACTGTTAAGCCAATGGTTTCAAGGCTTTCTTTGTTTTTCAGTGTAAAGATCACACCTCTGAAAATCCGAAAAAGCGCACAAAAAAGCGCACAGCCGTCTGAAAACCTGAGATATCCCTAAGAGAAAGGGTGTATCTTCATGGCTCATATCAGGGCAAACACAAAGAATGGTAAAATCGTTTCCTATCGCTTCACAGTTTGTTTAGGCCGAGACTGCAACGGAAAGCAAATCCGAAAATACACTACATGGCCCATCCCACCCGATACAAGCACAGCCAAGGCAAAAAAAGCTGCTGAACGTGCTGCTGATATTTGGGAACAGGAGCTTATGAACGAGTATCATAAAAAGCTCGAAGCAGAATCAGCAGGCAAGGCATATCAGATACCGGCAGAAAAACGCCACGACGATTTTGTTTCCTTCGTCAATGATGTCTGGTTTCCTCTTCAAGTCCGTGATGGTAAGCATAAGCCCAAAACCATCGCTTTCTATGAGAGTATGACAAAGCTGCTCCTCCCCTGCTTTAGTGGCTCCACCTTACGTTAATGGAATTCAGCATTCAAGGAGACATCTTCTTTTTCTATGATACATTGTCAGAGGAAGAAAAGGAAACTGTTCGCAAGCGCATGAGGGCAAAGTATAAAGGTAATATAGTAGGCGACCCTAAAATCGATGATTTTTTAGAAGAACTCGAACGTGATTATGGCATTCGGTTGAAGAGGCTGCCGGTAACGAGCGTCATTGCGGTGTAAGAGCAAAACCGCTTTCCTTCAAGTTCCTGTAGACTTTCTCTGCCGACGTGCTATCATACTAAATGCTTGGCTTAGGCAGTAAGACGAATATCTACAAGATTTGCAGAAAGGTGACTCTATGAAAAAACAAATTCGAGCCGCGGCGCTTGCGCTATGCACCCTTATGCTCTTTGCCGCGGCTACCGGCTGTGGCAAGCAGGAAAAACCGACCACAGAGCAGCCCGCGCTGGAGACGGTGGAATACTCCAACCTGACCGATGATGATTCCCGCAAACAGCTTTCACAGCTTCTCTCGGATGCGGGAATCGAAGAATTCCGCATCACCGCTCTGATGGATCGGGTGGAACAGTTTAACGCCAGTGTCAAGAGCGAGTGGCTGACCGATGGCTTCGAGAGTGCTGCGCCGACCGACACCAAGTACGATCCCTATGAGATGCAGGATGAATGGACGGTAGCAAACGGCAGTTTTCCCGGCTATAACTGCCGTATCACGGCATTTGGTCTGTTCAGTGAACGGATAGCAGCTGGAGCCGACCAGCCGGAGGTACAGGGCGAGGATTCCCTCTTTACTAATCTGGAAACCATTTCCGCCAATCCTGACGCGCTCTGCGGGGACAGCACCGCCAAATTCTGTGCGCTGTTCGCACCGGTGAATGCCGTGGACAGCACGGAGGTCGAAGCACAGGTCAAAGCGCTTCAGGAGGGCTGGGCAGCCCGTGGTATCACATTTACAGACAGCAAAACAAGCATGATCTCGGTCATCTTCCACAATAAATTCTCGGACGAGGACAACACGCTGTTCGTTGGTCATGTCGGCGTGCTGCTGCCTGCGGAGGACGGTTCACTGTACTTCATCGAAAAGGTGGCGTTCCAGGAACCATACCGTTTAGTGAAGCTCCAAAACCGCACGGAACTGAGCGACTACCTGATGGAGAAATACGATACCTCCTGGGGTCAAGATACGACGCGCCCCTTCATCATGGAGAACGATACTCTGATGGATGGGTACAGATCGAACCCTCTGAAGGAAACAAACCCTTAAAATTGAAACAGCAGCAGCGGGATGGCTATTTCCATTCCGCTGCTGCTGTTTGTAGGAATAAAGCTATGAGTTGTATGAGTGGCTCAAAATTAAATGGTTATTCCTGCTGATACCAAATATCCCCCTTTTTGCTCGGAATCGGAGGGGGCTTTTGGCCGTAGTAAGTATTAGGTAATGCAGAAATCAGTTCTTCAAATTGATCTGCAGAAATATTTCCTCGTCTCAGTTGGTTTCCGAGACAATCAGGGTCATCGGTATTTATTGGAATCAAATGGATAAGCAGTCAGCACATTTGTTCTTTGGTCATATCCTTAGCGATTAGGCGGATAGTGTCTTCGCTAACCCCCTGTTGGTATATTTGGGTTTGTGTCACAACGGAGCCACCGTCTGCTCTAATTGAATTTTTGATTTTCTGAGCAGCACTTAGACTTTGGGCACCGACAATACCAACAATAATTCCAATGATCCCGACAATGATTCCCATGATTCCAACGACTGTATTGATCGTAGTGCTCAACTTTATCTCCCCTTTATTGTAAGATGCATTGGCAGGCTAATTATAGGCCGCAATATTAATAAAATTATATCATGTTTACCACAAAAGGACAATGTTTTGAGAATCTCAACTGATTAGAAAAATGATATTGAAAGATGGATGCACAGCGCCGGAAAGGAGAAAGCCCATGAATATCCGCAAGCCTACAGATTACAGCATCCTATTTTCCGAACTGGACAGACTTATGGCTGAGCAGCTTTCACAGATGAATTTGTACTGCGAGATTGGCCGGCTGGTCAGCAGCAAAGCAGAGAAAGGCGCGGCTGTTGTAGCCTCTGAACATCTGCGAGCGGCCTATCCTGCGGCTGATGGCTTTTCTCCCCGCAACCTGCGCCGTATGCGGGCGTTTTACGCAGCCTACGAGAAATCCCCTGAGATCATGCGGCTGGCAATGAACCTCGGCTGGACGCAGAATGTGGCGATTTTAGAGAGATGCGGCAGCAGCGAAGAACGGGCGTGGTACATCAGAGCCGTGCTGCGCTTCGGCTGGAAGAAAGCAAAACTGCTGGAAGCCATAGAATCTCAGACGTGGCTATATTCTTCTCTCGACGAACAGATGACTTCCTGCTATACTGAGGAAAAAGAAGTAACGCAGGAGAGCGAGAGCGATGAAAAAGATACTCTTTGTGTGTCACGGCATTATTTACAGAAATCTCTAAAATCCCCTGTAATATCAAGGCTTTTCAGGCTTGAAGGTAGTGCTACTACACCACTACTACACCAGTGAGTCTCGATGTGACAAAAATTTTGAAATCGAGGTCAAGCTTATGGAAAGCAAAAAGAATATCAATGGAATGGATTATGTGCTGGCAGGAGATTACTACATTCCGGATCTGAAGCTTCCCAATGAGGAACGCCCTATCGGAAAATATGGGCGGATGCACCTGGAGTATTTGAAAGAGCATAGCCCTATGAGATTTAACGATCTGGTTCTGGAAGGACAGCTCTGGACTTACCTTGCCGATTTGAACGAGCAGACACAGGAGCGTTTGTCCCTGATTGTTGAGCAGATGAAGGTATCTGAGGGCGTGACTGAGGAATTGAAAGCAGCAGACCAGATGGCCTGGATTCGAGCCATGAACAGTATCCACAATCGGGCAGAGGAAATTGTGTTGGAAGAAATCGTATATAGATAATATCTTGCCGGACTTCATTTTCGATGGAGTCCGGCTTTCTATATCCAGAAGCAGTATTTTCTGCGTCGGCAAAAAGTGCAACAACTTCGCCTTGAATGCTATTGATATTTTTGCCGATGGAATGGTATACTATATAATAGATTAATGTAGTTTTTTGGATATATAAGATTGGAGTGTATGGCTCTTTTGCAGCAAAAACCCTTGCTAACAGATTAAATGCAAAGGAATTTCGTTGTGCTGTAGACAATTTTGTGCAACAAGCAGAAATGGAATTGGGACAATATTACAAGACTAAGGATGTGAAGGGTAATGAAGGTGTTGTGCGTCATATTATTTTGAGTGAGGTGTTAATTTGTCCTGAATGTGATAAGGAACTGTCATATTTTGAAAATGGCACCAAGCGCAACCCTGTGCAGTTCACAAAGACAATAACCTGCCCTCATTGCGGAAAAACTCATGATACGGATACTTTCAAGCCTGCACTTGAAAATATTTATGATTCACTGTTGAAAAAGGAAATTGTCCGGAAAAAGCGTGAGCCTGTGTGGGTATATGGCACAACAAATGGAAAAAACTGGGATCGCAAGGTGAATGACGAAGATAGAGTTCTTATTAAAATGTTGGAAGAACAAGAGTTTGAAGAATCTGATATACCGAGGGAAATTTGCTGGGGCGAACTTCATAGAACTGGTTATCATTTAGGCATTACTCATTTGCATCAGTTCTACACTAAAAGAAACTATACTGTTATGTTCAAACTCTGGAAACTAACGGAGCGGTATCCCAACAACGTTCGAGAAGCATTACAGCTTCTTTTGCTCAGTTATAATTCGACGCATTGTACTTTGATGACTCGTGTAGTTGCAAAACGAAATGCTAAAGATTTTGTTTTAACGGGTGCTCAAAGTGGTGTTTTATACATTAGTAAATTACCTGTCGAAAAAAATATTCTTTTGGGATTGAAGCGTAAGTCGATTCCATTTGAGGAAGCATATGGTTTATTAGAAAAATGTACTGGAGAACTTATAATCCACAATTCTTCGAGTGAGAAAATGTTGGAGAAAACAGGATCGATTGATTTTGTGTTTACAGATCCTCCTTTCGGAGATTTTATACCTTATGCTGAAGTCAACCAGATTAACGAATTATGGTTGAATCATACAACGGATCGAGAAAAAGAGATTATTATTAGTCCTTCTCAGGAAAAAAGTGTAGCTGATTACCAATGTATGTTGACAAGAGTGTTTACAGAAATATCTCGTGTGCTTAAACCAGACCATTATGCTGCAGTAGTATTTCATGCAGCTAAAGCTAAAATATGGGAAGCTTTTGAACATGCTATCTTAGATTCTGGTTTAGCTGTTTGTATGACAAGCATACAGGGAATGAGAGGCTTACCAATCATACCTTGGCAATCTTCGGTACACAAAGATCTCACGCAGCGCCTTATAAGGAAACAACGATTATTTCCTAAGCAGACATTATCTGTTCGACTTCGGTTTGGCGTTTATAAAAACTGTATGTTTTCAAAAAACAAAATAATTCAATGTAATTGATAGGAAGCATCCAACTTCAACGGTTGGGTGCTTTTCTTTTGCCCTAAAAATTGTTATTCATTATAGATTGAGCATTTTATCGAGTGCGCACCGCAGTGGAAGATCCTCTGTAGGTGCCGTCAAGATTTATGCGCAAAATTGTTTGCAGGCTCCGGCTGAGTGAAGTC
>OHDR01000546.1_pt1 | contig 16825 bp, 18 predicted proteins | sample 1567001 | NCBI WGS metagenome assembly OHDR01 (sample SAMEA3879553, study PRJEB24766) | human gut metagenome | biome: human-associated habitat; feature: feces | place: USA | collected 1985/1987 | reverse complement strand
TGAAGGTGTTTTCAGTTACTTAGAATTATTCGGGTAACTGAAAATATATCTTGCTGTGTCTTTGAAGACACAAGAATCCTCCGCCTGTCGGATTGGTTTGTGAGTATAATAACTCATTTGGAATATCGGTCAAGCCGATGGAGTATATCCACCGACTTGATTGGTTCTACCGTAATTCGCTCAGAGTTTGCGCCACTGCTCGATGTCCTCCCGGTAGGTTTCAAGGTGCAGGCGGGCGAGGTTCTCGATAAGTCCCGAAGCACTCATGCCACGCCCGCCGAGACGGCGGACAATCCCGTCCAGCCGGTCACGCACCTCACCGCTGACGAACACAGGCTTGCGGTCGGTTATCTTGGGAACTTGCAGGTAAGCGGTACGGTACTCGTCCAGCGACAGCCTGCGTTGTTTGCTGCTGACACGCTTCTGTGGCACTGCCACTTCTTCGGGAGTTCTGCCTGACGGTTCATCCACCGTAGCTGTTTCCGCTTTTTTCGCGATGGTCTTGACGGGTTGTGCCAGATGTTCCGGCTCCAGACCGATGTTTCGGTAGAAGTCGTCCATAGACTTCTCACTGCGGGATTCCCTGCGTCCCATTCTTTCCACGATTTCACGGGCCTGCTGCTCACTGATACTTGGTTCTCTTTTCATTGTCATAAAACAGGTTGATTAAGTTATTACTGTGGTCTTGGTCAGTACCTCGACCGATTGTTGCAAGCAAAGTAAGACGTTTTAGTACAGTCAGTCAACAACTTGGATTCGATTAGGCAATATTGTGAGACTTTGCTTTATGGTGATAGAGACACCGGTGAGGACTTCACAGATTTGCCGGATCTGAATAGCCGGAAGAACAAAGGTGCGATTACAGTCAGGTTTGAATTAAGCCCTTGTTTTTCTCTCTTGCCACATTCCTGATTTCCGGAATTAAGAATACACCTCCAATCTGTGCCAACCTCTACCAACCTGTGCCACATGCTTCCACTTCCGGAAAATCCATTGCCGGATAACAGATTATGTATTTCTTTGCGGCAAAAGGAATACGTAACGAAAAGAAAGAGAGTATGGAAATTCCAGTCGCAAATAACCGACTCACGGCATACCGGACAATGATTACCGTATCGGTGCAACACGCTGCCACTTTCTGGAAATCCATTGCAAGGCAGTAGATTATGTATTCCTTTGTGGCAAAAGAAACAGTAACAATAAAAAAGTATGTATATGGAAATCGTATCAATTGAAAGAAAGACCTTTGAGGCGATGGTCGCCAAGTTCGACCGTTTCGTCAGTCGCATGGATGCCATCTGCCGGCGGCACGGAGAGAAGACAATGGGCGAGTGGATGGACAATCAGGACGTTTGCCGGATGCTCAACATCAGCCCACGCACATTGCAGACGCTTCGGGACAACGGGACGCTGGCTTACTCGCAGATAAACCACAAGACCTACTACCGTCCCGATGACGTGCAGCGTATTGTTTCCGTTGTGGAGGACAGGCGCAAAGAAGCAAAGTTCAAAGGAAGAACTATATAAACTTGATGAAATGAACGAAGTAAACTAACAATACCCACTAAATCCAAAGTAACATGAATGAACTGATTAGCAAGGACAGCGAGTGGATAATCCACTTCATGGGCAGTCTCGACCGTCTTTTGGACAGCTTCGAACATCTGACCGTCAATTACCGCCCGACATTGAACGGGGAGCGTTTCTTCACCGACAAGGAGGTGTCGGCACGGCTGAAGGTGAGCCGCCGGACACTTCAGGACTACCGCAATGAAGGGCGTATCGCCTATATCCAGTTGGGTGGCAAAATCCTCTACCGTGAATCCGACATCGAAAGGATGCTGGCTGACAGCTACCACGCCGCCTATCGGTTGACAGGCACATGATTTTCTTGAAGGAGCGCAGTTTGCCGTCTGCCCTATGATTGCGTCAGCAACGGACTTTCGGCAAAAAGAGAAAGGAACGGTTTACGGATGGAGCGTCAAAATCCCGTTTCGTCTGTAAGCCGTTCCTCTCTTCTTTCTTCTGATTTCCCGCCAGTCGCTTGTTTCCGTTGCCGGATGCTCTTCAAGCGTATGGCAGGCAGTGACAATGTTTTCGGGCTGAATACGCTCCTCAGGAGGAAGATTCTGCCCGAAACGGCTCTGCCGCCCGACCTTGCTGCTGCCATCAAGCCATACGCTACCTTTGCATCCGTGTATCGGGAACGAGTGGCTGATGGAATAAGCCTCAACTATACCATCGGTTATTACCTCTGACGCTGGCAACAAACAGTGTAATCGGTGTAGCTTTCTTAATGGTGCTAATTTCATTTATTATAAACCGTCTGAACAAGACACTCTCTTTACTGCATATCCTGAATGCAACGGCTATAATCACTTCAATGTTATAGACATCGTAACTGATGCCATCCGATTGCTTGACATACTTCATCGTGTCAAATTTGTTCAGTTCCTTGTTCTTGTAAATGGTATGAATCGCCTTGCGGACATCGCATGAGAACATCCCGAACAGGTCGGCTATCTCGAATTGTGTCATCCATATAGGTGCTGTCGGCATAATGACTACACCCGTTTCACTGATTGTTATTATTCCTCTGTCCATAATGTACTGAATTGATACTGTTTACTTATTGTTGTCTGTCTTTTCGCCGATAGATTGTATTTTCCTGCGTTCCATCAGCTTGTCCATATCTCTGGAGATTTTATCATCGGTTATCCGTGCATACCCCTGTGTCGTCCGGATATTGGAATGTCCCATCATTTTAGCGATGCTCTCGATAGGTATATCCGATGAAATCAGGAACGTACCGAAGCTATGCCGACTTTGATGATAGGACAAGTTGTCTTCTTTCCCTATGATTACACCCAGCTCATGAATCTCAAACCACAGGGCATCCCGATTGGGAAGCGGGAACACGGGATGTTCATCGTCAGTCGTGTTATACAGCGACAATATCCGCTCCGCTATGGGATGCAGTGGAATGAACGCCTCTATCTTTGTCTTCTTGCGGTTGATGCGGATGTACCGCCTACCATCCGCATTCGTCCCGATATGATGTGGATGCAGGAGCATTATATCCACATACGCCAGTCCGGTCAGGGTCGAAAAGATGAAAGCCCGTCTTGCCAGTTCCATCCGCTTGTCATACATCGGGGTGGAAAGTATCTTCTTGAACTCCTCACGGCTGATATACCTGTGCCTTGCCTCCGGCTTGGTTTCATATTCCATTTCCTCACAAGGGTTCACGCGGATAATCTCCTTATCGACTGCCAGATACAGCAGGCGGTTCAACCAACGCAGGCAATGGTTGGTTTGGGAAGCCCCGAAATTCTTGCATCTCTTCAAAAACGCTTTGTAGGCTTTGCCGAAGTCTTCCGTGACTTCTTCAAGGCCTATGTCTTTCTTGCCCAAAGACATGAGATAATTTGTCAGGTACTTCTGGTAATACATTGAACTCCGATAGGAAGAAGTTGAGTCTATTTCCTCGGAATGTTTCTTCAAACGCTCCCTTTCCCATTCCCCCATTTGCAGGAGGGTCGTCGGATGGATGTTGTTCAAGGTGATATGGTTCTTCAGCATCTCCGCACTGACCACACCTTGCGATTTCAATATCTCATTATAGGCTTCTTCCATCAGGCGCAGGTATTCCCGTAAACGGTTGTTCTCCCTTGCGGACTTTATCTCGTTCTTCCTGCCGTTCCAGTCTTCCGGTCTGCAATAAATTCCGGGACTGATGACGGTCTGTTTGCCGTCAATGGTTATACGACACAATACGGCGGTCGTACCGTCAGCCTTTACCTTGCTGCGGTTGATGTAGGGTAATAATGAAAATGTACTTCGCATATTATTCTTTAAGTGTTAAAGAGTGAGTTTGAAATCTTCGGTCGCTTTAATGAACTTGTCCATGTCCTCAAATAGTTTTTTCGGGCTTACACGGGCATATACCTGAGTGGTGGAGATATCGGAGTGTCCCAACATCCTGCTGATGGTCTCTATCGGAACGCCTGCTTCAAGCGTTATCAACGAGGCAAAGCTATGGCGGGCCTGATGGTAGCACAAGTCATCCTTGATTCCTGACAATGCCGCCAACGCTTTCATGTGCCTTCTGAGATTTGACCAGCGAAGTAAAGGAAACAAGGTTTCCCTGTCCTCACTATGGTACTTATTGATAAGCGCAATAGCTTCGGGCAATAGTTTTACGCTGGCACGGAGTTCGTTCTTCTTTCTGCGGTATTTCAGCCACAAAGCCCCGTCCTTATCCGTATATAAATTGGTATGTGTAATTGAAACGACATCTGCATAAGAGACTCCGGTATAGCATCCGAAGAGAAACATATCCCTTGCCAGCATGTGGGATTTGCGGTAAGCAGGTATTTCCACATCCCGGATTTTCTCAAACGATTCACGGCTTAATGCCCGTGGTGTCGTTTCAGTCTTCTTCGGCAAGGTAAAATGCTGGAAATGGCTCCTGTCGGCATACCCCTTCTTATAAGCCAGACGGCATATCTTCTTCAGGATGGCAAGATGATGGCGGACGGTATCTATCGCATATCCCTTGTTTTCCATAGCGAATGCTTGATAGTCGTGGATGAACTGTTCCGTCAGTTGCCCGAATGACAGGTCCTTGACCTTGTACTGATGCTCGATGAACTCTCCGAGGGTCAGACGCATATAGTGATAGCCGGGATAAGTTCCTTTCGCGCGGTCTATGCCGATACGGGCTTTGAGGTCGTCACAGACAACATCCGTCATTTTCATGAGAGTCATCTGTGTTTCCATGCTGCCTTGAAAATGATTCTTCACATCGGTGGCTTCAAAATCCACTTTACGACTCACAAGGCTGTTGAAAGCGTTGTTCACCGCCAACAGCAGTTTTTCAATCCTGGTATTGGTTTCCACAGCTTCCTTGCTCTTGCCGTTCAGACGGCTTTCACGTGGATTCCACAATTCAGGCGTGCAGGACAGCTTGCATCCGAACTGTGCCATCGTGCGGTTCACGGTGATTCTTCCCATTATCGGGGCTTTACCCGATTTGTCCAGTCCGCTCTTTTTGAGGTAGAGCAACACCTTGAATTTTTCTACTTTCATACGCTTATATTTTTTAGTGCAAAATTACTTGCCGTATAAGCGTTCCTTGATATGCAAAATGCTGTGTATGAGCGCAAACAAAACGGTGAGGGTTTCTTTTCATTGCCTGCCGTTACCTATTCCCGTTTCGGTAACTGCCCGGCTAACGGTTTGGTAACTGAACAACCTCAATATTCCGTTATTATTTGCATTTTCTCCACTTGGCAGAATGCTGAAACAAAGCTCATTTCAAACGGTTTACGTTTTATCCTCACCTGTCCGCTTTTCCTTGCACAGCCTATCACTTTCCACATGGCCAGGCACACCTACGCCACGGAAATCACCCTTTCGCATGGGGTTCCTCTTGAAACCGTCAGCAAAATGCTCGGACATAGCCGGATTGAAACCACACGTATTTACGCGAAAGTGACCGATGACAAGATTGATTCCGACACAAGGACTTTGAACCGGAAAATATCGGAACGTTTTTCCGTCGTGATTTGATTACCTCTTAAAAAAACAAGAACATGGAAAAGAATATAGAAAACCAGAATATCAAGCGGCGTAGTACATTTGCCGTATTGTTCTATATAAACCGCACGAAAGTCCGCAAGGACGGAATGTGCCAGTTATTGTGCAAGGTAAGCATCGATGCCGAATGGGCACAGATAGGAACCAAAGTATCCGTCAATCCCTCTATTTGGAATCCCGACAAAGGACGCGCCGACGGACGGAGTGAAAATGCAGTTACGGTGAACCGCGCCATAGATGACCTGACAGACGAGATAACCGGACATTACGACAGGATAAAGAACAGTCTGGGGTTCATTACAGCGGAACTTGTCAAGAATGCAGTCAAAGGCATCGGGCAGAAACCACTTACCCTGCTTGCCTTGTTCAGGGAGCATAACGAGGAGTTCAAGAAGCGTATCGGGATAGACCGCATACAGGAAACATACGACTCCTACAAGCGTTCCTACAAGCACCTTTCCGCTTTTGTTCAGGAGAAGAAAGGCGTGGAGGACGTGACATTGAGAAGCCTTGACCGTGCGTTTTATGACGACTTCGAGTTGTTCCTGCGCACGAACCGCAACCAAAAACCCAAGACCGTACATGAACACCTGTACCGCCTGAAGAAGCTGACAATGCGGGCGGTCAGCCAGGGGACATTGCGCCGTGACCCTTACTGCCGCCTGCATCCCGAACTGCCAAAAAGAAAAAGCCGGCACATGAAATTGGAGGACTTGAAGACACTGATGACCACCCCGGTGGAGAAGCCTCAACTGCAATTCGTAAGGGATATGTTCATTTTCTCGACATTTACCGGATTGGCGTATGCGGACTTGAAAAAACTGTCGGTCAATGATGTCACGCAGGCTGAGGACGGCACATGGTGGATTCACATCCACAGGCAAAAGACGGATACGCTTTCGTCTGTCCGCCTGTTGGATATTCCCCTTCAAATCATCGAGAAATATCGTAGCCAAAGAACCGGGGACAAGGTATTCAATGTTTACAATCGTGGATATTTTATAACATTGACACGAGAGCTGGGACAGGTATATGGCTTTGATTTGACCTACCATCAGGCCAGGCATAATTTCGGGACCCACATCACCCTCTCGCTCGGTGTGCCGATAGAGACGGTCAGCCGCATGATGGGACACAACTCCATTTCCACCACCCAGCTGTATGCCCAAGTAACGGACACCAAAGTGGACGAGGATATGAAACGGCTAAAGTCCACAGGTTTCGGAAAACAGATACAGCTTTGCGAAGAAGATTTCATCGTCAAGAAAAAACGGGGAAGAAAGTCTGAAATGGCATAAAATAAAAACGGAGAAATGCCCTTTGTAAAAAGGAAATCATTTCTCCGTCTCTTTTAGTGAACGATGCTATACCCATCGTTGTTCTTCCCGGCAACGCTTGTAGGAATCCTCCAGTATCTTCAGAATATCCGATTCCTTATACAGAGTCTTGCCCTGCACCATGTAATAAGGAACCACCCCGAATGTCCGGTACTCCTGCAATGTGCGCCTGCTTACCCGCAGGACTTTGGAGAGTTCCTCGTCAGTGAGGAAGCGCTCACCGTTAAAGAGGGATTTCGGCATCTTCTCAATCACGGAGAGCATCTTCTCCATTTTTTCCAGCCCTTGAAACATCACGTCGATCCGAGGGTCTTTGTCGTCCAAGAAATGATAGCTCATAATCTGCTTTTTATTAAAGGGTGATAATTCAAATCCAACAATCTCTGTACGTCTTCAGGCTTGTAGAACAGCTTGTTCTTGATACGGCTGAAAGGCAATATCCCTTTGTTGCGATATACCTGTAGTGTCTTCTTGTTGATGCGAAGCACATCGCACACCTCCTGATTATCCAGCCAGTTTTTCAAGCCGAGGTCCTCGGCCGGACGGCATACCCGCGTCATCCGTTCCTCAAAATCACAGAACCGGACACGCAATTCTTCAAAAGTCTGTTTGTCAACACATATTATTTCCATAATCCTTGCTTCATTTTAATTAAACATTTGGCTGATGTCTGAACCTCGCCGGCAATGACTTGCCCTTTTGGTTGAGGAACGCCTCCACTTCGGATGCCTTGTAGTAGGTTCTCCCGTCAATCATGTAATAGGTCACGAGCTTCTTCTGGCGGTAACGCGCCAGCGTGCGTTTGGTGATGCCGAGCAGCCGGCACAGGTCGTAGTTGTCCAAGAGCGTGTCGCCGTCCAGGCATTCCTTCAGCTTGTTCATACGCTCCAATGCCCGCTCTATCCTGTCGAACCGTTCCATGATTTGGGCGAACATCTCGCTGTTTATCTGTAACATGAGTAATCTGTTTTAAGTGTAACTTATCGTTTGCTTACACCTTGTTGCGCAACAGGTTATATCATATTATAAGGCCAACAGCGTACCAATGACACCGATAGACACCAAGAGGAACTGATATAACATTGTATATCAGTGAAATAAAAATCTGAGGCTGTAAAAATGAATAAATGGCGAATCTTGCAAATTGCAAGATTTCCTTGCAGGATGCAATGGACTATCGCGAGGATTTGCGATAAATGAGACGGACAATCCCGTTTTTGAAAGCAACTGTCCTGTAAAGTTTCCAACGATTGACCGGAAGTCGATGCAGGCAGTCCGTACCGTTGCCTGTTGTCAGAGGAAGAATGTAGATGATGATTTCGTCAATGAGGTGGTAGATGGAAAGCCCGTGTAGCAAGTCAAGGCTCTTTGAGTCGGATATTTCTGAGGTAAAGGTAAAGGAGTCCGGTTTCTCGTCCTTTTCACAAATCAAGTCCAGCATGGGATAGCCGGGAAACAGCGTGAAGGTACTCCTCTCGTGCCAGAACGGGAAACCTTGGCTGTCCGTCTTCACCCATTGCAACAACTCTTCATTCGGGTCGGGAAGATAACCGTCCAATGTCACTGCCGTTATGATTTGTATTCTTGCCATACCTGTCCGTCTAAAAAAAGAAGCGTGGTAGCCACGCACTCAGACAGAGGCTCTGGTAAAGCCTAAAGGAGAACACGCAACACCACGCTATGACAGAGCATAGCATAAGCATTACGCAATCATTCTCCTTTAACGTCAATTTACCAGATTTCTGTCCGAGAAGCTTGCGCTCTTATGTTATATAATCAGCAGAGGGGTTTTCCCTCCACCGGTTTTCTTCTATGTTTCAGACCGGCAAGGCTATACCCTGCCAAATCTTTTGCAAATTTACAAAATTTCAGTCGGATTGAAAAATCATTTCAATATATTCTGTGTCAACACTGTTGCCGGAAATAGATAGAATATCGGGGATTATCTTATCCCGTATTTCTTCATCTTCCGGTACAGTGTTGAAGAGTTTACATTCAACAATCGTGCGGTCTGTTCACGATGCCCGTTGCACGCTTGAAGGGCATTTGCAATGGCTTCCCTCTCGCTGTTTTCGTCTTTCAAAGGCAATATGTCCGGAGTTTTCTCCGTAATCCGAATATCAGTCTGACTGTCTGCGTTCAAGTCCGGCAACTCCAATACAGGGGTTTCCGTAAGCAACACCGCCCGTTTGATCCGGTTCTGCAATTCCCTGACATTGCCCGGCCAACGATAAGAACGAAGTCGGTATATGGCATCTTTTGAAAAGCCTTTTGTCTCTTTCTTAAGTTCTTTGGAAAACCGTTCACGGAAAAATTCCGCCAAAGGCAAAATGTCATCAGCACACTCGGCCAAAGATGGCATCCTGATTTCCATCTCTGCCAGACGGTGGTACAGGTCTTCCCGGAATCGTCCTTCCTTGATGGCCCGTTCCAGATTTTCATTCGTTGCCGCCACAATCCGCACGTCTGCCATCCGCTCCCTGTCGCTGCCGATAGGGGTATAGGTATTCTCCTGCAACACTCTAAGGAGCATGGACTGTATGTCAATAGGCATCGTGCCGATTTCATCCAGGAAGAGCGTACCGCCTTTTGCCATGTCGAAATATCCGTTCTTTGCCGTATCCGCACCGGTGAAGGCGCCTTTCTCGTGTCCGAACAGGAGGGATGCCGCAAGTTCGCGTGGCAACGCTCCGCAATTGACCGCTACAAACTTGCCGTCACGTCCGCTGTTCGCGTGAATGCCCTGTGCCACGGACTCCTTGCCGGTACCGTTGGCACCGAGTATCAGCACCGACATATCCGACGGGGCTACTATCCTCGCGTATCTCTCCACCTCAAGTATTTTAGGGCAGGTACGTCTGAACAGGTCTTTCGGTTTCGTGCGGACAGTCGCGAGCGGACGGAATATCTCTTCCGCCAGTTCAAGCAGGTGTTCCCGGTGTACCGGCTTGGGCAGATAGTCTTTTGCCCCCAACTTGATGGCGCGTACCGCATCCGGTATAGACCCGTATTCCGTTGTCACTATGAATGGAATGTCTTTCTTCTCTTTTGTGAGCCACTCTAAAAGCGATATTCCGTCACCTTCAGGCAAGCGCACATCGGACAATATGAAGTCGAACCGATGCTTGCGTATCAATGCACGTGCGGCCGGTTCACGCATGGCGGTCATTACATCGTACCCCGCCTGTTCAAGCCAGTCTTTCTGGCGTTGTGACAAACTTATATTGTCTTCAACTATCAGTACCTTCTGTTTCATCGCTCATTTTCTTTATTTCCTTTTCAGCTTCTGTTATAAGTCCGGAGATGTGTCCTATCAGCAGCTTCACCTGTTCATTGACGGTATTCATATCGCATGCAGAATCGTTTAACGTGGTGCGGAGTTTTACCAGTGGAGCATCGGCCCGTAACAACTCCAACGAGGGCTTTATCTCGTGGGCTATGTCATGGAGCTTTTCAATGTTCCCTGTCTTTATTGCCGATTGCAAGTCTGCCATATTTTGTTCGGACTGGATAATGAAAGTTCTTAGCAGTTCTCTTTTATCAAGCACATCTGCCGTGAACGTGGCAAAATCCGGTGTATGTGACTCTTCCACATCGCGTGACACCACAGAAGAGACCATATCCAACAGTTCTCTCATGGAAAACGGCTTGTGGATGGAGTCCGTGAATCCGCCCTTTATGAATGCCTCTTTTTCTCCTTCTCCTCGTGCAGTCATGGCTACTATCGGAATTGTGTGTGAATTTCCGATGCTGGATTTGCGAAGCAATGCCAGAATTTCAAAACCGTTGGTTTCCGGCATCTGTATGTCGCTTAGCAGCAAGTCGTAATCCTGCCTGCGCATCTCATTGACCAGTTCTTTGGCATTGGAACAGGTGGTACACGATACTCCGTTGCGTTCAAGCATTTCCTTGGCTATTTCCAGTTGTAATGTGTCATTGTCTATAACAAGTACGCGCTGTGGCAATGGCAGACGGTCTTGCGGAACTGCCGACGCTTCACTATTGATTTTCTCATTGGAAACCGCTAACGGCAGGGATACACGAAATGTGCTGCCATGCCCGATTTTACTTTCCACATCAATGCTGCCTCCTAAAAGTTTGACCAATCCTTTTGTGATGGGCAAGCCCAACCCGAAACCTTCGGCATTCGCCTCAGACGACAGGCGTTCAAACGGACGGAAGATACGCGAAACGGTGTCTTGATCCATACCGATTCCCGTATCCTTTATTTCTATATAAAGCATTCCATTTTCATATCGGACATTGAACTGTATCATACCGGCGTTTGTAAACTTCACAGCATTCGTCAGTAGATTGTCTATAATTTGAGAGATACGATCCATGTCACCGCACAGTACGACATCCGTATTTTGGGAATCATGGTGGAATATGATTCCCTTATTATTGGCAATATGTGAAAATCCGGTCACAATACGTTCCAACAGATCATTAAGGTTGAACGGTACATTGTTGCAGGTTTCCTTGGACTCGTTCAGGCGGTACACGTCCAGCAGATTGTTCAGCAGGTGCAGGATATGTTTGCACTCCGTTTCGATATTTTCCAAATGGTGATTCCTGCGTTTCCTGTCCCGGGTATCTTTTGCCAGTTCGACATATCCGTAAATGATGTTCAGGGGGCCGCGTATGTCATGCGAGATAGTAAGTATGACGTTTTTACGCGTTTCCAGCAGTTCATTATTCCGGTCAATGACACCCTCCATCTTTTTCCTGAGCAGCGAATCCCGTTTCAGATGTTTCTGGATAATCAGGTACGAGAACACCAGCAGGAGGATGGCGGCGATGATCAGCCCGGTGATGATGGAGGTGGAGCGTTGGTGCGCTTGGGCTATCTGCTCTTCCCTGTCCCGGAAGGCGGCTTGTGCATGGTCGCTGATGTTACCGAGCAGGGCGAACAGTTTGCGGTTCAGTTCCCTGTTGCGGATGCGCAGGCTGTCGGTGTAATTCTCCATGTTGCGTATCCGCTCCGCTTGCAGGGCGATAAGCTGTTCGTTCAGCGAGCGGAGCTTGTCGGACGAGGCGGGCACTTGCACCGTTTCCTTGCCGCCGAACCATCCGGCTATGCCTTTCTTCTTCTGCACGACGGTACGGGTCTGTGTCGCTTGCCTTGCAGCTTCTGGCAGATGGTTCACCAGCAGGCTGTCGGCTTTGTCCTGCTGGTGGAACACCTGCATGATTTGGTGCAGGTGTGTCTCCTTGTCCGCCAACAACTGTTGCAGGGTATCTATCTGCGACAGACCGAATATGTAGCTATGGTTCGTTTGCAGCATTTGCAGCAGGCTGTCCACCCTCAGCCGTCTCGTTTGGTAGGCATGGTAGTCCTCATCCTCCCAAGCGATGACGCTCTCGCCCAATGAGGCGAGTACCGTGATGTTGCGGTGTATCTCGGATATGTCACGGCGTGCCTGTCTGATTTCGTAGGTGTCGGCCTCGATTTTCCGAAGGCGTGCGTGTTCATGGAAAAGAATAGCGGCCATGCTGATGATGACCGCCATTAACATCATATAGCCGAAGAGGATTTTAGCTTGCAGGGGTATGTTTCTGTTCATATATAACAAGGTCATATTAAACATCTGTATCGTAAATCCTCTTTTGCAGCAGGTCTATAAAGTTCATGGCATCCATAGGGGTGGAGCGAGAGAGGTCGAACGAGAGTATCATAGCCTGCAGGCTGTTGTCATACGAACTTTTGCTGCCCTTGCGGTCTTGCCCGCCCTCCGTTTTTTCGGGGATGGAGACCAACGCCTCCGCTTCGCTGCCGTCTATGCCGGAAAAGACGAAAGAACCGTCGTCCTGCCGGTCGATTTTCCCTCCGGCGGCTATTATCTGTTCCATCACTTTCCCTACATGGCTTTCCGGGAATCCTGTGGTCAGCACAAAATTTCCGCCTTTACGCTGCCGGTGCATGACACGGTAGCCTGTGGCGCGTGCCAAGGCGAAAGCCCCGCAACCGTAGGCGGAGAAAAACTTGCCCGACCGGGTCACGAGGAAACGGCTGTCGCCGAGTTCCTGCTGTTGTTGTATCAATTCGCGTTCTGTCATACAGTCCTCCTCAGTTCTTTGATTTCATTACAAATCTCCTCTTTTTTGCATTCAATCTGTCTGTACCGTTTTTTCAACACGACTTTCTCCAAGTGTCCGGCAAAATAGATGACCTGCCACCATTCCTTACCGATACGGCTCATGACCTTGCACCGCAGGTTGTAGGAGGAAAAATGCCGCATCATTCCCAAATAGGAGTTTATCGTACTGACAAACTCCTCCCCGTGGGTTTTCACGTAATCGGGCGAGCCTGCCGCCAAGCGGTTCAGGCGGTCGATGGCATCGTAGCAGAAGCCGACTGTGCGGTTGCTCAGGTATTTCCGCCCCGGAAGTATCATCCCTCCGATAAACAGGACACCTTTCGTGTAATGTTGCAGATAGATCTTGCGCGGGTGCAGCGACAGCCCGTGTTCGGAGAGCCAGCCGGCAATTTTCGCTTTCACCTCTATCAGGTGCTCTTTCGAGGGATGGACAAGCACCATGTCGTCCACATACCTGCCGTAGTGCTTCACGCCCCATTCTTCGCTGATGAGATGGTCCAGTCCGTCCAGGAAGTTAAGGGCGAGCAACTGGCTTGTCAGGTTGCCGATAGGCAGTCCGCACGAGCCGTCGGAATGGAACAGGCTCTTGTCTTTGGGCAATCCGCGCCAGCTTTGGGGAGGCGTCTTGCGGATGCAGTTCTTTTCCGGACGGTTGAATATCGTCTCACGGAGCAGATAGAGCAGTATCGCCAGGTCGTTTCCCCCGTAGCGTTCGTGCAAGAGTTCTTCGGTCAGGTCATACAGCCGCCTCTTCGATATTTTCATGAAGAACGAACGGATGTCTATTTTCAGGATATAGCAATCCCGCGTGTAGTTCTCGGAGCAGAGCCGGATATGTTCTTCCACCCGTTCTATGCCGTAGAGCGTACCCTTTCCCTTGCGGGTACTGTAACTGTCATCGATGAACTTCTCTTCCAAAAGCGGAACGAGCCTGTGGGCTATGAGGTGGTGTACAACACGGTCGCGGAAGTCGGCGGCGAAAATCTCCCGTTTCACGGGTTTGTTGATAATGAAAGCGATGGAACGCGAAGGGCGGTATGTGCCGGCATTGATTTCCCGCTACAGTTCCACACACCTGCGTTCGTAATCGCTCTCGAAGGCAAGGGCATTGCAGGTATTGCGTTTCTTTTTACGGCACTCGAAATACGCCTCGAAGACATCCTCCAACGGAATGCCTCCGAGTTCCTCATCTGTAAAAAGACTTTGTTGCAACTCCATATCGCTATACCATTTTGTTTATCGTAAAGTTTTTATTGAAAAAGCCAAGACCGGACGCACGTAACTATTTCTGTTGTTCTTATTGTTGTTGTTCTTATTGTTGTTGTTCACGTTGCCGTTGTTCACATTCACATAAAGAGCGTTGTTCGCCGGATTGTTGTAGAACTCCGAGGAGGACCAGTAAATGTTGTCTGTTTTTGTCTTTGCGAGCCTCCCTGCACGAGGAAAGCCTGCCGACAACCCTTTTTCAATAATAAACAGTTCGCTTCGGGAAGCCTTGACCGCCCGAATCCCGACTGATAAATCATTGCCTTTTATCTTCCTGTTTCTTCATTCCGCGTTCGTTATATTGTTTCCAGCTCGTAGCCTGCTTGCCTATCTTCTCCAACAGCAGCCCGAACGAGGCGTATTTGCGCTCGGTAATGACCTTCTGCTCCACACATACGCGGAAAAGCATCTGCAACATGCGGTAACGGTCGAGAAATTCGGTCAATACGCCCACTTTTTCATAGCTGCTGTTCGCCTTGTAAATCAGAGAAAGCATATCCAAAGTCAAATCCACCATACGGCTGCCCATACTGTAGCGGAAGAAGCGCGGAAAATCCTGCGTCAGGATCAACAGGTTGTTCAACAACCGGTAAGTGTCGCGGTATAGGGGTAATTCTTCGGATAATGCCATAACTCGATTTTTCAAAAATTTTTCCGACCCGCTTCGCGGGTATTCAGCCTTTATCAACGAGCGGCTACGCCGCAAATAGATAAATAGATTGAATAGGTAAATAGGTCAGAAAGCCAAGACCGAACGCACGTAACTAAATCTGTCGCGCTTATTGCTGAAGAGCACGCGGCCGTTGCGCACATCCACACAAAGAGCGTAGTCCGCCGGAACGTAGTAGAACTCCGAGGAGGACCAGTACCAGTCAGACTTTAAGCCTGATACCACTGTCTTGCCTTCAAACAAAGAAGCGCGGTTTTGATAAACATTCCACATCTGGCCGATGGAGGGCAAAAACCAGCCGGTGCTGTTGGCAGGGGACGGGACTTTGTGCGCATAATCCACAACGGCATAGTAGGTGGCAGGATAACCGGAATCTTCGATGGCATTCAACTTGTCCTTGCCGCCGGCAGCGGTGATGATTTTCTGTGTCCAGGCGTAGCCGCTCCAGTCGATGTCAGGTGCAGAGTAATTGTTCTGTTTTTTTCCGCTTCCATCCGTGGGGCAGCAACCCAACTCGGTTCCGTAAACGCCCCACTGACAATAACCGTTTGTGGCATCCTGCAAGGCAACGGCATAGCCGTGGCACTTCTGCTGACCGATACCGGTGGCGGAGTAATCGGAGGCATCGTTTTCGTGATGACCGGCATGGAACACGATGGCGATAACGCTTGCTTTCTGTTCTTCGGTCAAAGTTTCGTCTTTGCCTACAATATTGCCGTCGGCAAGGAGGTAGTCCCCTACTTGCAAATTGTGATCTTTGTCAATCGTCGGTGCTCCGTCCACCTTATAGGTCTTGTATGAGCTTACGCTGATATTGTTCGGGGTGATGAAAAACTCCTTCTTGCCGTCGGCATAGCTGCCGGTGAGGGTTACGGTATTGCCTTGTCCGGGACGGACGAAGTAGCGGTATGTGCCGTCCGTATTGCGGCAGGGCTTGGCCTCTCCACTGAAATCGGCTGTAGTAGCAATCACATAGTCGGGAATGGAGGTGTCGGTGAACTTATACACCGTCTTGGGCATTTCGACTACGGCGAGTGCCATGCGGTGGGTCATGGAGAATGAGAGCGAGAGCTTGCCGTCGGCTTTGCTTCCCGAGCCCGTGGCGGTCATGAGGTCGGAGGCTGTGTAGCCTTGCGTGTAGTCGCTCTGATCAGCTTCCGGCTGCCAGTCATTGATAAGCGTGGCGAAGAAATCGCCATCGCTCGTGGTGTCGGTGGCATTTACCTTGCCCGCCATCTTCGCTGTCTCTTGATAGGGATAGTAGAGGAAATACTTCTCGCCCGCCATTCCGCCGGCAAGGGTTACGCCCGCTTCGGGTTGCCAGGTAAGACTGCCGTTCGTGCCTGCTGTGGCGGTGAGTTTCACATTGTCATAGACTATCGCCCCATTGCGCACAAGGTAGAGTCCGCAGGCGTCACTGGCGGTAAACTCGGTACGGTAACCGTCCTCGGTAGCACGGGTAGCGGCTTTCTGCGAGCCGTCAGCCGAAGTTGTCAGGGCATAGCCGCCGTCGGTGATGGTGATGGCGAGCGGTGCGGCATTGTCAGCACCGGGCAGGGGAAGCTCCTCCTGCGTGCAGCCGGTCAGCAGCAGTGCCGCCGCCCAAAGGGTATGTAGGATATTTCGTTTCATTGTCACACTTTTTATTTTAACTTTACGTTACTTGTTTTTATCTTCCTTGCGGGGCAAAGACTGCAAGCGGCCGTTGCCACAATTCCGTTTGTAAATCCGACCCGCTTCGCGGGTATTCAGCCTTTATCAACGAGCGGCTACGCCGCATAATAGATAAATAGGCTGAATAGGTAAATAGGTCAGAAAGCCAAGACCGAACGCACGTAACTAAATCTGTC
>OHDR01000520.1_pt1 | contig 17425 bp, 10 predicted proteins | sample 1567001 | NCBI WGS metagenome assembly OHDR01 (sample SAMEA3879553, study PRJEB24766) | human gut metagenome | biome: human-associated habitat; feature: feces | place: USA | collected 1985/1987 | reverse complement strand
AGACCCAGTCCTGTTCCGCCAATTGCCTTGGAATGGCTCTTATCCACACGGTAAAATCTTTCAAATACCCTGTCCTGCTGATCCTTAGGAATTCCTATTCCATCATCAGTCACTTCTAACCTTGGCTTGCCATCTACCATTCCTGCAAACACTTCTACATGTCCACCTTCTTTATTATATCTTATTGCATTCTGTACAAGATTATCAATAAGCTCCCTTATCATATCCTTATTGCCACGAATCATGCATGTTGAACCTCTATACGAAAAACGTATTCCCTGTTTCTGTGCATTAACCTGCAGAGACTCTGCACAATCCTTAACAAACTCATACAAATCAAAATTCTCATACTGCCTTGGCATTTCGCTGTGGTCTAATTCTGAAAGCCTTATAATATCATTAATCAATGATAATAATCTTTCTGAATTACGCTTAATCTCATGTGCAAAATGTATTCCCTGTTCATGGCTTACCATCTCATTCTCAATAAGCTCTGCATATCCTGATATTGCGGTAAGAGGAGTCTTTAGTTCATGTGATACATTTGCAGTAAAATCCTGTCTGCTTCTTGCAGCAGCAAGAATATTCTCATGCTGTGTCCTGATTTTCTCTGCAAAAGGGGCTATTTCTTTATATACAGGCTTCTCCTGTACGGAATCCATATTCTTAGCCATTCTTTCAATAGGCTCAATAAGTGTCCTTGTAAGTAATTGTGAAAGAACGATACACACTACTATAATTACTGCAAGTATTCCTGTTACAGCCGGAAATACATTGCCAAACACACTTAATAAACTGCTTGCATCACAGGATACTCTTATAACAGTCCCATCCTTCTGTTTTAGAGCATAATAAAAGGTATTCATATCCATCGTGTCAGAATTTCTTACACACTGACCATGTCCGGTATGAAATGCATCCTGTATCTCAGGTCTGTCTTTATGATTAGGCATTACATTAATATCATTATCATTATCAAAAAGCACCACCCCATCTGAATCTATCCATGTAACCCTGAGATTATTAATTGGAAGCTTTACATCAGCATATTGCGACGACTTTTCAAAAACTCCGGTTTCCATGAGTACTTCAGCATTAGTTCTCAGTCCGGCCTGGACCTGTTTCTTAAACAGTCCATAATATATAAAAGTTATTCCGATAGCTGTAGCAAGAACCGCTATAACTGCTATTCCAATAAGCCTTAAATTAATCTTCTGCTTCATATATCCACCCTGTTCTGTCTGTCAATTATATCAGGCTACTCAATAACATATCCTACATTACGCACGGTTCTTATACGCGAGCCTGCATCACCTAACTTCTGTCTTAAAGTCTTAATATGCATATCCACAGTTCTTGACTCACCTTCAAACTCTGTTCCCCATACCTTAAGTACAATAGAATCTCTTGAAAGCACTATATTCTTGTTAGCCATAAGATATCTTAACAATTCATATTCTTTAAATGTAAGTTCAACTTGCTTTCCTGAGACCGTAACAGCATGCCTTTCATGATTAAGTTCAATCTCTCCAACATCCAGCACGCCTGCCTCATCTGTTTCTGTTCTTCTAAGAAGTGCTTTAACTCTTGTAATAAGCTCCATTACAGAGAATGGCTTCTTAATATAATCGTCAGCACCATCCTCAAGGCCCTTTATCATATCAAGCTCTGTAGACTTTGCTGTTACCATAATAACAGGCAGTCTCTTAGTTGCAGAATTCAGTCTTAACTTCTTAATGATGTCATAACCACTTTCATCAGGAAGCATAACATCAAGCAACACAAGGTCCGGAAGAATCTCATCAAGCTTCTTAAAAAACTCTTTGGAACTTCCAAATGCACCTACCATATGTCCACTGTTCTTAAGTGCAATTGTCTCTATTTCCCTTATGCTTTCATCATCCTCAACTATGTATATAAGAGCCATATTCTCATCTCCTGTTCTAGTCAGCTTTCTTTAATTCCGGAAGCTGATACTGTTTATAATACTGTCTGCATTCTTTTGCAAACTGAGGATTATCCTCATTAGTAAGATGCTCCAGATATCCATGTGTTTCAAACCCATTATCTCTTACTTCAATCATACATACAGCAATATTAGAGCAATGGTCTGATACTCTCTCAAAATTCGTCATAATATCTTCGAGTATAAGTCCTGTCTCAATTGTACATCTGCCTTTTCTTAATCTGTTGATATGACGCTGCTTAATCTCTAAGTTCAGACCATCAATAACCTGTTCTAACGGCTCAATATGCTTTGCTGCCTCAATATCCTGATTTTCAAAAACCTGTACTGTGTTACTAACTATATCATGTACCGCTTTTGCAAATGTTTCAAGTTCTTTTCTTGCATTCTGTGAAAAAGATGACTCCTTGCTGTTCATCTCTTTTGCAGATTTTGCAATATTAATCGCATGGTCAGATATTCTTTCAAAATCACTCATGCAGTGAAGAAGTATTGAAAATGTATGATTATCATGTCTTGATAAATCGCAGTTACCAACCTTTACAAGATATGAACCCAGCTTATCCTCATACTTATCGACATCTTCTTCCATTGCCACAACCTCATCATATGCAGCATCTGAATAATTATTAATAATGTCAAGCGCTTTATCTAGCGCTTTCTGTGACAAATGTGCCATCTTCACAGCCGTATTCCTGCATAACTCCATCGCAACTGCCGGAGTCTCTAAGAATCTTTCATCCAGTGCTGCAAGATCTGCTGCCACACCTGTCTGAATAACTTCCTCATGTTTTCCATCAGGAATAGAAAGAGTTGCCAGCTTCACAAGCAGATTAGAAAATGGGAAAAGTATAATTACACATCCAATATTAAAGAGACTGTGAATCACTGCTATTCCTGCTGCATTTGCCGGTGTTGATAAAAATTCAAAATGAACAAACATATTCAGGCTGTAAAATATAACCATAAATATAACTGTACCAATCATGTTGAAATAAAGGTGTATCATTGATGCTCTCTTGGCATTCTTCTTTGCACCTACAGAAGATATAAGTGCTGTTACACATGTACCTATATTCTGTCCCATAATAATAGGAATTGCTGTCGCATAGTTAACCGCACCTGTTACACATAATGCCTGCAGTATACCAACCGATGCAGATGATGACTGTATAACTGCTGTAAGCACTGTACCTGCAAGAAGTCCGAATAACGGATTAGAAAACAGTGTAAGCATACCCGTAAACTTCTCATTGTCAGCCAGCGGTGCAACTGCGCCACTCATAGTTTCCATACCGAACATAAGAATTGCAAATCCAAGAAGAATATTACCTATATCCTTTTTCTTAGAATTATCCTTGCAGGTCATAGTCATAATTATGCCAATAACAGCAAGCACAGGTGAGAATGATGATGGTTTTAAAAGATTAATCCATCCTGCTCCACTTATACCTGTAAGTGATAACATCCATGAAGTCACTGTTGTACCAATATTGGCACCCATAATAATACCTACAGCCTGTGAAAGCTGCATAATACCTGAATTAACAAAGCCTACAACCATTACCGTAGTTGCAGATGATGACTGTATAACTGCTGTCACAGCCATACCAAGCAATACTGCCATAATTCTTTTAGAAGTAAGTTTTTCAAGTATCTGTTCTAATTTACCTCCGGACAGCTTTGCTAAGGAATCTCCCATGACATTCATTCCATATAAGAACAAAGCCAGTCCGCCTGCCATCGTAAGTACACCAAAAATATTCATTTTACATAAGCTCCTTTTTGAACGACTTTTTCACACATCATGTGTATTCTAAATGAGCATTGTAAAATGTATTATGTAAGTTATGTAAAATTTATGTAAAATTTGCAACTATGTCTTTTATACGGTCTATATTAACAGGTTTTGCAAGATGAGCATTCATCCCACAATCAAATGCAGCTTTTACATCATTAGAAAATGCATTTGCTGTCATAGCTACTATTGGAATATCCTTTGCGTCAGGGTGCTTCATTTGTCTTATTGCTCTTGTAGCCTCATATCCATCCATGTCAGGCATCTGTACATCCATAAATATAAGATCATACTGCCCCTTCTTTGAATGTCTGAACAAATCAACAGCTGCCATTCCGTTTTTTGCACAATCACAGGCTGCCCCCTCTTCCTTTAGAAGTTCTTTAAGCATATCTAAGTTAATACCATTATCTTCTGCTATTAGAAAATTCTTACCCACAAGTACATGATCCGGTTCATTCTCATGCTTTGGTATGTTATATCTGTTCCAGAGGTCTTTATTCGTATTAATATCCGCAATTCTGAATTCCATAGTTACCTCGTAAGTTGTTCCCACTCCCTGTGTGCTTAGTACCTTTATAGTTCCACCCATGAGATCAATAAGATTCTTGGTTATTGCCATTCCAAGTCCTGTTCCCTGGACTGCATCTGTAAGGCTTGTCTCTTCTCTTGTAAACGGTTTAAATATGTCTTTTAAATATTCTTCACTCATTCCTATTCCATTATCAGATATGATGAATTTGTATTTTACAATCTGTGGATTGGTAACTTTTATTTCTTTTATTTCAAATGTTATGTTACCGCCTTCTTCTGTATATTTAACAGCATTAGACAATATATTAATAAGTATCTGGCTGAGTCTTAATTTATCTGCGGTAATGCAGCAATATTCAACACCATCTGATTTCACAACAAATGTCTGGTTCTTCTTCTTTGCCTGCGGTCTGATTATATTGTCTGTCTCATTTATGATGTCAGCAAGATTCACGTCACAAAGATTAAGAGTAGTTTTCCCTGACTCAATTTTACTCATATCAAGGACATCATTAATAAGACTCAGCAGATGCTGGCTTGAAACAACTATCTTTTCTGCATAGTTTCTGACTTTATCCGGATTCTTATAATGTCTTAACATAAGCTGTGAAAATCCTACAATTGCATTCATAGGAGTTCTTATATCATGACTCATATTAGACAGGAACTGACTTTTTGCACGATTTGCTGCCTCTGCTGTATGAAGCGCATCTTCCATATGATTTCTTATCTGCTGCTCGTAAGTTCTGTCTGACAGAATTATTACAAGAACATCATCTCCGTCTTTATCCATATGATAACATCCCTGGTTAAAAAGTCTGTATTCACTTGAATCTGCTGGCTTTATCCAGTATTCATTAACAGCAGATTCTCCTTTTCCCAGCTTCACAATATCATTCCATTCAGGAACTTCTCCCCTCTTTTCCAATTCTCCAAAATCTTTAAGGATACCATCATATTCACTGCTCCTTATTCCCAGAACTCTCTCGATATTTCTGCTTACATACAGTTTTCTCCAGTCTCCCCACGAAAGCATAATATACACATCATCCAGATTTTTAGCCATAATCGAAAATAATATATCCCGTCTTGCAATCTCATGATCCTTCTCACTTACATATCTTTTGTAATATGTATATAGTACTACACATGCAACCATAAGAAGCAGTATACCTATCTGTACTGCCATTATAACAGTTCTATGCAAAACCGCAAGAGAGCTTGAATTGGCGACGCTTATAGGAACCATTGATATAAGCCCCCAGTTATCAAATCCAATTGGAACATAAACAAGACAATACTGGTTTTCATCAAGCCTGAATACCATTTCTTCTGCATCTGAATTCTTTACACTTTTCATAAAACCATCCAGTGACTTACCGGAAATATCCGCATTTTTCAGATGATAAAATATATTACCACCTATATCCATGCTGCCTTCAGACTTTAATACGATATCACCATTAGCATATATTACATAACTGCTTGTGTCCTTTGAAAACGCTTTTACACCCAGTTCTTTATTAATAGCTTCTGTATTGTATGAAACCGCTATGGAACTGTATTTAAAACCGCTAATATATGCCGGCTGGACAGGAATAGCAAAAAACATTACCTCATCACTTCCCGGAAGTGAACCATCCACTACAACATTTTTCCTGTCTATCACAAGACTTTTCCATGTATTTCCGAGTTCAAGATACCCCTTTTTACCTGACGATGACAAGTAATTACAGGCATCATCTATAAAATAAAATTCTGTGTAATGCCATTCATTCTTCCATTCTGTAAGAAACTTGCTGATGCTGTCTATATTTTCACCAGCCTCATCTATATAATCACCTGTCATTCCAAGCAGGTTCCACTGCTGCCCGGTTATCTGCATGAATTTTTCACTGACCTGTGTATACACTTCATTAAGATTCTTCAAACTTGTCTCATACAGTTCTCTTTTGACCGTAATGGAATAATTAAGCATTATTACGCCTACACACGCAAATACAATTATTGCCACGCCTACTGCTGCAAAGAAATATTTTCTATACTCATTCTTCTTCAATTGCCCCATTTCCTTTCTCAAGATAATCAGTTCTTCTGTATATAAGCTTCTGGTGCAGCCAGTCTGCCTCCATCAGAAAAATACTTTATCCATTGTTGTTCTACATTTGTTGTATGAGCTATATATCCATCATATTTTTCGCCTTCCCTGATGTCTGCCTCAGCCTTATACATATGAACTCCGCCATGCTTTGACATATCATAATTATATGCACGTTCCAACAAAGTATGACCAGAAACGTCAACATAACAGAAAGAATATATTTTTTCGTCTTCTACTGACTTTCCATCTGTAAGAATATCCTCAAGATGCATATTGCCCTTATCATCTCTTGATATCTTCATTGTAAATCCGCTTGATGCCGGCAGCGTATCCCATGATATCGGGTCGTCATCCCGCCCACAGCCTTCCACAAGGCACCGCACAACATCTTTAATCTCAGCACCTGTTGCATCCTTCGTATAAAACTTCACTCCTCCACCCATTAGAAGCGCCTGTAATTGTGCTGCTGTATAACTTCCCTTATAGATGTCTCCGGCATTCATGGCAGCAGGTGCAATCAGCATATCCACATTACATATTTCCCGAAGCGTATTAACCCTCACTGAAAATGCCTCACTTCCTGTATCTGATACCCGCCACTGATACTCCCTGTCAAATGTGGTGATAACCGGGGATTTTTCTTTTACCGCATTGTAATTATTGTTAAACACTTTCACTGCCTGCTTTGCATCCACATCTCCTGCCAGCATTTTCTGTACTGCTGCGCAGCTTGCCCGGCACACACTGTCATTCCTTATATATGTATACATATGATTACTTTCAATATAAGGAATCAGGTTAGAAAATATGTCCTGCACATCTACATTTACATCTTTATTATACACAACAACCGACTGTATCCTGTCTGCCATTGCATTCATTACATCACTGCCAAACATATATCTTACTATATCCAGTGCCAGCTCTTCTTTTTTCCCTGCTCCTTTAAGTTTTCCATTCATAGCTATTGAATATCCGGGTGTACTGAAATACCAGTTATCATTATCTGTCTCCCCAAAATATGGCAAAAGAATGAGATTATTCATTCCCTCATCCTGATACTCTGCAATATTAGTGCTCTGTCGTATCATTGCAATCTTCCCGGACACAAAATCCTGGAATATACTTGAATATCCTCTTTTTGTGTCATCTGCCTGTGCATCAGTATCTTTCAAAATCTGTCCAAGTCTCGAGAACAACTTCACACCCAGCTCATCCGGTATGTAATCTATATTTCCATCCATTGCTTCATAACGCCAGGTACGCCCTTCTGTACTTTGTAACAAAGGAATCGACCACGCCTGTAACATATATGAAGCTGTATAATCATATTTATAATCTGTTGCAAACCCTCTTATCCCATATTCACTGAATTTATCACATGCTTCAACAAACGTTACATAATCATGAGGCAGTTCTATTCCATATTCCTCAAAAAGTGCTGTATTGGCAAGTATACCCTCCACGCTTGCTGCACCAGGAAGCCAGTTTACTGAACCATCTTCATTGGTAAATCCATCAAGATATACCCTATAAAACATGTTTGTAATATCTGTCCATGAAAAATCATACAGATAATCCTTAGGATTAATATCATAATCATCATCAAACAAAGACGTCTGTGTCCACGATGATGCATCTATTATTATATCCGCAAGGTCATCATTAAGCGCTGCATCATTAAGATACTGTGCTCCTCCCCTGCTTATGACAAAATCAAATTCAACATCTGGAAAATGTTCTTTCAACATTTTTCCTACACTTGCAAGCCAGTAATCCTGGTCAAGCTGTACAACTATTCTCTGTTTTTCTTTTCCACTGTTTCTTAATGGTATACTACATGACAACAGCATACTTACAATCAATACTGTTACCAGTAAAACACATATTATCCGTTTCATTCTATCCTCCAAAAAGACTTTACCCTTATGTTTTATATAGATAATACAACGTATGCATGTCGAATTATGTCGAATAGGAGGAGAAATCAATAAAAAGCCTGCATGGAATGCGCTATTTGCAGCCATACAGGTCTTTTTATATTTACAGTATATACATATATTTCATATTCTTTTAACACATATCAGGCTTGTTCCATAGGTTAAGCTTCGTTCCGAGTCCCATTTTCACAGCATTTTCATAACATACCTTACCCCAGGCAACATCTTCTACAGGCATTCCTCCAACAGAATATACAATTATCTGATCATCACTGTCTCTTCCTGATGCATTGCCAAGCAATATATCTCCCATATCAGTAATATCACTTTTACTTATAATTCCATCATGGCACATATCTGTAAACTTTGCACCTATTATGTTAATTGAACCAAATGTCGGATATGGATATTCCTCTGCCCATGCCTCGTAAAGCTTTATATTATCAACTACCATCTTACATTTTTCTTTGAGAAAATCTGTCTCCATATCAAATGCACTTGGAGCAACAATAAGCGCTCCCGGCTTTATCCATTCACCTTTGACATATGCATATTTTGACGGATCTGTTCCTGCTGTGGCTGCAAATGATATAACATCACTGTCTCTTACCAGAGTTTCTATATCATCTACCACTGTTACAGTTGTAAGCTGTGGATATGTAGCTTTGACATATTCAAGGAAACTGTCTAATGATTTCTTTCCTCTACCTTTTACCTTAAGTGTATCAAGCTCTGGGCATGTTGCCATAAATGCATCAAGGCTTGTTTTTCCCATTACACCAGGACCATATATTGCTCCCGTCTTAGCACCCTTTGGTGCAAGATGTCTTAACCCTACACCAGGAATTGCACCAGTCCTGTAAGCGCTCAGAAGATTACCACTCATCAGGCACACCGGTGCGCCGGTTGTCTTGTCATTAAGCATAACCATAAGTATTGACCTTGGCAGACCTATTTCCTTATTAGCTGTATTAGAACCATACCATTTCATACCAGCCATATCGAATGGTCCTCCTATATATGCCGGCATTGCCATAAATCTTCTATCTTCTCCTACATTCTTTGGCATATTCGGAAAAGGAGATTCATTTGGGAATGTTACCATACAGCCATGAGAATTATGGTTTTCACCTCCCATTACGAAATCACCCTTTGTAAGACATTTAAGAACGTCTTCCATTGTGTCTATGCATTTAGGCATGTTCTTTACGCCAGCCTTTATCATTTCCTGTTCATTAAGATATAAAAAATCAACTTCTGGATACATAATAATTCCTCCTCTATAATCCACAGCCTATGACCGCTTCCATCATTATCTCCACAAACTGTGTCGGTCTGTTAAGTGCAGGTGTTCCAACCACTGTACATAAAGGTCTGATATCATGAAATATCTCTGAATATGCCCTTGATATATCTGCACACATTTTCATATCTACAGCAAACACATCTACTTTAATAACATCTCCAACACCTGCACCAGCCTGTTCAATAAGCTTTACCTGCTCCTCAAGTACATATCTGGTCTGCTCATAGGCATTTTCCCCATACACTGTACCATCCGGCTGTACCGATGTTGTTCCACCAACATATATATGGTCACCAACCTTTACCATTCTGCTATATCCTACTTTTTCTTCTAATGGAGCTCCTGATGAATAATTTACTCTCTTCTCTGCCATTTAGTTTACCTCTCCTTCTGCACCTGCAAGTGCCTTTTCTTCATTTTCCTTCTTTACAAGTTCATTGAACTTGACAGAAGCATCATTTATCACTTCAACCGGTACCGGCTGGAATGGGCTTGCTTTCATAACTCCACATACCCAGATTATTGAATAGACTACAAGTCCGGCAAATAACACTCCACACAATTCAAATATCTTAATTCTGGTTTCTCCTGTTGATATATTCCATATCATGTATACATTTCCAAGAATACCTATTATCTGAGGTATTCCGCCTAATGTAAGCCACTTTTTCCTTGGATATTCAGGATTTCTCTTTCTGAGTATAAGCACTGTTACATGTACAAGGCAGTATGTTAATAACCAGAAGCATGAACCTGACAATAACAGAAAACTTACACCCTCTGTTGCTCCAAGTCCTGAAGCAATTATTCCTGCAACGAATACAAATAACACTACAAGTCCGACCCATGCTGCGCCTCTCTTGTTTGTCTTAGCAAATACTGATGGCATCATGCCTTCCTCGCCCATACCTTGTACAATTCTTGAAACAGAGGCATATACTGTATTAATTGTCGAAGCTGCTGCAAGTATGGTTATAATTCCCATCCATATACGTCCTGCATTGCCTAAAAGATTAGTAGCGTATGTCATATGAGGAGTACCTGCTGGGTCATTGGCAAGAATATCAAGACTTACATAGTTAGTCATTCCTATACCAAGAATGCTCTGTACAAAAAATAATAAAACCAGACCTATTGTCATAGAAAGAAGTACATCTCTTCTTGGATTCTTCAAATCCTTTGCTACCGGAATAATAAACTCAACACCTATAAACAGCCAGAATGCAAGTGCGGCATATGAGCAAAGTCCCTTAAATCCGCCTATCTGTTCAAATGTTGGTGCATTTGCTGCATAATCAACAACATTTGAGCTTATTCCTAATTTACATACACCTATTAATCCAATAAGAACCATTGAACCGATAAGCAGGAATACTACTATGTTCTGTACCTTTGAAAATATATCTACACCAAAAAGATTAATCACGAGAAACAATGCCATTATTATAATTGATATTATCCTGTTATCTACATGTGGCAGAAACAGACCTTTTAAAACAAGTCCGCAAAGTGTAATCTCTGCTGTCATGCTTAATATTTCTGTAATTACATAGGCTGACAGATTACCAATTAATGATGGAAGTGGTCCCATACCAGCCAGAAGATACTGTCCTGTACCTCCCTGAACTCTTGGCATAAGTCCATTCAGTTCTGCAAATGATATTCCAATAAACCAGTTCAGCACCATTACTGCAAATAGCGGAATGATAAACCATCGGCCTATCGAACCCATTCCTGTTCCTAAAGAAACAAGACAGCTTGTGGCAACAATAAGTCCTACACATATTGCCACGCCACTTCCTAATCCTAACTTTTTCTTCATAAAACCAGCTCCCTTCCTTTTTTGCATGATTAATTATTAACAAAATAAACAATAAAGGCGCCGCACACCAGATGTACGACGCCTTTGTCTTTGATTTATTAAGTTTATGATATGGATACTACAGTGTTTTCATGAAATTGTATTGTAAAAAAAAGAACTGTAATGTATTATTTATTAATAAATAATCAGAATATTACTATAATCCAAGACATACAGGAGGGCTTATGTGTACAGCAGCTACTTATAAAACTAAAGATTTCTATATGGGAAGAACACTAGATTATGAATTTTCTTATGGTGATGAGGTAACTGTCACACCTAGAAATTATCCTATTAATTTCAGATTTATGGGTGTCAGGAATAACCACTATGCGATGATTGGAATGGCTCATGTGGCTGACGATTATCCTTTATATTATGAAGCTTTTAACGAAAAAGGGCTTGGCATGGCCGGCCTTAACTTCGTTGGCAATGCGGCTTACAACGAACCGGACCTAAGAGGTCTTAACGGAGAGAGTACTATTGAAAATGTTGCCGTTTTCGAATTCATTCCGTGGATATTATCGCAGTGTGCGACAATTGATGAAGCTAAAGAAAGACTTAAATTTATTAATCTTACCAACACTCAGTTTAATGAAATGTTTCCATGTGCTAATCTTCACTGGATTATTGCTGACAAGCAAAGCTGCATAACTGTTGAATCCATGTCAGACGGACTTCATATATATGATAATCCTGTAGGGGTGCTTACTAATAATCCGCCATTTAACATACAGATGTTTAATCTTAACAATTACATGGGATTGTCTGCAAAACAGCCTGAGAGCAATTTCTCGGACAGACTCGAATTCAACAGATACAGCCGTGGTATGGGTGCACTCGGACTTCCTGGAGATCTGTCATCTCAATCAAGATTCGTAAAAGTAGCTTTTACTAAGATGAATTCTGTTTCAGGTGACGATGAGAAATCAAGCATAAGCCAGTTCTTTCATATATTAGGCAGCGTAGACCAGCAGCGTGGCTGCTGCCAGCTAGACGATAACAAATACGAGATAACAATATATACCTGCTGCTGCAATACAACTAAAGGCATATATTATTACACATCATATGACAACCATCAGATATGCGCTGTTGATATGCATAAGGAGAACCTTGACGGTGATAAGCTGGTTCGATACCCACTTATTACTGATGGCGAGATAAGGGCTGTTAATTAATATATATACCTGACAAAACGAGCTGGACGTTTAATTACCATCCAGCTCGTTTTTAACACATTTTTCTATGTCGTACGCAATCTCAGTGCATATATCTTTTCCTATCCCTGCTGCTGTTCCAACAGCAGCCAGCTCCTTAATCCCTGGATTTCTTCCATTGCCGTCTACTGTAGTAGTATGTTCTCCATAATATGTCGTACTATAAGTCAGGTCATATGCCGGGCTTAGTCTCCAGCCATCATTATTTTCATCATATATAAATGTAAAATTCTTTGAATGGTCATCTCTATTATGTGCAAACACATTAAAACACATTCGTCGGTACATATTCTCTATATCATGTTTATTGTCCCTTGTTAATATTTTTGTTAATTTCATAAGTTGGTGATAATCCATATTGGGCTGCCTAAAATCCTGTTCAAGAAGCGCTGCTGCTGTAAGCATATGGATTCTGTGTTCTCCAAATGAATCATTCTTACGATCAAATCTTTTAGTTCCAAAATATCCATCACATATATCAGATGGAAAAAGTCTGGTCTCTTCCATATCAATTCCACACTGCTTTGCACACTGTGAATATCGGTATTCCATCAGCCCCGCATTCTTTCCATCAACATGAGCAGGAAACTTGATAATCCAATCCTCACCATCTATCTTAGTCATAATTTTAGGTCTTGCTCCACCACTTGTTCCACCAAGCCTGTATAATTCATCAAGTTTGTCAGAATATTCTGTATTAAGAATTCTCTGACACTGTTCAGATAATTCATCAAGACTGCTGAATTTTTCCTGCTTCGGCATATCCCATTCCGGTCTGTATGTTAATGCTCCCATTCCTGATTCTCCAACAATTGCAAGCCTGTCAAACATACTCACATTGTCTATATTATGTCCCTTTTCTTTTAACATCCTGTCAAGCAGCAGCTGTCCCCATGCATCAGGCAGACTGTCTGCAAATACTCCCCATAAGCCATTAAAATAATCTTTAACCGGGACATATACTTTCTTTTCAAGAGGCAATGAAAACGGACTTATTGAAAATCCATTCTCAAGCCATTCATCTGCATATTCAAATGCAGCTTTTCTTTCGTTCGTCATAGCAAGAGTTCCAACAAGCCTGTCATGAAAAAAAACATTTATAATTCTATCTTGTCTCATTAATTACCTCCTCAATACTGTTATAAGGAATCTCTGTAAAAATGTTTCTTAAATCATCAGCAATATTAAGTGCTACAGCTATCTTAGTCAACGATAACAGTGAAATCTGTCCTGTTGTTTCAAATCTTTTTATCGAGCCAAGACTGACATTGCTAATCTTAGAAAGCTTCTCCTGCGAAATGGAGCGTCTTTTTCTTATTAGTCTTACCCTGTCAGCTATTTTTTTATCCAGTTCTTCACATGTCTCCCAGACATATTCATTCATATATTAATCTCTCCTTACGTGTAAACATCTATATAATATATTAGCCATTTTACTGATAAATATACATTTATAGCCAATATTTTATCTATAATTATTATAACACATAACTTAATATATTCAATCCTCTCCTTGCCAACTTCCCAGAATATGTTATTATATGATAGATTATTACAAGTGTTTAAAGCACAGAAAGAGGAATATATGTTAGTTTATGACGCTAATGCCAATTCTGGCAGCACTGCCGGTTTTGAGTGTACTTATACAACTTTTAAATCAGACAATTCTACAGCTTCCCCAGAGAACCCAATCCTTGTTCTGGATAATTCTGAGAAGCAGTGGGATGAGACATCTTATGGTTTATTCACTAACCCTTATAAAAAAACTGCATTCGATTTCCAGATTGATGGTGAGTCTTTTACAAGCAATATCTTAAAGATTGATTCAAGATTTACAAGCCTTATCAAATGGCTTGGCGAGAACAGAGTTAAAGTAAAGCTTACAGGTGCTAACACATCTGAAGGATACAATGTATACAAGATTCAGGAGGTTGCATTTGGCAATGGTAACAAGTTATCTGCCGAAGACGGTTTCCTTCAGTTTATGATTGAAAGATTATTAGAGAGCAGTGCCATTGCAGAGGAAAATAGTGAAGAACCCGATGAATCTGCTGATGATATGAAGCTTACAAGCCTTACAAGCATATCAGATTTTCTTAACTGTGCAGGAAGTACACTTCCTGAGAATATCCGTTTATGGGCAAGACGCAATCTTGTTGTTGCCCGTTCAAGTGAGGTAACTCCTGAAGAGAAAAGACATGCACAGAGAGCACTTTCTATCATGCTTAATATCAAGTGGAAGAGCAATTACTTCGAATCAATTGACCCTGTGGAAGCAAGAAGAATTCTTGACGAAGAACTTTTCGGTATGGAGAGTGTTAAGCAGAGAATCATTGAGACTGTTATTCAGATTAACAGAACACACACTCTTCCTGCATATGGTATCCTTCTTGTAGGTCCTGCCGGAACAGGTAAATCACAGATTGCCTACCTTGTTGCCAAGATTCTTAAAATGCCTTGGACAACGCTTGATATGAGTTCTATCAATGACGCAGAACAGCTTACAGGAAGTTCAAGAGTATATTCCAATGCCAAGCCGGGAATCATCATGGAGGCATTTTCACAGGCTGGAGAATCTAACCTCGTATTCATCATCAACGAGCTGGACAAGGCAAATTCCGGCAAGGGCAACGGCAATCCTGCGGATGTACTGCTGACACTGCTGGACAACCTGGGATTCACCGACAACTACATGGAGTGCATGATCCCGACAAATGGCGTGTATCCTATAGCGACGGCAAATGACAAGGAGAACATCAGCAAGCCGATCATGTCGAGATTTGCTGTTATAGACATACCGGATTACACCCCGGATGAGAAGAAGGAGATATTCAACAAATTTGTTCTGCCGAAGGTGCTCAAGCGCATCGGACTTGACAAGAGCGAGTGCATCATCCTTCCAGACGGCGTGGATGCTGTCATCAAGAAGTGCGACGGCGTGACCGGAATCAGAGATATAGAGCAGGCTGCAGAGCACATAGTTGCACATGCGCTTTACCAGATCGAGGTAAATCACGTTCAGAGCGTGACATTTGACGGAGCTATGATAGAGGAGCTTTTGAGCTGATTATCGTCATATTACACAATTTACATTACGGAAAGTATTATGGTATACTCTTCTTATGAAACAAGTTTCATGGACTACAGTCTGAAATTCATAAGGAGAGTATATTTATATATGGCAAGTATAAGAGACGTTGCGAAGGAGGCGGGGGTCGCCATCTGCACGGTGTCGAGACTTATCAACGGCACGGCAAATGTTGAACCTGAGACTCAGAAGAAGATAGAAGATGCGATGAAGAAACTGGATTATGTTCCAAATGAGCTTGCGCGAGGCATGTTCAAGGGCAGATCAAACTCCATTGCGATGTTGGTTCCAAATATCCAGCACCCATGGTTCTCATCACTGGCATCGGAGATAGAAAAGATACTTTATGAGAAGAAATACAAGTTTATGCTTTTTTCAACATCCGATGACAAGCAGAGGGAGAAGGAGTGTTTCAAGCTGTTAAAGTCCAACATCGTGGATGGGATCATATGCGGAACGTCGGCATGTACGGCGAAGGAATACCAGAAGATAGATAAGCCGATGGTCATGCTGGATTATAAGGTTGGCAGCAAATTTCCTGTCGTAGTGTCGGATCACAAGATGGGCGGACAGCTTGCTGCCCAGGAATTTATAAACAGTGGATGCAAATATGTCATCCACATATCAGGAATCAAGGTAGATAAGAATATCATGTCATTTGAGTGCCATGAGGAACTAGATAGAGTCCTTGCCGAGAATGGGATAAAATCCAGACGAGTTCCAATACAGTGGAACGACTTTGATTTTCATGGATATTTTGAGATGGCAAAATGCATACTGGAGGAGTATCCTGACGTGGACGGAATATTTGCCGCAGACATGCCGGCGATAGCATTCCTTAAGGCGGCACTTGCCATAGGCAAAAAGATTCCTGATGACCTGGCGATCGTGGCATACGACGGAACGTACATAACCAACGCCAGCACGACAAGGCTCACATCGATACATCAGCCGTACAAGGAGATCGCCCAGGAGGCAGTACGCCAGCTTATGGAGATGATCGACGGACCGGAGGAGGAAGATGATGCCGAAGGACAGGGTGAAAGTGCAACCGCAGATCAGATCGACAGCGCAAAAGAGAGAAACACACATATAGACGGAAATCTTATACTACTTCCGGTGAGCGTAGAAAAAGGCGATACAACTTTATAGTATGATTACGAAAAGAAGTTCATGAAGAGAAAATGAGGTGCCACTCAAAAATCATGAACTTCTTTTTTATGCGGGTACAAAACATAAAAAACTTACTAAGAGCACAAAATACAAAAATCTATAAATCCCCTATTGACGAAACATGTTTCATATGATAATCTTAATGCAAATGAAACATGTTTCATTTAAGCGCTTATGAAATGTGTTTTATCGGAACAATATGAATGATAGCGAGAATTAACAAGAGGGAAAATTCAAAGCAAGAAAAGGAGAAAAGGTTATGAGAGCAAAGAAATTAGTAGCATGTGCACTTTCAGCAGCTATGATGCTGAGATACTCATTTGATCTTGATAAGGAAGCAGATGCGGTCGAGGCGGCAGTTAAGAAGGTGCTTAAGGACGGATACCGCACAATAGATATTATGGACGAAGGCATGACACAGGTGTCTACTTCACAGAT
>OHDR01000504.1_pt1 | contig 17850 bp, 18 predicted proteins | sample 1567001 | NCBI WGS metagenome assembly OHDR01 (sample SAMEA3879553, study PRJEB24766) | human gut metagenome | biome: human-associated habitat; feature: feces | place: USA | collected 1985/1987 | reverse complement strand
CGGACATCAGACAAGAAGATGGAATCCTAAGATGGCTGAGTACATCTACACAGAGAGAAACGGAATCCATATCATCGATTTACAGAAGTCTGTAGGTAAGGTTGACGAGGCTTATAAGGCAATCTCTGATATCGCTGCTGAAGGTGGTACAATTCTTTTTGTAGGAACAAAGAAGCAGGCTCAGGATGCTATTGCTACAGAGGCAGAGCGTTGCGGAATGTTTTATGTTAATGAGAGATGGTTAGGCGGTATGCTTACTAACTTCAAGACAATCCAGAGCAGAATTGCAAGACTTAAGGAAATCGAGACAATGCAGGAAGATGGAACATTTGATGTTCTTCCTAAGAAGGAAGTTATCAACCTTAAGAAGGAACTTGAGAAGCTTCAGAAGAACCTTGGTGGTATCAAGGAAATGAAGAGACTTCCAGATGCAATCTTCATCGTTGATCCTAAGAAGGAAAGAATCTGTGTTCAGGAAGCACATGCACTTGGTATCAAGTTAATCGGTATTGCAGATACAAACTGTGATCCAGATGAATTAGATTATGTAATCCCTGGTAATGATGATGCTATCAGAGCTGTTAAGTTAATCGTTGCTAAGATGGCAGATGCAGTTATCGAAGCTAATCAGGGTGAAGAAGCAGCTCCAGCTGTAGAGGAAGAAGTAGCTGAGGAAGCTTAATATTTAAGGTTTGACTTAAGTTTATGTATGCTTCAGCCTGTAGTTTCAGGTTGAAGCATTTTTTAAGATTATTTTAAAATATTATAATTTGGAGGAAAGTAAAATGGCAGCAATTACAGCAGCAATGGTTAAAGAACTTAGAGAGTCTACTGGTGCAGGTATGATGGAATGTAAGAAGGCTCTTACAGAGACAGATGGAGATATGGAAGCAGCTGTTGATGTTCTTAGAAAGAGCGGAGCAGCTAAGGTAGAAAAGAAAGCCGGCAGAATCGCAGCAGAAGGTATCACAAGAGTTGCATCAGAAGGCAACACAGCAGTAGTAGTAGAAGTTAACTCAGAGACAGATTTCGTTGCAAAGAACGCTGTATTCCAGGAATTTGTTCAGAACGTAGCTGATAAGGCTCTTAAGGCTTCAGTTGATAAGGCTGGAGATGGCGAAGATGTATGTGCAATTCTTGATATGAAGTCTGAGCTTGAAGAAAAGACTATCGTAATCGGTGAAAAGCTTTCTTTAAGAAGATTTGAAAAGCTTACAGGTGACTGTGTTGCTTCATATGTTCACGGTGGTGGAAGAATTGGCGTTCTTGTTGCAGCAGAAGGTGCTACAGGAGATGCAGTTAAAGAAGCACTTACTAACATTGCTATGCAGATAGCAGCTATGAACCCACAGTATATCAGTAGAAATGATATGTCAGCGGAAGAACTTACTAAGTTAAGAGAAATCATCGAAGAGAGTGCGTTAAATGACCCAGCTACTCTTCCAAAGCCAATCTTAAATAAGTTAATTGATAAGGCTGTTAATGATAAAGTATGGAGCGATGAAGATATTGCAACATATGAAGAACATAAGAGCAATATGCAGTATTTATTCAACTTCCTTTCAAAGGAAGCTGCTTCTCAGTTAGCTGAGCTTGCATTAGCTGACAGAGCTAATATTGCTGCTGATAAGATTTTTAATGGATTAGTAGAAGGCCGTGTGTCTAAGCAGCTTAAGGAAATCTGCCTTATGGATCAGGTATATGTTAAGGCTGAGGATGGAAAGCAGTCAGTATCTAAGTATATTGCAGAAGTAGGCAAGGCAGCTGGTTCACCATTTACTATTAAGAAGTTTGTTCGTTTTGAAGTTGGTGAAGGTCTTGAGAAGAAGAATGAAGATTTCGCAGCGGAAGTTGCAGCTCAGCTTAAGTAATTAATAATTATACTTACTAAACCATATCTTGTTAATACAGGATATGGTTTTTTTAATGAATAGTATTTAATAAAAATTAATAATTTCTATTGAAATATAAAAGAGTGATTGATATAATAAATCTAAGTTATATATGAGACGTGTTAATTTTGGATAATAATTGTTGGAAAATTGGATTTATTATATCATATGCACTGCGTTGCTTATCCACGCATCCGAAGTCTCGAAGAAACTTCTAAGTGACTACGAAGTAGTCATATTATATCATATGCACTGCGTTGCTTTCCCACGCATCCGAAGTTTCGAAGAAACTTCTAAGTGACTACGAAGTAGTCATATTATGTCATATTAAAAAGTAAATATGTAATGCTGCGAAGTATATATTAGTGTGTTATATATTTAGAACATAATATAACAGCATATGACAATTAATATATGCGGGGTATAATATTATGTGTATTTTATGCACGCCTTGTATGAAACAAAAAGTTACATAAAAAGGAGAAAAATATGAATGTAAAAGATTCGATTAGAAAAAGGTTGAACAAGAGCTTTGCTATAATTTCTCTTGTATGCAGTATTGGTCTTGTTATATGTGGTATTTCATTATTTGCAATAAGCAGCCAGTATCATAATGCACTTACTAATTATGGATTTGCCCAGGGAGATATTGGTAAAGCTATGACAACTTTCTCAGAGACAAGGAGTGCTTTAAGAGCAGTGATTGGCTATGATGATGAGAGTGAAATTAACTCTGAGAAGAAAAAATATGAAACCAAGAAGAAAGCATTTGAAGGATTTATGCAGGATATTGAGTCTAAGATGATGACTAAGGCAGGCAAGGAAGCTTATCAACAGGCTGAGTCAGCACTTAATGGTTATTGGACGAAGGCAGATGCTATATTACAGCAGGGTTCTACAACAGATAAGATAGCATCAAGTGCAGCCCAGCATAAAGAAATCGATGAACTTGGACCTATGTATGATGAAATATATGCTTCTTTAAAGAATATTATGGATATTAAAGTGGCTAAAGGTAATTCAGTTCAGGGCACACTTAATGTTGTTAAGTATATTCTTATAATATTAACAGTTTTAATTATTGTATTTAGTGTATATATGTCAACACATCTTGGAAGAAGGATTTCAGATAATATTGAAAAGCCGGTAGAGGCATTAGCTGAAAGACTTAAGAGGTTCGCGGCAGGTGATCTTGACAGTGAATTCCCAGAAAGTGAGATTGATGATGAGATAGCTTATATGAATAATGTAGCTAAGGAGATGGCTGCTGACCTTAATCTTATCATCAGCGACTTAAGCAGACTTATGGATGAGATGGCAGCCGGTAACTTTAAGATTAAGACAGATATCGAAGATAAATATGTTGGTAAATTTGTTAATCTTAAAGATGCAATTCGTAATATGAATAGAAAGATGGATGCTACACTTAAGAGTGTTGATGAATCATCACAGCAGGTAACAGTAGGTTCAGAGAACCTTGCACAGTCTGCACAGGAATTAGCAGAAGGCGCTACAGAACAGGCTGGAGCTGTTGAAGAGCTTCAGGCTACAATAGCAACTCTTACTGAGCAGATTGCAGATACAGCAGATAATTTACAAAAGACAAGTGACAAGGCTGTAGACCATGCGAAGAATGCTGATGCCAGCAAGGTAGAGATGCACTCACTTATGGAAGCTATGCAGCGTATTAGTGATACATCTAAGAAGATTGAGAATATCATTTCTGATATTGAAAGTATTGCAAGCCAGACTAATCTTCTTTCTCTTAATGCAGCTATTGAGGCAGCAAGAGCAGGTGAGGCTGGTAAGGGCTTTGCAGTTGTTGCTGAGCAGATTAGAATGCTTGCTGACCAGAGTGCCCAGTCAGCCGTTGATACAAGAACTCTTATTGAAGGCGCTTTAAATGAAATAGAAGAAGGTAATACAGTAGCTATGAAGGTTGCTGAATCAATGGATTCAGTTGTTCAGGGAATCAATGATATTGCTGATGTATCTAAGCAGCTTAGCGAGAACTCTAATGTTCAGATTGCAGCTATGAGAGAGGCTGAAAAGGGAATCGACCAGATTTCAGAAGTTGTACAGTCTAACTCAGCAGCATCAGAAGAGTGTTCTGCTACAAGTGAAGAGCTTTCTGCACAGGCAGAAGCTATGAATGAATTAATTTCACAGTTCACACTTAGAGATTAATTAATATTGAAGAATATAATGTATTGTGTTATAATTAATCGGATAATGATTGTTATAATGCAATACATTTTTTTGGCTGGTTTGCATTATAAGACAGGCTTGAATTATGGTTATAATCAGTGCTGGTTATAATGGACAATATTTTATATATATCAGACTAATGGAGGATTAAGATGGGCTTATTTGGCAGTAAATCTGATGATAATTCTAAAGATGTATTCAGCAGACTTGGAAAAGAAGTTAAAGAAGATATGATGGTCAATACATTAGAAGATAATGATCTGGCTAAGTTAGCAGCTGGAATGAAAAGTGAGCTTACAGGCTCAGAGAGCAGAGAGTCTATTACAGATAAGCTTGAGGCAGAGCTTAATAATGAGAGCGAAGCTATAGAGACGTTCAGTGACAGTGTTGCACAAGATGAACCAAGATCGGAGTTAGAGCAGATGGCAGAGGAGACAGCGGTTATAACAGCAGGTCTTGTTGTCAGCGGTGATTTGGACTCAGTAGGTTCTATAGATGTATTTGGAACTGTTGAAGGTAATGTTGCCTGCTGTGGAAAGCTTACAGTAAGCGGTACAATAGAAGGAGCGATTATGGCTAATGAAGTGTTTGCTAATAATGCAAAGATTTCAGGAGATATACAGTCTAAGGGTTCAGCTAAGATAGGGCAGGGTACAGTTGTTATAGGTAATATAACAGCAACATCTGCCGTTATAGCTGGTGCTGTTAAAGGTAATGTGGACATTAATGGCCCGGTTGTCATAGACTCATCCGCTGTAATAGTTGGTGATATTAAGTCTAAGTCAGTTCAGATTAATAATGGAGCTACAATAGATGGAAGATGTTCGCAGTGCTATGCCGATGTTGATACATCTTCAATATTTGATATAAAGGCAGTTGGAAAGCATAACAAAGACGAGATTAAGAGTAGTGTCAATAAAGAGACAGCAGGGTTAGACAGCAAGTCAGCAGATAGCAAGTCAGTTAACGACAGAGCAGTCGATGGCAAAGAAGCAGATAGTAAGTCAGCTAACGACAGAGCGGTCGATGGCAAAGCAGCAGATAATATGTCAGCTGATAACAGTACAGCCGGCAGCAGGCCAGCGAATTAACAGATATTATAGATAATAAAGAAATAACAGTTAATAATCGGTAAAGATAATAGTTAGTACTCTGATAAAATACAATATATATAAAGAATGGAGAAATAATATGAACGACATTAAAAGAGTAATTCTTAAGTTAAGTGGAGAAGCTTTATCAGGTGATAAGAAGTCAGGCTATGATGATGAATTAATTATGGATATAGCAGGACAGGTAAAGCAGATTATAGACAAAGGCATTAATGTAGGTGTTGTAATTGGTGGTGGTAACTACTGGAGAGGACGTTCTAATGATAATATCGACAGAACAAAGGCTGACCAGATTGGTATGCTTGCAACCATTATGAACTGCATATATGTATCAGAAATATTCAGATCACAGGGACTTAAGACTAATATACTTACACCATTTGAGTGTGGAAGTATGACAAAGCTTTTCTCTAAGGATAGAGCTAATAAGTATTTTGAAAAGGGGATGGTTGTATTCTTTGCAGGTGGAACAGGACATCCATATTTCTCAACAGATACAGGTGCAGTTCTCCGTGCAATCGAGATTGAGGCAGATGCAATGCTTCTTGCAAAGGCAATTGACGGTATCTATGACAGTGATCCGAAGGTGAATCCGGCAGCAGTGAAGTATGATGAAATTTCTATTCAAGAAGTGATCGATCAGAAACTCGCAGCAGTTGATCTGACAGCATCCATTCTCTGTCTTGAGAATAAGATGCCGATGCTTGTATTCGGACTTAATGAAGAGAATAGTATTGTAAATACAATGCAGGGAAAATTCACAGGAACAAAAGTTACTGTATAAACTATTTTAAATAGCGGAGGAATTACAGCATGAATGAAAAAAACAAAATCTATGATGATAAGATGACAAAGACAATTAACAATCTGGATGGAGAACTTGCTACAATCCGTGCAGGGCGTGCAAACCCACATGTACTGGATAAGGTGGCAGTTGATTACTACGGAACACCAACACCGATCCAGCAGGTAGCGAATGTATCTGTACCGGAAGCACGTATGATCCAGATCCAGCCATGGGAGAAGAGCATGCTCAAGGCAATTGAGAAAGCAATTCTTACATCTGATATCGGAATCAACCCGACAAATGATGGAACATCTATCCGTCTGGTATTCCCAGAACTGACAGAGGATCGCAGAAAAGAACTTGCAAAAGATGTTAAGAAAAAAGGTGAGGAAGCGAAAGTTGCTGTACGTAATGTCCGTCGTGATGGAAATGTTGCTTTCAAGAAACTGAAAGGAACGGAAATTTCTGAAGATGAGATCAAAGATCTTGAAGATGAACTTCAGAAGATCACAGACAAGTATGTTGCTAAGATTGACAAGATGGTAGAGGCAAAGTCCAAGGAAATCATGACAGTCTAAATCGAAAACAGCAGAGCTGAATTGTCAGATTGTAATGTGGAAAAACTGTTTACAGATTATTTGTACGCAGATAAGTTTTTAAGAACATGGAGGCTTATTTAAGGCCTCCATTTCTTCTTTAAAGAAAGTTGCGACAGAGAGGATAAGAAAATGAACGTACCACAGCATATTGCGATTATTTTAGATGGAAACGGACGCTGGGCAAAATCAAAAGGAATGCCGAGAAATTACGGACATGCACAGGGAGCCAAGAACGTTGAGAAGATCTGTGAAGAAGCATGGCGTATGGGAATCAAGTACCTGACAGTCTATGCATTTTCTACAGAAAACTGGAGCAGACCACAGAATGAAGTGGATGCACTGATGAAACTTTTAAGAAACTACATGAAAACATGTCTGAAGACAGCGGCAAAGAATGATATGAAGATCCGTGTGATCGGCGATATTGAACCGCTGGATGAGGATATCAAGGGCCGGATCAGAGAACTGGAAGAGGCAACAGCCAACAATGGAGGGCTTAATTTTACAATTGCCCTGAATTATGGAAGCCGTGATGAGATCACAAGAGCAGCCAGAAAGCTTGCGAAGGATTGTGCGGCCGGCAAGGTAAATCCGGACACGATCGATGAATCATTATTTAATTCTTATCTGGATACAAATGACATTCCGGATCCGGATTTGATGATCCGTACAAGCGGAGAACAAAGATTATCGAATTATCTGCTTTGGCAGCTGGCCTATTCAGAGTTTTATTTTACAGATATTCCGTGGCCGGCATTTACGAAAGAAGAGCTTATAAAAGCGGTGGAAGAATATAACCGCAGGCATAGAAGATTCGGCGGAGTAGAGGAGGCGGAATAAAGATGTTTAAAACAAGGTTACTAAGTGGAATACTATTAGTGATCATCGCGCTTGTCACAGTGATCACGGGCGGAAACCTGCTCTTTGCAGTTTTGTTATTAATCAGCCTGATCGGAATGACAGAGTTGTATAAAGTATTTCACATAGAGAAGAAGGCACCAGGAATTGTCGGATATATTTTTGCAATCCTGTATTATGGGTTATTATATTTTAAACCGCTTCTTCCGGGAGAATCCTTAAACTGGTTTGTTATGCTGTTTATGGCTTTTTTGATCTGCCAGATGGCGGTTCTTGTATTTGCCTATCCGAAATATAATACACAGCAGATTTTTGCCGGCTTTTTTGGAATGTTCTATGTGGCAGTGATGCTCTCTTACATTTATCAGACAAGAAATCTTCCGGGAGGAATCTTCTCGGTATGGCTTGTATTTGTATGCTCCTGGGGATGTGATACTTGTGCATACTGTGTCGGTATGTTGATCGGAAAGCACAAGCTGGCACCGATTTTAAGTCCGAAGAAATCAATAGAAGGTGGAATCGGAGGAATCCTTGGTGCAGCATTGATCGGAGTATTGTATGGAATTGCAATTAACTACTGGGGAAATGCGGCAGCAGATTTATTGCAATATGCGATTATTGGTGCGGTCGGTGGAGCAATTTCACAGATTGGAGACCTGGCAGCTTCTGCGATCAAGAGATACCACAACATTAAAGATTATGGAAAACTGATTCCGGGACATGGAGGAATTCTTGACCGTTTTGACAGTGTTATCTTTACAGCACCTATTATTTTCTATCTTTCCCTGTTTCTGTAAAAGGAGATATATGTGTGATAGATGCGTTGCTGATCCACAGTTTTGTGGATTGTAACATAAAAGCAGAATAGAGGTAAAAAGTTACGATGAAGAAAATTGCAATTTTGGGATCTACAGGATCCATAGGAACACAGACATTGGAGATTGTCAGGACAAATGGCGATCTGGAGGTTACAGCACTTGCAGCAGGGAATAATATTGATCTCCTGGAGAAACAGATCAGAGAATTTAAGCCGAAACTGGCAGCAGTTTGGAAAGAAGAAAGAGCAAATGAATTAAAAGACAAAATAAATGATCTGGATGTTAAAGTAGTAAGCGGTATGGATGGACTGCTTGAAGTAGCGAGACAGCCGGAGTCAGAGATTCTTGTGACAGCAATTGTCGGAATGATTGGAATTCTTCCTACAATTGAAGCAATTAATGCAGGAAAAGATATTGCTTTGGCAAATAAAGAGACACTGGTCACAGCAGGACATATCATTATGCCGCTGGCAAAGGAAAAAGGGGTTTCTATTCTTCCGGTGGATAGCGAGCACAGCGCAATCTTCCAGTCTCTTCAGGGAGGACAGCAGAAGGCTCTGCACAAGATTCTCCTGACGGCATCCGGTGGACCATTTAGAGGAAAGAAACTGGAAGATCTGGCGAACATCCAGGTAGAGGATGCATTGAAACATCCAAACTGGGCAATGGGACGCAAGATTACAATTGACTCATCTACAATGGTGAACAAAGGTCTTGAAGTGATTGAGGCGAAATGGCTCTTTGGAGTGGATGTAGATCAGATTCAGGTTGTTGTGCAGCCACAGAGTATCATTCATTCAATGGTGGAATATGAAGATGGTGCAGTGATCGCACAGCTTGGAACACCGGATATGAAACTTCCAATCCAGTATGCACTCTATTATCCGGAACGTCGTTATCTTCCGGGTGACAGACTGGACTTTTCGACACTTCAGCAGATCACGTTTGAACAGCCGGATCTGGAAACATTTTATGGATTGAAGCTTGCTTTTGAAGCGGGAAGAACAGGAGGTTCCCTTCCGACCGTGTTAAATGCGGCAAATGAGAAAGCAGTTGCGCTGTTCCTTGACAGAAAGATTAAGTATCTCCAGATTCCTGAGATTATTCAGGCGTGTATGGAAGCGCATAAAAATATTGCGGCTCCAACCGTTGAGGAGATACTAAAGACAGAACAGGAAACATATGAATTTATTAAAAACAGGTGGTAATGTATGGGCATAATCTTGGCAATTCTGCTATTCAGTGCGATTGTAATCTTTCACGAATTAGGACACTTTCTGCTTGCAAAGAAGAATAAGATCCGTGTGGATGAATTCTCTCTGGGTCTTGGACCGACTATTTTTGGAAAACAGTTTGGAGAAACAAAATTCAGCTTAAAGCTTCTTCCGTTTGGCGGAGCCTGCATGATGGGGGAAGATGATGTGGATGATATGTCTGAAGGGAGCTTTAACAGCAAATCGGTCTGGGCAAGAATGTCAGTAATTGTTGCAGGTCCAGTGTTTAATCTTATTCTTGCATGGATCCTCTGCATGATTATTATTGGCTGGACGGGATATCGAGCACCGATTGTCAGTAATGTGACAGATGGATATTCAGCGCAGGAAGAAGGTATCGAACCGGGAGATGTAATCAAGAAGATCGGAGGAAAATCAGTTTATATCTGGAACGATATCAGTCTGTATAATATGATGCATGCGGGAACAAAAAGTGTAGAAGTTGAGTATGAGCGTGACGGTAAGGATTATACAGTTGTGCTGGAACCAAAACAGAATGAGGGAGATGCTTTTCCTCTGCTTGGAATTACAGGTGGTGAGATGGTTCGTCCGGGTCTGTTTGGAACGGTTCGATACGGAGCATATACGGTGAAGTATTGGATCACATATACAGTTGACAGTCTGAAAATGTTAGTTGGTGGAAAGGTAGGAGTAAAAGATCTTTCCGGTCCGGTTGGAATTGTCAGTGCGGTAGATAACGTTTATCAGGAAGCAGCTCCGGCAGGCATGGTAGTAGTGATTTTAAATCTTCTCAATATAGGAGTACTTCTGACCGCCAACCTGGGTGTGATGAATCTGTTACCGCTTCCGGCGTTGGACGGTGGACGTCTTGTATTCCTTATCATTGAGGCCGTTCGTGGAAAAAGAGTACCGCCTGAGAAAGAAGGCATGGTACATTTTGCAGGATTTGTGCTTCTGATGGCATTGATGGTTGTTATTATGTTTAATGACATTCTGAAACTTGTGTAGAAAACAGGAAAGAATAGGAGTTTTCCGCATATACTGGAAAAAGGAAACGAATCAGATGTGGGAGACAAACTATGAAACTTTTTCAACCGATACAAGGTTCAATTGAAAGCAAAGAAACGCAGGAGAATCTGATCGATCGTGGTCAGCTGCAGGTAAATGTTACATCTTCTGTGAATGCATTTCCAGTAAAAGAAGCACGGATTTCCATCTCTTATACAGGAATTCCGGAAAGTATATTAGAGCAGGTGGTGACGGATTCTTCCGGTCAGACAGAACTGGTTGAACTGAATGCACCACCGGAAGAATGGAGTCTGGATGAGAACGAAGAACGTCAACCATATTCAGAATATACATTGAATATTGAAGCAGAAGGATTTGAGTCGATCAGTGTTTCGGGAACAGAGATCCTGGCAAACACAAAGGCAATCCAGAATATACGCATGAAACAAAAGGATCAGAGCAGGGAAGAAGAGCAGGTATTCGTCATCCCTGCTCATACTTTATATGGAAATTATCCTCCGAAGATTGCAGAGGAAGAGATTAAGCCGGTAAATGAAACAGGAGAAATTGTCTTGAGCCGTGTGGTTGTACCGGAATATATTATCGTACATGATGGATCTCCGCGGGATTCTACAGCACAGAATTATTATGTGAAGTACAAAGATTATATAAAAAATGTCGCATCAAGTGAAATCTATGCAACCTGGCCGGCAGACACCATAAGGGCAAATGTGCTGGCAATTATGTCATTCACTTTAAACAGGGTTTATACGGAATGGTATCGAAATAAAGGGTTTGATTTTACAATTACATCATCAACGGCATTTGACCATAAATGGATCCCGGAGCGCAATATATTTGAGCCTATTTCAGTGATTGTGGATGAACTGTTTGCAGACTATCTGTCACGGCCGAATGTGCGCCAGCCAATCCTGACACAGTATTGTGATGGTCGCAGAGTGAGTTGTCCAAACTGGTTGACCTTTTTGCAAGGACGTACAAACACACGCAAACCCGCATGGTTACTGGGTTTGCGGTTTGTAGTAGTAATACACTTCGAGGGTGTCTTCCTCTTTATTGTATACAATCTTTTCAATAATGCTTTTTAAAATTTCATTTTTGGTTACATCATCAACAGATTCAGAATTTACAATCTCATAGACATTTCTGACACGTTCCAGCATGTGGGACTCTGCAAGATCCTGATCTGCTTTCTCTTCCGGAAGTTCTGCAAGCTGCTTTTCCAACAGCTGCTGTTCTTTCTGGACCATTAACTTATTCTCTTTATATTCTTCCAGCGTATCCACACCGTTCCGGTAAGCCTCCTTAATTCGTTCCAGTTTCCCATCAATCTGTTTTAATTGCTCAAGCAATACTGCAGATAGATCGACAGTAGTCTCATCCTGTGGCTTGATATAGCGGAAGGAGAGTTGCTGACTGTCAAGAACATCTTTGAGTGACTGCAGCACAGCAGGTGCCAGTTTCAGAGAACTGATGGAATTCTTTGCAAGGCATTTTCCTTTGGAATATCCATAACAAGTGAAATAGCAGTAGGTCCGTTTTCCACTGACTGTTTTCTTGGCAATCATTGTTCTGCCGCAGGCAGGGCATTTTACAAGGCCTGAGAGCCAGTGCTTGTAGGTAGACGATGGGCGGCTGCCTCTTGGCTTATATTCCATGTTGCGTCGTGCAGAAGCCTTGTCAAAGAGTTCTTTTGAGATAATAGACGGCTGTTGGCCGTCTACAATGATCCATTCGTCCTTAGGGCGGATTTCATTCGTTTCATTTACTGTCCGGTTCCACCGGATCATACCACAGTAGGTAGGATTCTCCAAGATGTACTCAACAGATCTCCGCTCAAAGTTCTTCCCATGTGAGGTCTTGAATCCACATAGATTGAGATAACGGGCAATGTCGAAGATTCCCATGCCTTCCTCTGCATACTTCCGGAAGATGATCCGGACAATTTCAGCTTCGTCTTCTATGATCACCGGCGGCTTTCCACGTTCAGTGATCCGGTATCCAAGAGGGGGACGTGCCTGGTAGCCGCCACGCTTTGCCTTTTCTGTCATTCCTCTGGTTACTTCACCTGAGAGCCGGACAGAGTAGTATTCGTCCATCCATTCAATGATACGCTCGATTAGACTGCCGAAAGGACCGTCCACCAGTGGCTCAGATACACTGATCACATCTACATTGTGCTTCTTTTTGAGCAATGACTTGTAGACAATACTTTCCTCCTGATTCCGGGCAAATCGGCTGAACTTCCATACCAAGATAGCATCCACAGGATGATCTGATGATTTGGCCATTGCAATCATCTTCTGAAATTCCGGACGTTTCTCTGCTTTACGACCGGAGACACCAAGTTCATAGAAGATCTTGGAGATGATGATTCCATTCTTGTGGGCGAAGTCTTTTAAGAGCTTTGCCTGAGAGTCCGGGGAGAGTTCTTCCTGCTTATCTGTAGACACTCTGACATAACCATATCCATATTTAGTTTCCATTTACATCACCTCGGTTGAGTTTATTCCGGCAAGAGCCGGAAGATGAGTATAAAAATAACAGCCAGCGAGGAACAAGTGTTCCGCTTGCGTGGCTGAACCGAAGATGATACAATATTCTTTGGTAAGGCAGTATCTCTTCGGAGTTACTAAAGCACATTGGCGTGTGCTTCCCCAGTTGACCGTTCCTGTTGGCGCAGGAGCGGTTTTTTATTTTAGTTGTTATGACTATTTTCTTCATGAAGAAAATTTAATGTATCGCATATTGTTTTCAAATCATCATCTGAAAGATCGTCAAAATTATCTAACTGTTCCTGTATAGATTTAATTAGTCTATCACGAGAAGTAGGAGACTTCTGTTCATGCTTTTGAAAAAATAGGGCAGTGATCGTACTTGTAAGAGATCCAATCAAACCGATTCCGACAATCATCAAAACAGTTGCTATGATTCTTCCGGGAATAGTTGATGGTGAGATATCTCCGTATCCAACAGTTGTCGCTGTGACAAAGCTCCACCAAAATCCGTCTGCAAAGCTCATACCTTCCGCGTAATGAATAGAAACTCCACCAATCAGGATACAGATCAGCGTTGCTCCGACCATATATTTGAAACCATTCAGATCAAAGAAGAACTTCACACGCTTGTAAAGTCTTGCAAATCGTGCAGATGCTTTTGCGAGTTTTAGGAGTTTTAGCATTTTGAAAATTTTGAAAACCCTAAACACTTTAAACAGAGAATTAAATGGAATAATAGCAATCAGATCCAGCACATTATTCCGGAAGAACTCTTTTTTATTTTTGGCAATCAGAAATCGTAAAGCATAGTCTGCAATGAATATCACATTAATTGCAAAGTCAATATTACGTTGAACAGCAGAGCAACCAGTTGTCATGTCGCAGATTGCAAAATAGACGGCTATGATTGCAAGACCACTGAAAATAAAATCATACAGCAGTAAAAAACGGTCTTTTTGTTTCATTTAGAAAACCTTTCATTCTTTCTATCAAGGATGACAATGACCACAAGGTGAATAGCCTTGATTGATTAAATCATCTTTAGTTCCTTCATATGCCCAGTAATTTTCTGGAGAAATTTTATCTACATCCCTACAATTTGGAAGATGAAATTTTTTAGTAGAGGTATTCACAACATAAGAAGAAGCTTGAGGTTCTTGTGTTTGCTGGACAACAGCTGGTTGATTGGATTCTTCGGCAGCAGCTTCCTCAGCAGCCTGTTGAGCTTCGAGTTCTGCTTGCCTTGCAGCTTCTGCTTCAGCTTGCGCTTGAGCTTCAGCGGCGGCAATGGCAGCCTTGTCTTCAACGTTGAAAGTCAGCGAATTACTTTCAATGCCATCACATGAAACAGTGATTATATAAGAACCAGCTTCACTTGCTGAAAATGTAAGGTTTCCGTTATCATCAGAAGTAAAGATGCATTCGGATCCGTTCAAGGTCAGATTATCAATATTGGCATCAGACGGCGTAACAGTAAGTGTTACGGGAACTTCTGTATTGATATCATAAATCTGATCTGTATCGGCTGAAATACTCAAACTTTCAAGAGCTGCAACTACTGGTTTCACGTCCTCAACTTTTTCGGCATTCTTTTCCGTATTCTTATCATCGGAATCAGTGCAGGATGAAATAGCACCGATCACAAGGAAGAAAAGAATGACAGCTGTAAGGCATCCACATCCCATCTTCTTTTTGGATGGCTTATCATCTATATCCGGAGAGGTACCTGAAAATGTAGATGAACCGAAACTACTTTCGGATGAAAGTCGTTTTTTAATCTCTTTTGAATAGGTGATTGACATGGAAAGTGTGATACCGCCGAAAATTAAACAAATTACTGTTGCCAAAGCACTTCCACCGGCGAAACCAATTAGCGCAACGAAAAACAGAAAAGCGGACAGTATCGCAGAGATTATTTTATAGCGCTTCAAAGAATCCGTTGTAAATTTATCAAGTGATGCGCTTGAACCATCGGCAACATTATTCTGAAAAGAAAGGTCTTCCGTAAGGACTGGATCTAAGTTGTCTGTAGAAATCCTTTTATGACTGGATGGTTTTTTACTACCAGATCCACCACCGGAAGAAGTAGTGTAGTATGCACCGGTACCTGGAATGCCGACAGATGTTGTTTTCTTTCCAGAAGAGCTATATGTTTTGTGGACACCTTTTCCACCAAACGTTACACTTGTACTTTTCTTGTTCAAGTTTACTTTTACTCCAGGAGCAACCTTGAAACTTTTTCTAAATCTTAATCCCATAAATTTACCCTCATTTGTGTGCCTGCCAATCAGGAACACCACAATCCTGATCGGAACCTACTTCATAGATATTTGAGCAGGCTTTCCTAATAATAGCAATCCCTAAAGTTCCTAAGTAAAAAGAACAGATGTTCGATAAAACATTGATTTCTATATACAAATGTTGTATGATGAAATCAAGGAATTTCGAAGAGTGTTCTTGCTGGGAACGGAGGGACAACATAATGAACAATGTATCTAAACAACTTATCATAGGAATGGTGAAGAAAATTGACGATTCAGATGAAAAATTTCTTCGCCAGCTCTACACCATCTTAAAAAGACATTTAGAAAGGAGGAAGCATTAGCTTCCTTTTTTTATGTTCTCTCGCAACTTGGCACTGAAATCACGGATTACTTCCTTTGATTTAGGAGACAATTCATGATATGTGTGCATGATTTCCTTAATCAACTTATATAAATCATTATCACTGTCTTCCAGCAATTCAGATACATAAGCAGCTTCTTCATCTTCTTCAGGAAGCTCCAAGAACATATCACCAGCTCCAGATCGGAGCCATTCCTCATTAACATTGAATGTTTTGCATATAAGAGCTATTGCGGAATCACTTGGAATGCTACGTCCCATTTCATAAGTGGCTACAGTATTACGTTTAACTTTTATTGATTCTGCGAACTCTTGTTGTGTCAGCTTTAGAACTTTTCGAAGTTCTTTAATACGTTCGTTCATTTTGCACCTCCCTTCGCTATGACTTTATCATATCACAACAAAGCATATATATCAAGATAAAAATGCAACAATGTTGCAAAAACAGTATTGACATTTGCAAGCATGTGACATATAATTGCAACATAAGCACAAAGAAAGTGAGGTGAACAACATGAGTGAAGAACAGAAAAGATTAATTGAAGAAACTGTAGAGAACCTAAAGCATTTAGACAAAGAAAGCCTCCTGGTAGTAAAGGGAAGCGTAGAAGTGCTCAAGGCAAGAGACGCAATGGAGAAAGATGGTCCAGAGAAGAAAGTGGGGTGAGAAGAGATGAATATCTACGAAGCATCTAAGAAAGCATTGCAGGAGAAAAAATGCATGAGAGAAAATCCAACTGCAAGGGTAAAAGTAAAAGTGGAGACAGCAGGGACATGTACATTAATGAAATTAGATGGAAGCCACCCGGTCAAAGGATGGCAACCAACAACGAGAGAGCTACTTTCTGAATCATGGGAAATTACGGAATAAATTGGGTAAGAAAATTCACAGCATTAAGAAGAGTTTCTTTTTTCTGATTTTCCATAGTAACAATAGCTTTGTCAGTAAGTGTTGAGTCATAAATAAGATCGCTGGCGTGATGATTACTGAGGTAGCCGTTCCTACCTAATTCACACATACAATCATCAACATCAGAAACAGACCAATCAGGAAAAAGTAACTTCTGAACGGATTCGGACGAATGAAATTCTTTTGCATTGCTACGCGAAATTCCGTTGGATCGACGCACACAATATTCTTTATATAGATGATAAAGAACGGTTTTTGAATCTTTAGTAAGCATAGAAAACTCCTTTCTTTTGTACTAGGCTCTGGCAGGAGCCTGTAAGAAAAGTATAGGAGAAGAAATAGAAAATAGCAAGAGAGGTGAGAAGAGTTGCCTGAGTTTAGTGATGTAGTCATGAATGATGGAAAACTATTGGAAGGAGAAAAAATAGGCGAACTTGTCAAATACATTATAAATAAGTTCGCCAAAGAAAACTTAACAAGAAATGAAGCAATTGAAATACTGGATAGAACAAAGGAGTGTACAGGAGATGCTGCTGTAATAAGAGAAGTAGATTAGAGATTTTCTTTACAATCAGTGTTAAAAAATTGCTGTGGACTAAGAATGCAAAACAGATTTGATAGGATCAGGAAGAAATGAAAAAATACATAGCTGTCATATTAATGAGTTCTGTTTTATTGACAGGATGCAGCTCCAAAATAACAGAAGGTGAGATTTACAAGAAAGACTATCAGCCAGAAGAAACAATTATGATAATGACTCCGATGGTTCATACAAATGGAAAATCATCTTATACGACTTATATTCCGATGTTTTATCACTATCCGGACAGATGGTGCATTTGGATTAAAGCAACAGAAAAGAATGATGAGGGGGAATATGATACAGCGAAATATTACACCACAGAAGAAGTGTACGAAGAGTGTGATATTGGAGATATGTTTTCTTATGAGGAAGATAGAGATTATAAAGAAGAGCCGGTAGAGAAAAAAGAATAAGAAATGAAAAGGGGTAGGGAGAGATGAAGTATTGGAAAAAGATAGCTGGGTGGGTGTTACTTATTTCTATAATTGGAATTATGGTGCTAATTCCAATGTTTGCAATAGTAGGATTCAAAACAGGAGTATTGATTTGCTTGGCAACAGTTGTCTTTACAATCGGCATAGATGTTGGAGTAAAGCTCATTTGTGATGATTCTGACCACAAAGTAAGAAATAGAAAATAGCAAGTGAGGTGAGAAGGAGTGAAAGCAAAGCTGGTACAAGTAATTAGAACTGAAAC
>OHDR01000493.1_pt1 | contig 18046 bp, 9 predicted proteins | sample 1567001 | NCBI WGS metagenome assembly OHDR01 (sample SAMEA3879553, study PRJEB24766) | human gut metagenome | biome: human-associated habitat; feature: feces | place: USA | collected 1985/1987 | reverse complement strand
GAAGTTTACTTTGATGAAGTTAAGGACTTTGCAGAATGCGGTCTTTGCGGTACAGCTGCCGTAATCTCACCTGTCGGCAAAATTAACGACCACGGCAAGGAAATTTGTTTCCCGAGCGGTATGGATGAAATGGGTCCGATTACAAAGAAGCTTTACGATACACTTACAGGTATTCAGATGGGCAGAATCGAAGCTCCCGAAGGCTGGATTAAGGAAATCAAGTAATCAATTTTATACATATAACAAGACGGTCTGCGAGAACAGACCGTCTTTTATTTGCAGTTTTTAATTATATTGTTGTAGGCAACATCCACGGCAGAATCATCTGTATTGCAATGCAGTACATAAAATTTTGTATGCCGAATAAGATTATCGAGATTTGAGAGCAAAGACATTCCGTCTGACTTATTCACAAATTTGACTGTTGATTTGTAAAGCCTTTGTACAATCTCATTTGTGTCGGGAATTGTAACAAAATTATCGACTGAGCGTTCTATGAATATTATAGCACCTATGGGAACGGTTTCGTTGTTAGCAATTCCGCTTCCGCCGTCAAACGGAGTTCCGCAGCATAGCGGGACTTCGTTTTTAATTTTTACAACAGGCTTATCGTCATTGAGAATATGAGCTTTTGAGCCGAATCTTTTCAACCACATCTTTGTATGAGTGGATTTGCCGACACCTGAATCGGCGGAAAACAAATACGCTTTTCCGTCAAAAACGAGTGCCGAGGAATGCACAAGCATAGCGCCACGGTGAATTATTTTGCGGTTAAAAATTGACGCCGTTGCAAATTCTTCGGCTTCATCAATGGTTGAACCTTCAACCATACGGCTCAACAGGGAATTTAAGTATGAGTCTGACGGTATTGCGGAAAAATCTGCACTTCTCTCCCCTTCATACAAAAACGGTTCGCACAATTTTTTTAAGTAATCAAATTTTGGTTCAATTTCAACGATAAAATCAGCAATTAAATATTTTGGCAAAGCGTCCTCCGAAATAAAACAGACTCACAAAAAGTGAGCCTGTTTTTTTATTGGTTAGTTTAAATGAACGATAAACTTCTGAATTTCCGTTGCGTCAATTACTGTGATGTCACCGTCGTTGTTATAATCGGCAAGATGTTTTTGTTCTGCCGAAAGTTCAACAATACCGACAACATACTTCTGGATAAGAGTTGCATCTAAAATATCAATCCTGCCATCCATATTAACATCACCGACATCATAAGCAGAAATGCCCTCAAACGGAATATTGTTAGCCTTTGCATATTCCTCGGCATAAGAACCGTAACTGCCCTTGATTGTTACATTCGGAGAGGTTCTGAAAGCGTTAGAAGCAATAGAAGTCACGGATGTAGGAATAAACACCTCTGACAGTGATGCACATTCAGCAAAAGCACTCTTACCAATCGCACTTGTACCGGCAGGTAAATATACCTTGTCTAAAGAAGTACAATTGTAGAACATCTGATCGGTAATTTTACTCGGCACACAGTTAAAGGTAACAGATTTCAAACTTGTGCAATTCTGAAACACGGCAGCACCAAAATCTCTCACCCAGATAGGAATTGAAATTGATTCAAGCGAAGTACAACCGTAAAAAGAATCAGTACCGATTCTTCTAAGATATCTTGCTTCGTTAAGACTGATCGATGTTATTGCGGTCTTTCCCACAAAGGCAAAATCAGAAATTTCCGATACAGACCAGCTTTGAAGCTTAAGCGGAAGAACAATATCGGTCTTATCACCTTTATATCCGGTTACGTTCGCATTACCGTCAGAAACAGAATATACAAAGCCGTCGGTTTCATATGAAGCCGCAGAAATTTGAAATGTAGAAATAATAATAAAAAATACAGATAATAACAATCCGGAAAAGCGTTTTAGGGATTTTAAACAATATGTATTTTTCATATCATTACCCCCAATCGTCACCATCACTCTTAGTAGCCTCAGGAGTATCATCAAGACTACCGGTCAAAATTATATCCTCGAATTTAAATTTTACTAATTCAAATTCAGGAGAAGAATACTCTTTTTTCATAAATAACTCCTTCCTAAATTTTATGTGTGCAACAGTATTGTCTGTTGCACACAATAAATTTAAAATTAAACTGTTGCGTTCGCAATATCATAGAGTGTAAAGTAGATAGGATCACCAAGTTCAACAACAGTTTCATTTGATTCATTAACATACTTAATATAAGTGTAAACTCTATAAACACAATTTGCATTAGCTTCGGTATTATTGAAACGAGCAAAATACTGAAGTCTGTTCTTATTATTAAGTCTGTTATTATTGATTTGTTTTGTGAGCGACTCAATACTTGATTCACCAGTCAAAATTTTACTTTTAGCATCTTCAGCTGCCATGGAAAGGTCAGCAGTGTACTTATCAGCGTAGTACTTCATATCAGTATTGTAACCTACACCAATGGAATCTTTTTCTAACTCTAACTTCTGCATCACAATACCAGTCTGAACCTTACTGCTGTTAGGATCAAATACATTGAGCTGTTTGCCATTATAGAAGAAGTTAAGTACAAAGTCAGCGTAAAGCTTGTCTTCACCGTTACCCTTAATGAAATCTTCAGTTTTATCAAGTGTAGTCATACTATCAGCGTCAAATCCGTTGAAGCTGTCAGCATTACCAGCTGTCCACTGATTTCTTGTTACTTCCATAAACTGAGTTGAAGTAGAAACTTCCTTAACAGATGCAACTGGAGTTGAGCTTTCTCCATAAACAGGAACTATCCAATAGTTGTCATATGATACATAGCTGAATCCACCGTCGATGTTGTATGCTTTAATGACAAGATTATTACATCCCGGATCGGAGTAGATTGCCCAATACATAAACTGAAGTGTTTTACCTTTATCTGTATATGTTTTCGGAGCAGTGATATCATAAGTATAAGTTCCGTCAGAATTTTTTGTATAGAACACTGAATTATAAGGTAATTCAGATGAACCATTTTTTGTGAAAAGTTCAAAATTACCGTTTTCGTTATTAGAAGAAGTAGGTTCATTAGTATCCTTATCACGGAAAACATTAAGGTGGATTGTTCTGTCTGACTGAGTTGAATTAACAACAGCTGATGCTATTGACTTACTATCTGATGAATCGAAAGCGGTATTGCTATCAGGAGTCTCATTCCAAGTAAGATTCTTTGTAAAGTTTGACTCATACGGTGCAAGAGAAAGGATAAAGCTATTTGTAAGAGTTACCTTTACAGAATGTGATTCCACACCTTCAACATTAGTAGCATTCTCATCAAATGTGTATGATGAAGTGTTTTCGGGATCAACATAACCTGCCTTGTTGTAATACTTTTGATTACCCATTCTGTCAGTATAAGAGAACTGAACCTTATACGGTACTTTAATAGAAGTAATGTCAGAATAGAAATTATAATATACTGTTCCCGCATCAGCAGCAGTAAGAGTGCTTGCATACTTATTATAGTATTCATTAAACGAGAACGTATATTCTGATGTAGTTACAAGACCTTCTGTTCTGTCTCCGCTAACATTTGTTGTAAAACCAGTAGTAGGATTAAAAGCAGTTATATCTGTTGTGTTTTCAGCAGAATAGTAACCATTGAAATTATAAAGGTTCTTTGTTGTTGTGTAAAGAGTAACAGTTACAGTAAGACCTGTTTGCGCTGCTAATTCAGCAATCTTAGTCTTATCGATTGAAGCTGTGCCGGCAATCCTGCCTGAATCATAAAGAGATTTACCCTCGTTGTTTTTAACAACAACCTGAATTTCGGGAGTGGCTTTACCTCCGCCTGCATTTGTTCCGTTGTACAATGAATGGTGGAAGGTCATTGAACCGCCCGGGGTTTTGATATAACGAGCAACAAGCGTTACATCTGAATTTCGTGTAACTGCACCTGTCAAACTACTCATATCTGAAGGATTGATTGCCTTGTAATCACCATCAATAAGACGGTACCAACCAACAAATGTGTATGCTGCAGTTGAAGTTGCATTAACTTCAAACTTATAATCCTGAGTATTATCAGCAAAAGTTTCAAGTTTTCTTACTCTATCCGCTGGATCGGTAAAGTATGCACTTGCTCCTGTTGTCGTACCGACAATTGATGAAGCATCTTCATCAGCAAATGTATCTTCATGGAAACCGCCTACTTTGTAGTCATCAAGAGTATTTGCATACTGAATCTTGATTTCACCGGTGATTTTCTGTTTACTCTGAGAATAGTACCAACGACCGTCAAGACGATTGCCATAATCGTCACCGCCTTTGATAGCTGCCTCAAAGTTAATCTGAGCATAAACACCTTTATAATCATTATATAAGGTTTTAAATGTTGCCCAATAAGAATCTCTATCTGTCTTGCCGGGGAGGAAGTCAGTAGGAGTTGATTCAGAACCAATGGCAGTTTCCATTTGCTCATCGGACTTGCCAAGGGCATACAAGAGAGCTGATGAAGGAATAGTAGCCACTCTATCGCCAGCCTTGTTATAAATGCTCCAAGCAGTTGCATATTTACCGATGTAGTTATTCTGGTAACCGTCCGAAATAATTGACAGGTAATTATCCTTACTGGTTACACTCTGAGTGTCCTTATAGTCAAGCTTCTCTGTACCAATTTTATTGCCAAAAATATCTGTCGGATAATTCTGGTAGTCAAGGAATACTTCCCAACCGGCAGCATCAGCTTTAGAAGCAGCAAATGTATCAGCCGGTTCATTATCGAATTCATTATACTTAAAACGATAAATAATGTTATCAGCAGCAGCACCGCTCTCAGCTATCTTAACAAAATCATCGTAGTCGTATGTCTGTGCATTATCACTTTTTTGATTTTTACCGTTATAATCTCTATGAACATCGTCCCAAACATAGTTATTAAGCGTCATACCTGTAATTTTTTCTGTGGTATCACCATTGACTATAAATTTAGGAATCTGAGTAAAGATAGAACCGTTGTAGTCAACCATTGGTTGTCCGGGGTAATAGCCTAATGCTTCTAATGTTGTAGTACCACTACCATAATATACATAACATGAAGGAGTATTGCCCCAAATTTGTTTTGCAGAATCGTAGTTCTCGATGTAGAAATATACGCAGTTATCATCATTTTTGAGGAAATACACAGGAGTGATTTCAAGCTTTGAACCATAAATCTCTTGATTTACTTCAAAAGTATAAGTATATACATCACTACTATGATTTTTACCTTCAGTCTGTGAAAGAACTCCACCAAAGATACCGTTTACGCTGAATCCCTTAACATAGTAATCACTGCCATTGTGACCTGCAAAGGTTGCGTCAGGGTTAATTGTGGTTGTAACGGTTACTGTTGAGCCATAAGGAACTTTCTTAGCAGTAACAGCACGATTTTTACCATCAATCTTGTATGAATCAGATGCAGTAATTATTTTATCATCAGGAGTTGTTATTGAAAGAGTTGTATCACCTAAAACAGCGGTAGTTTTTTTATCACCAGTATTAGTAAAGCCCGCACGAATTGTACCGTCTTTACCTGTAATATTTACGGTTGTATCAGAAGCACTATCTTTGGTAGCTTTTACCGTATATGTTTTAGCAGTCGGGTCGTAGATGATTTTTATATCTCCGATATATTCAGAATTTTCACCTACAATGCTCATTTTACCGAATAAATATTTAACCGATCCCACATAATAGTCCGGTTTTTTAGCGTCGACAAGTCCTAAGCCTTCAGGATTATCTGAATTTACAGCTTCGAGACCTGTATTTGGCTCCATATTAACATAGGAATCATCCTTTGAAAAAGCAAAATACAGTTCTTTATAATGTTTTTCATTAAGAGTTACTATATATTTTCCGTCTTTTTCATAAACATTGTACTTTCCGTATTCCGGATTATTATATCCCTGCTGTCCTTCCCAATTTCTTGGGTCGTTCTTGCTACCATACAAAAAGTACATATCATTCACGATTGTACCTGAATCTTCTACTTTAAAGTTAGCGACTACGGTTGTGTTGCTGTTGACTGTAATTGTATACGGATTAGCTGTTGAAGAAGCTGATACACCGTTTACAATCCAACCGGAAAGAGCGTAGCCATCCTTTGGTTTTGCAGTGAATGTTACTGTATCGCCCTCGGTTACTGTTGCAGGGGAAGTGAGTGGAGTTGTTCCGTTCGTTGCAGAAATAGTACCGTATGTTTCGTCGCTTGAACTGAATGTTACTGTGTATGTTTCTGCGGTATGGAATTTTACATATACATTGGTATCTGCATTTACTGTTACCGTATAAGTCTTATTAGTTCCTGCAGATTCAATTTTTTTAGTACATTCAGCATCGTTGTACCAACCCTCTACTGCGTAGCCTTTGTTTGGGTTTGCTGTAAAGGTTACCTTTGTGCCACTATTTACAGTAGAACCTGAGCTAGATACGCCTGTGGCACTAAGAGTACCATTGACACCATTCACACCATAAGTTACAGTGTATTTTGTTGGGGCTATTGTAGAAACATCATAATTATTACCGCCCTTAACAGTAACCCAAAGATCACTATTGTATTGACCATCATATTTTTTTTCAGTACCATTATTAAAAATAATAAGGTTCCAGTTACTAATAGTGTTTATGAATGGATAATCATGCCATTCATGGTCATTAATAGTAAAAGTTTCCTTAGAATCCCAGTTATTATAGCCATATGCATTAGTATTATTTGGAGCTCCATATGCCCAAAGTGAAAAGCTATATGAACTAACATTGTCCGCAAGCTTAACATGGATAGCATACTTATCAGACGAATCAGAAGTAGCAGTAACCTTTACTGTATTCGTAACTGAACTATAATTCGCAGCAGAAGCGGTAACTTTAAATGTATAATCATCTGCTGTAGCAGGGGTGAATTTATAGGTGTTTCCATTAGGAGTACCTGTTACTGTTGCACCGCTTGTTTGCTCAAATTTATAAGTTACATCGGTATCATTTAAACCGGTTGCTCTATCATTTAAAGAAGCAGTAAGTGTAACTTCTGTACCTACTTGAACCGGTGAGGAACTTGCTGTAAGTGATACGCTTTGTGCTACAGGGGTCAGCGAAGATTCAGAGCCAGCTGTATAATACAACCGCATATCGTTATTAGTAGTATCAAGCCAAATAGTTACTTTGTCATTAGATGGATCAGAAGGATCACTAAATTTTATAAGTCTTTTTTCCGGCGTGTCATCATTAGTAACAAGCGTTAAATAATTTTGACTATTCTTATTATTTTGAAAACTGTGACCTGCTTTATCGTCAGAAGTCAAATATTTACCATTACTAGAACGGATATAGAAGTACCTGTCATAATTACCATATATGCCTTCAGGTATCTGTCCGGAAAGTGAAGCAACCGTTTCTTCTGTATCATAATAATAAAGACCTTTCTGTTCAGATGACTCGGTAAACTTATATTCAGTGGTATCCGCATTCCATTTGGTTTTAAATCTACCTGCAATGTAGTAGTCGGTAGATGTCGAACCACCGCCTGAACCGCCTGAATAGATTGTCCAAGTTCCTTTCATATCTCCATTATTAAGTGACCAACAGTTCTTATCGCCCTTATCAGCTATTGTTGTATCAGCACTTGAGTAAATATTACTGCTGTCCCAATTTTGCTCAGAGTTAAAAGCCTTACCATTAACCCTTGTAAATACAGCTTGATTCCATTCTCCATTCGGAACTGTACCGGAATATACTTTGCTGTTTTCAATTTGGCTAAGTTTCGACCAACTAAAACTATCAGTACCTTTTTCATAAAATTTTATGTAAAACTCAGCATTATCCGCAGTAGCATCATAATTTGCATCTGAAATATCCAAATATAAAGTATCTCCAACTGTAAAATAATCAGCCGCATTAACACTTATAGTACCGATAAGCATTGTTGACAGGAGCATCATTACCGCAAGGATGACGGAAACAGTGCTTCTGCCTAAATGAGAAATTTTTGTATTCATAATTATTACCTCCATAACCGAATATTTTGGTTTTGGTTAGGTTCGGGTTTGACCTTTACCGCCTGACCAACGGTGAAACATAATCGGCAAAGCCACGGGATTTTGTTGCTAATTTACAAAAAGTGCCGTGTCTTTAGCTAAAAAATGTGTTCTTGAGCTTGTTTCAGTCAAAATGTGAACACTAACCCATATTCTTTATAGTAGATTATACCATTTTAGATTGATTTTTTCAATTAGGTTGCAATAATTTTATTGTGTTTGTTTAATGTGATAGTTTTGCGTTTATTTTTACATTCAGTTTTGCCGTTTTGACAAGATATTTTTATGTTATGCACAAGTTATGGTGCGTTTTTTGTAGAATTCGTCTATATATCGGTGTTTTTAATTATTCCGATTAAGAAATTGTTATGCCGTGTGTTACAAATTTGATAATGTTATTTTGCTGAAAGTTCAATATTTGAATGTTGTACAGTAACATTATAAAATCAGTCTGACGGAAAATTTTCCGCCTTTGCGTGACGGCAGTCCAACGGACACAGCTACGGATAACCGTGCATAGTTTCATATACAAATAAAAATGCCCGACTGCGGTGTCGGGCATTTTGTTTGAGATTATATGATTTTTGATTATTTATCCTTACTTAAAAGCATACGGTCGTTTTCAAGCTTTGAACCGCTTGCTTTTTCAAACATCTCGAGGAGGTGTTCAACCGTAAGATTTTTCTTTTCTTCGCCTGAGATATCGAGGATAATTTTGCCGTCACTCATCATAATAAGACGGTTGCCGTGAGTAATTGCGTCATGCATATTATGAGTTACCATAAGTGCCGTAAGGTTGTTTTCGGCAATGATTTTGTCGGAAAGCTCAAGCACCTTTGCGGCTGTTTTCGGGTCAAGGGCTGCTGTATGCTCGTCAAGCAGGAGAAGCTTTGGCTTTTTGATTGTTGCCATAAGGAGTGTTATTGCCTGACGCTGACCGCCAGAGAGAAGTCCTACTTTTGAGGACATTCTGTCCTCAAGTCCGAGGTCAAACTCTGCAAGCATCTGACGGTAACGGATTCTTTCGTCAGCCTTTACGCCCCACGAAAGTCCTCTTTTTTTGCCTCGTCTTGCGGCAATTGCGAGGTTTTCTATAATTTCCATATCGGCCACCGTGCCTGTCATCGGGTCCTGAAATACTCTGCCGAGGTACGGCGCTCTTTTATGCTCGGGCAATGCGGAAATATCCTTGCCGTCAATGAGAATCTGACCGCAGTCAACAGGCCACACGCCTGCAATTGCGTTGAGTGTTGTTGACTTGCCTGCACCGTTACCGCCGATTACCGTACAAAAATCGCCGTCATTGAGGGTGAGATTAACTCCGCAGAGCGCCTGTTTTTCGTTTACTGTGCCTTTATTAAAGGTTTTCCATACATTCTTGATTTCAAGCATTCTTAACCCTCCTTCTGTGCGTTTTTAGCATTCATTTTTGCAACTTTCTTGAATGAAGTCTTTCTCTTTTTCTGGAGATACGGAACTGCAAGGAAGATTGCAACGATAATTGCCGTGAAGAGCTTTGTATCGTCTGTCGGCATCTTGAGCCAGAGTACGATGCCCATTGCGATATAATAAAGAATACCGCCAACAATTACAAAGAGCATTCTGATGATGAAATTCATGTGCTTGCGGAAAATTGCCTCACCGAGAACTTCACCGATGATTACAGCGGCAAGACCGATTACGATTGCGCCTCTGCCCATGTTGATATCCGCAAAGCCCTGATACTGAGCAAAAAGTGAACCCGAAAGTGCAACGAGTCCGTTTGAAAGTGCAAGAGCAATTACCTTTGTAAAATTGATGTTAATGCCCTGTGCCTTGCTCATTGCAGGGTTTGAACCTGTTGAACGGATTGTTGAACCCTGTTCCGTGCCGAAATACCAATACATTGCGGCAATTACAACGGCACAAATTCCAAGACCTACGAGAATTGCCATATTTATATTACTTGCAGAAACAACAAGCGTATAGTTTCTGTAGCTGATTGGGAGGTTTGATTTTCCCATAATATTCAGGTTAATTGAATAAAGAGCAATCTGTGTGAGGATACCTGCGAGAATGTCGGGGATTCCGAGAAGCGTGTGAAGAAGTCCCGTTACAAGACCTGCCGCAAGACCTGCAAGGATTGCTACGATGATTGTTGCCCAAACGGGACAGCCGTTGATGAGCATAACTGCGGTTACTGCGCCGCCTGTTGCAAATGAACCGTCAACGCTGAGGTCGGCAAAGTTCAAAAGCTTAAAGGTGAGAAATACACCGAGTCCCATAAGTCCCCAGATTATACCCTGAGCAATATTACCCGGAAGTGCGGATAAAAAGCTCATTGGATTAAGAGAACCGAAGTAGTTTGCTAAAAAATCCATAAAAACCACCTATACATAAAATATCGGGGTGTCGCTTGCACGGCACCCCTGCCAATATTATTTTTCAGAATATGAATTATTCTGCTTTGATTTCTGTGTAACCGTCGGGAACTTTGATTCCGTATGTGTCACAACGATCTTTGATATATTCTTTTGTTACATTCGGAGCGGCCTCAACCTTCATCTTTGTGATGTCCTCGCCCTTTACAAGAATGTTGTAAGCCATTTCGCCTGTTTTTCTGCCGAGTTCGTCATAGCTGATTGAAAGTGTTGCAACACCGCAACCCTTGCAGATGCCTTCTTCGCCGGCAACAATAGGTGTTTTTGCGGCTGTGGCAACATTGTCGATGATACCTGTGTTAGATGCCGCTGTGTTATCTGTCGGGATGTAAAGAACATCGCTCTCGTCACAGGCAGTCTTTGCAACTGCGGCAACATCGTTTGAATCTGCAAATGAATATGATTTTACAGTATAGCCTGCATCCTTGAAATAAGGAGTGATTGTATCGCACTGATACTTTGAGTTAGCCTCAGCCGAGCAGTAGAGAATTCCGACATTCTTTGCATCGGGGAAAAGCTCCTTGAGCATTGCCGCCTGCTGATCAAGCGGAGCAAGGTCTGTTGTACCCGAAACATTCATACCCGAAACGCCGTTCCAATCAGACTTGTCGAGCGCTGTGCCGTAGTCTGTGATTGAAGTACCGAGAATCGGAATATTCGGTGTTGCTGTGTATGCTGCCTGAAGTGCGGCAGTACCGTTGCCGAGAATAAGGTCATAGTTTGAAGAAACAAACTGGTTACAGATTGTAGCGCAAGTTGCGGAATCGCCCTGAGCGTTCTGCTCGTCAAACTTTACATTGTCTGCACCGAGTTTCTCAGTAAGATAATCTTTAAAACCTTTTGTTGCGGCGTCAAGAGCCTCGTGCTGAACAAGCTGACAGATACCGATATTGTAAACCTTACCGTCCGTGCCTGAATTATCTGCCTTTGAGCTTTCTGCAGAACCGCCGCATCCTGCAAATGCGAGTGACATAGAAGCCGCCGCAAGAGCAACTGCGACAATTTTTTTAGCTTTTTTCATTTTAATTTCCTCCTAAGCTTTCAGCACTTTCACGCTGTAAAGCATCATATACTTCTGCACTTTTATGCAATAAAGTGTTTTAACAACATAAATTATAATACAAAAAAACGAAATTTTCAATAGCTTTCACCAATTTTTATTGCAAATAACTGAAATAAAAGTTTGTTTTTGGTTATTTTGCCACCACATTTTCGTCACCAAGCTGATATTTGAGTTCTTTTATCATTACAGGATTGATATCAACCCACATTGACGAGGGGGCTTTCACCTTTCTTTTAGTGTCGGTAAGATAGAAAATAACAGGCGTTCTGCCGTCAAAAATGTCAAGCACACGCTTTGCACGGTTGTATTTGTCGGTATTGAGGTCATCAATACGCAAATACAGTGCAGAAGGCTTTTGTGTATCATTTTTCACGGCTTGCATCTGATAATTTTGCGAAAAATGTTCTGTGTTTTTTATTGCAACAGGGTTATTTTTGCAATCCTCGTTTGTACGGGCAGACGCTATGGAATCGCAGATGATTTTCGGCTCTTCGTTTTCTTTTAAATTGACAGTTCCACGGAACAGCAACGCACCGCCTGCACCGAGAAGGGCGGAATATTTTTCATATACATTCGGGAAAATCACGATTTCAAGCATTCCGTATCTGTCCTCGGCATTGACAAAAGCCATAATCCTGTTATTTTTTGTAAGCTGGGTTTTCAGCTTTGCAACTATGCAGACAAGGCTGACTTTTTTTCCGTCAAAATACATACCGCTGTCATTATTGATTATATCGCCTGTTTTGTCGGCATGGATTGCTTTTGAAAAAGTTGTGTATTCATCGAGCGGATGACCGCTGAGATACATTCCCGCAATTTCGTTTTCCATATGCAAAAGTTCAGAAACGGGAAATTCGGGCAAATCGGGAATTTTTGGCTTTGATGATTGAGCATCAACCTCTGCATCATCAAAAAACGACATCTGACCGCCCGCATTTCTTCTGCTTTCATACTCAACATCATCAAGAACGGTTTTACTGATTGCGAGCAATTGTCTGCGATTTGCTCCGAGTCCGTCAAATGCACCGCATTTTATCAGACTTTCAATTGCTCTGCTGTTCATATTTCTGCCGTAGAGCCTTTTGCAGAAATCGAAAAAATCTTCATAAGGATTGTTTATGCGCTCCGAGATGATTTCATCTATGAAATTTCTGCCGAGATTTTTAACGGCAAGAAGTCCGTAACGAATATCGTTTCCGCTGACTGTAAAATGAAGATTGCTTTCGTTGACATTAGGCGGCAACACACGGATTCCGAGCCGTTTGCACTCAGTGATATATGACGCAAGTTTATTTTGATTGTCAAGAACACTTGAAAGCAGAGCCGCCATATATTCACGGGGATAGTGGCATTTGAGCCATGCAGTTTTGTAGGAAATGTTGGCATATGCCGCAGCATGGGATTTGTTAAATGCGTAGTGTGCAAAGCTTTCCATTTCATCATAAACGGAAATTGCCGTTTTTTCATCAACCCCACGGCGAATGCATCCTTCAACTATAATATTTCCGTCATCATCAGTAAGACCGTGAATGAATATTTCACGCTCCGACTCCATTACGGCAAGTTTTTTCTTGCTCATTGCACGGCGCACTATGTCTGCTCTGCCGAGACTGTAGCCTGCAAGCGTTCTGAAAATCTGCATAACCTGTTCCTGATAAATTATGCAACCGCTTGTAACTCCGAGAATTTCCTTTAAAAGCGGATGTTTGTAACGAATATGCGACGGATTGTGACGACAGTCAATATAAACGGGAATGCTGTCCATAGGTCCGGGACGATAGAGTGCCGTAACGGCTATAAGATCCTCAATTCGCTCCGGTTTTAGCTGAGTGAGAACATTTTTCATTCCTTGGCTTTCAAACTGAAACACACCCTCCGTATATCCTTTTGAAAACATTTCAAAAACTTTTTTATCGTTTTCATCGACCATATCGGGATTATAGTCGGGATTTTTATGTTTTATCTGCTTTTCTGCGTCATTGATTACGGTTAAGTTTCTGAGACCGAGGAAGTCCATTTTCAAAAGACCGAGTTCTTCAAGCGCCGTCATGGTGAACTGTGTTACAACATTATCGTCATTTTTTGACAGCGGAACATAGTCGCTAACCGGCTTGTCGGTGATTACAACACCTGCGGCGTGCATTGTAGCGTGACGGGGCATTCCCTCAATGCTCATTGCAACATCAAGCAGTTTTTTTATCTGCGGATCGTTATTGCAGCGACTTCTCAGATCGGGACTCAGTTTCAGCGCTTCCTCGATTGTCATATCATGTTCCATAGGAACAAGCTTTGCAACAGAATCTACTGTCGCATACGGAATTTCAAGCACCCTTCCGACATCTCGGATTGCACCTCTTGCCGCCATTGTACCGAACGAAATTATCTGTGCAACATGATCTTCGCCGTATTTACGCACAACATAGTCGATAACCTCTCCCCTGCGTTCCTTACAAAAATCGACATCAAAATCGGGCATACTGACTCTTTCGGGATTGAGAAATCTTTCAAAAAGAAGATTGTACTTTATCGGATCAATTGCGGTTATGCCTATGCAGTAGGCACAAAGTGAGCCTGCACCCGAGCCTCTGCCGGGTCCGACAGGAATTTGGCATGATTTTGCGTAGCTTACAAAATCATTTACAATGAGGTAGTAATCTACAAAACCCATTTGCGACACCGTGTTGATTTCATATTCAAGTCGGTCAATCAGAGCTTTGTCGGGATTCTCGCCATAGTGTTTATAAAGCCCCTCATAGCATTTTCTTCTGAAATAATGCAGATGATCTTCGTTATTAGGAACATCAAATCTCGGAAGCTTGCGTACACCGAATTCAAAATCCACATTGCACATATCGGCAATTTTCTGTGTATTGTCGATTGCTTCGGGGTAACTTGCAAACACCTCACGCATTTCATTTTCTGTTTTAAGATAAAATTCCGAAGTTTTGAACTCCATTCTGTCGCTGTCATTGACTGTTCGGTTGGTCTGAATACAGAGAAGAATATTGTGAACCGTGCTGTCCTGTTTTTCGATATAGTGACAATCGTTTGTTGCAACAATGTCAACACCGATTTCACGGGCAAGCTTTATAAGGCTTGGAATTATCCTTTTCTGTTCCTCAATTCCGTGGTCTTGAAGCTCTATAAAAAAGTTCTCACTTCCGAATATATCACGGTAAAATTCTGCCTTTGACTTTGCACCGGCATAATCGCCGTCAAGGATCTTTTGAGGAATTTCACCCGCCAGACAGGCAGAGAGGCAGACTAAGCCCTCATGATACTCGGCAAGGAGTTCATCATCAATCCTCGGCTTTGTATAGAATCCCTCCGTAAAACCCTTTGACACAAGCTTGATAAGATTCTGATAGCCTGTATGATTTTTGCAGAGCAGAACCATATGATAGTATTTTCCGTAGGATGAGGTCTTGTCAAAACGGCTTTGCGGTGCAACATACACTTCACAGCCGATTATCGGCTTTATACCCTGCTTTTTGCATTCCTTATAAAAATCGACTGCACCGTACATTACACCGTGGTCGGTGATTGCGAGTGCAGTCATTCCTTTTTCTTTTGCGGCTTTTGCAAGTCTGCTCAGACGGCAGGCACCGTCAAGCAGACTGTATTCTGTATGAAGATGTAAATGTGTAAATGCCATTTTACTCACCTGTTGCTTTTGCCTTTATTTCACCGTCTGAAAAACGGAGTGTAAATTCATCTCCACTTTTCAGCATTTTGGCGGAATTTACCGTCTTACCGTCTTTTTCGGCAATCGAATAACCTCTTGAAAGAATTTTAACGGGGTTGAGTCCTTCAAGTTTTGCGGCTGTCTTTGTTATGTCGGCAGCCTTTTTATTTATTGTTTCCTGAACAAAATGCTGTATTTTCGTTTTGCAAAGTTCAAGAGATTTTTCATATTCAAAAATTCTCTGTTGTGGTGATACAACTGACAGTCTTGTTTTTAATTCTGTAAGAGCATTATATTCCTGCCTTAATTTCAATGTTGCCATTGATGAAACATACTGCTTTTGCGATTTATAGTAATCAATAAGCTCCGCAGTATCGGGAACTGCAAGCTCTGCCGCCGCAGACGGAGTCGGCGCTCTGAGATCGGATACAAAGTCACAGATTGTAAAATCAGTTTCATGACCGACAGCGGAAATTACGGGAATTTTACAGTTGTAGATTGCATAGGCAAGATTTTCATCATTGAACGCCCACAAATCTTCAATTGAACCGCCGCCCCTGCCGATTATGATAACATCACAGGCGTTGTATTTATCAAGTTTCTGTACGGCGTCAATAAGTTGAGCGGGAGCATTCTCGCCCTGAACAAGTACGGGACACATAATTATGTCGGCAGACGGAAATCTTCTTGAAAGAATGTTGCGGATATCCTGTACTGCCGCACCTGTGGGAGAAGTAATTACACCGATTGAATTCGGAAACGGCGGAATTTTCTTCTTATGTTCGGGAGCAAAAAGTCCTTTTTCGGCAAGTGACTTTTTAAGTTGTTCATAAGCAAGCGATAGCGCACCTATGCCGTCGGGCTGCATATCTTCAATATAAAGCTGATACTGACCTGTGGGTTCATAGACTGCAACTCTGCCACGGCAGATTACTTTCATTCCGTCGGTCGGTCTGAACTTTAAATTACGGGCATTGCCGGCAAACATTACGGCTCTTATAACGGATTTTTCGTCCTTGATTGAAAGGTAGATGTGTCCGCTTCTGTAGTGGTCGGTCAGGTTTGAAATTTCACCCGTAACAAAGACAAAATTCAGCCTTGCGTCATTTTCAATAATTGACTTTATATAGAAATTCAGTTGTGAAACACTTAAAACTCGTGGTTTGCTAAACTCGGGTGTGTACATCGTTATACTTCCTGTATCCTAAATATGCAATTCCTGCCGAGTTATCTGCCGAAAACTGCGGCGGTGCGAATATTGCATTATATTTTTCTTCAAAAGAATTTTTTATTATTTGATTTGACATTACTCCGCCTGCAAAGAGCAATGGAATTTCTCCGTATTTTTCAAGCAGTCGCTTGGTCATTTCGGACAAGGTCTGTTCAATATATTTAAGACAGAATGCCGAAACATATTCGGGAGATTTACCTTCGTCAATCAGCTTTTTAGAAAGATTTTCAACTCCGCTCAGGCAACAATCACAGCCTTTGAGAGTTGGTTTTACCTTGATTTTTTCTGTATTTTTAAGGGCAAGCTGTTCAAGGCGAATGCCCGTGCGGTCAATTTTGCAGTACATGATGTAGCGCAGACGGCGGTAGATACGGCTCTTGCGACAGAAACGGTAGGGCTGAAAGTATCGGATACTGCCCAGCGTGAAGTCCGCAGCAAACTCAAACAGAAATATACCCGTGAAGCGGTTGACGATTATCACCGTGGAGTATTTCTCATGGGACGGACGGCGACTGATGCTGTCAAGGGCGTTCACAGTCACCTGAAAACCAAGAAGCAGTACAAGCTCGAAAAGGCAAAGTTACAGCTCAAAAAGGCGGATAACAAGCTGTATCGGGCAAAAACGAACCGTCCGAAGCTCTGTGCCAATTCCGCCGATCTGCGGAAAGCGAAAGCGGAGTATATCGGATTTCTCCGTGAGTTTATGGGAATGTCCTTTGTAGAAGCCGTTGAAGCCCTCAACGGTGAACACTATGACCTGACATATACTCCGTCCCGCACCTACGAACAGAAGCCGAAAACAGTAACGGCAAGGGAGCTTTCCCTTGCCGAAGCTGATAATTGCAGGCGTGTATTTGCGTATCTCTGCAAGACCAGAGGGCTTGACTATGACCTTGTGGCTTCACTTGTGAGACAGGGCGTAGTATCTCAGGAAGAAAAGACAGGCAATGTGCTTTTCAAATATTATGACGATAACGGCAAGGTCATCGGTGCTGAAAAGGTCGGTACTTCGACAGAACACCGATTCAAGGGTATTGCCGAACATTCAGCCGATGGGCACGGCTTTGAGGTTGTCCGCGGCACGGGCGAAAAGGCTTTTTTCTTTGAGAGTGCAATAGATATGCTCTCCTATCTGCAAATGCACGATAAGGAAATGACGGATTGCAGGCTTGTTTCCATGATGGGCGTGAAGCCGAATATCGTTCTTGACACGATGCTCCGTCATAATATCCCGCCTGAGAATGTTTTCCTTTGCTCCGACAATGATACCGCAGGCAATGAATTTGCCCAGCGTTTGCAGGAGCAGTATCCAGACATGAAGCGTGTTATCACTCCCGATACATATAAAGACTGGAATGATATGCTTCGTTGTATCCCAAAACAAGTAGAACATGAGACTGAAAAAAAGGAGGTTCAGCAAACGAATATGCAGTATTACGGCAACGAAATGTGGAACAAGGCAACAGATAACAGAGACAAAAACCTTGTGACGATCCAGGCTGCGGATTTTGCAAGATTGCAGAAACAGCTTGATAATTCGGGCATCAATTACTATGCCTATGCCCGTGATAATTCCGTCATTATGGCGATCAATGATAAAGATATAGAGTGGTTCAAGCGTATCGCAGGCACTCC
>OHDR01000490.1_pt1 | contig 18160 bp, 7 predicted proteins | sample 1567001 | NCBI WGS metagenome assembly OHDR01 (sample SAMEA3879553, study PRJEB24766) | human gut metagenome | biome: human-associated habitat; feature: feces | place: USA | collected 1985/1987 | reverse complement strand
TTACATCCTAAAAAGATTCAAATAATAAAAATGGAAAAAACAGTGAAACATGTTAATCAAGCACGGGATTCTTAAAGGATGACGTCTATTATTTGTTAAATTTAAATTATAATCTAATAATTATGGTATTTATGAAAAAATGCAATCAAAAGTGGTTTAATCCTCAAAAAGTAAAAAAGCAAATAGCAATTGCTGTTGCTATTAGTTTAGTTTGTGCAATACCTATCAGCACATTTGCACAAGTACTCAAGTTTTCAATAAAAAAGAGTAACACTTCTATCCAATCAGTATTACAAGAGTTAGAAAAAGAAAGTGGATATACTTTTTTTTATAATGACAATCAAGTGAAGCTAGATAAAAAAATCTCTATAAATATAGAAGATGCTTCGATAGAAGTTGTTCTAAATCAAATATTTGAAAACTCAGGATATTCCTATCGAATAGTAGAGAATCAAATTGTTATATATACAACGCCCACCACAACTGTGCAACAAACGGTTCAACAGAAAAAACAACAAAAAGTGACCGGTGTAGTAAAAGATATTGCAGGAGATCCTATAATAGGAGCATCTATAATAGAAAAAGGATCTTCTTCAAACGGGACTATCACTAACGTGAATGGCGACTTTTCTCTTATAGTAACAGGTAATGAACTCCAGGTTAGTTACATTGGATATATTCCTCAAACCATTAATCTCAAACCGGGGGTAAGCTCTTATAATGTAATAATGAAGGAAGATACCAAAACATTAGATGAAGTAGTGGTAGTTGGGTATAGTACACAAAAAAAAGAGAGCTTGACTGGTGCGCTACAAACAGTTAAGAGTGATAAACTAAAAGATATTACCACCCCTTCAGTAGAAAACATGTTAAACGGAAAGGTTCCGGGAGTATATGTAGCTCCAGGGTCGGGACAACCCGGGTCAGGAGGAGCTGTCGTGATTCGTGGGCAAGCAACTTTAAGTGGGACCACTGCTCCATTATGGGTTATTGATGGAGTGATTGTTGGTTCAAATGCCGGTGCTTTGAATCCAAGTGATATAGAAACAATGACTATCCTAAAAGATGCTGCTTCTACTGCTATCTATGGTTCACAAGGAGCTAACGGCGTTATTCTTGTAACAACCAAAAATGGTAAAGCAGAAAAGATGACAGTAAATGTCTCTGCAAAAGTTGGTATCAGTAAGTTAGGGAGAGGAAATATGGAAATGATGGATGGAGCGGAGCTATATGATTACTATAAATCATTTTCAAATCAGGAGGCGATTACTTTTTCACGTTACAATGATAAACTGCGAAATTGTAATTTCGATTGGTTTGATTTGGCTGCCCAAACAGGAGTTACCCAAGATTACAATGTTTCTTTATCTGGAGGCAATGAGAAAATCAGATCTTTCCTTTCCATCGGTGTCTATGATGAAGAAGGAGCAGTGAAAGGTTACGATTACACACGATATAACTTCCGATTAAAAACAACCTATAAACCCTTTGAATGGCTAAGTATAAAACCTGCACTGGCAGGATCGCGACGGGATATTGAAGATAAACAGTATGATGTAACTTCCATGTTCCAAAGATTGCCATGGGATAGTCCTTTTGATGAAGAAGGGAATTTGGTTCCCAATAGATATACGGGATGGGTGAACAGTTCTAATAGTAATTATCTATACGATCTGCAGTGGAATAAATCGAACTCTACCAATTATGAGTTTATGGGTAATTTAGATTTTGATATTAGAATTACTGACTGGCTGAGTTTTTCATCCGTCAATAACTATAAATATATAGGTTATAATTACAGTGAATATACAGATCCACGCTCAAGTAGTGGAGAGGGGGTAGATGGGCGTATGCGTGAATATCAAACTACCACTGTACGTCGTTATTCTAATCATATCATACGTTTTAACAAGATGTTTGGTAAACATTCAATAAATGCGTTAGCTGCTTATGAATTCAACGATTATTGGGCCAAAGCAACAGATATGTATGGAATAGGATTTATTCCCGGTTTCGAAGTATTGGACGTGGTAGCTAAACCGGAGAAAGTTGGTGGTAGTATTAGTGAGTGGGCAGTACAGTCTCTTTTATTTAATGCAAACTATGCTTTTGATAATAAATATCTGGCACAACTATCTTTCCGTCGCGATGGAGCCTCTAATTTCGGAGATAATGCAAAATATGGAAATTTCTTTTCTATTAGTGCCGGATGGAACATTAATCGTGAAAAATGGTTTCATGCCTCTTGGGTTGATATATTGAAATTACGTATATCTTATGGTTCAGTAGGTAACAGACCAAGTTCACTTTATCCCCAATACGATCTCTATTCAGTATCTTCTAAATATAACGAAGAATCCGGAGCCTTGATATCACAATTGGGCAATAAAGATCTTACTTGGGAAAAGACTTATACTACAGGCACCGGAATTGACGTAGCTTTTTTTGATAATCGGTTGAGAGCAAGTTTTGACTGGTATAATAAGTACACAAGTAACATTCTATATGCAGTACCCATTTCCGGATTAGTAGGAGTGACAAGTATGTGGAAGAATATTGGTGAAATGCAAAATCAAGGATTTGAATTGTCCATTGGCGGTGATATTATCCGTACGAAAGACTGGGATTGGAATATAGAAATTAACTTGGGACATAATAAGAACAAATTAAAGAAACTCTATAAGACAAAGAACGCTGAGGGACAATTTGTAGAAAAGCCAATTATTATTTCAGATGGAACATCGATTGCAGGTACAGCCAAAAGAGTATTACAGCCAGGTTATCCATGTGATACTTATTATCTGAAAGAATGGGCAGGTGTAAACCCGGAAAATGGGGCACCTCAGTGGTATAAAACCGTAGAAAATGAAGATGGAACTTTATCACGTCAGAAAACAAGTAATTATTCTGAGGCTGATCAAGTGAAATGTGGAAGTTCATCTCCAGACATCTTTGGAGGATTTAGTACTGTACTCCGCTGGAAAGATATTGATCTGAATGCAGTATTTGGCTACTCTGTAGGAGGGCAAATCTATAATTATTCTCGCCAGGAATATGATTCAGACGGAGCATATAACGATCGAAATCAAATGAAACTTCAAAAGGGATGGAATCGTTGGGAAAAACCGGGAGATATAGCTACACATCCGGTGGCATCTTATAGTAATACGAGTAAGTCGAACAGTTCTTCCTCGCGCTATCTTGAAAAGAATGACTATCTTAAATTGAGATCATTATCAATCGGTTATAACTTAAAATTACCTCAATATTATATTAATAATATGAGAATTTTCTTCACTGGAGAGAACCTGTTCTGTGTTACAAATTACTCAGGCGTAGATCCGGAAATTCCGGCTAGTGATGGTTCTGTAATAGGTACTGCATTACCTTCGGTTTATCCAACTGTACGTAAATTTATGTTTGGGCTTAATTTAACATTTTAAAAGTAACGATTATATGAAAAAGATAATAACTCTACTATGTGCGGTTGCTACTTTAACTGCTTGTGACATAGACAGACTTCCTTATGGTTCAATGTCAGCCGAACAAATAACTCAGGATCCTACCTCTTCATTAGAGTCACTTGTAAATGGATGCTATGCACAATTAAAAAGTTGGTCGGATCCTATGCATCGTTTAGGGGAATATGCGGGTGATAATATGGCGAAAGATAAATCATCAACGGATGCTTTTTTTGATTTTATTTCTTATTCCCGTGATGCTGATAATTATCGTCTACAAAGCTTTTGGGACTCTGGATACAAAGCTATTGCACAAGCTTCGAATATTATTAAAATGATTGATGAAGGAAAAAGCAAAACCATTGATTATCAACTGGGTGAATGCTACTACATCCGTGGTATGATGTATTTTTATCTTGGACGTGCTTTCGGACGTCCTTATTGGGACAAGCCGGAAGGACATATGGGAGTCCCTATTGTAAATGGTACGCCAGACGATGTAAATAATCTTAATCTTCCTGATCGTTCGACTGTTCAAGATACCTATGAACAAGCTATTGATGACCTGAAAGTAGCGGCTCGATTGATGGAAAATGGAGAAACTAAACGGGAAGGTCCTGCATATGCATCTAAAGAAGCGGCATGGGCCATGTTGTCTCGTATTTATTTATTTATGAGTGGAACTTATGAAGCACCCAATAGTGAAAATGCTCAGTTGGCCATTGATTATGCAACTAGAGTTATTGAAAGTACCACTAGTGAAGGTGGGCTAAAATATGAGTTACTCTCCCGTGAAAATTTTATGCGATATAATACATTCATGCCGGAAAATAATAAAGAATCTATTTTTGTAGTAAAAATCATGGCATCAGAAAAACCGGATTATTGGAATTCTATCGGTGGAATGTATTCTTATGCTGGTCAGCAAGGTTGGGGAGAAATGTATGCAAGTGCCAAATACATGGATTTATTAAATGAACAGGGACGTAACGATTGGCGTCCTGACAAGAAAAAAATTGTAGATGCACGAGCAAATTTCATTTCACCAAGCTACATCACGGATAGTGATGGTAAATATGTTGAAGTATTCCGTTTCATAAAGAATGTATACAACAAAAACAACATACATACGGGGTACACATATGTACAATTACCCATTTCTAAGAGAGGTAACACTGTGACTTGTAAAGAGGGGGAAACTAATTACACATTGTCATTAATAAACAGTAGTGAAGAAAAATATTCAATCAACTATTCAGATGGTCAAACCTATTCCGGTGTTATTGATTATGAAATAGAACTCTCAAGTGGGCAACCCAAATTCTATATTCTCAAATGTTCGAATGAAGGAACTGCAAGCGGAGAAGCTGAATCTCAATTACATTCTCCTGTTATCTCTCGTTTAGGCGAGGTTTACTTAAATCGTGCAGAAGCATATGCCAAAAAAGGTGATTATTCTCATGCTCAAGCAGATCTGAATATCATTCGTGAACGCTCTTTACCCGGAAGAGGCTATAATGACTTAAATGCTTCTAATGCTAAGGTGCGAATAGAAAAAGAGAGACAATTAGAGTTGGCCTATCAAGCAGAACGTAGTTATGATGTATTTCGCAATTGTGAAACATTAACTCGCAAATATCCCGGAGTACATGATGCCATGCTTGAAATTCCGGCTACAGACTATCGGGTTATTTATTTTATTCCACAAAGTGCTATTAACTCTTATCCTGGAACCTTAACACAGAATCCAACCAGTAATTAGAAGCGTTTGACGATATTCAATAGATTTTTATAAAAAATGTGAGGCTTATCTATTAGTTATAGATAGGCCTCTTTCTATATGTAATATGATTATTATTAGTTATCTCTTTGAAACTTACCGTATACCAAGTTCATACGGAACTTAGGAATTAAATCATTTTAAACCTAAATAAAAAGAAAGAAATGCACAAAGAAAATTGAAAGCTTAGTTAACCCTGATGCAAAAAAGAATCATGTACCCTCTTTATCAATCAAAATTACAATCTAATAATTAATCGTATTTATGAAAAAATGCAATCTGCGGTGGTTTAGTCCGCAAAAAATCAAAAGACAACTAGCGTTTGTTTTAGCCATTTGTCTGGTTTGTATAGTGCCCGTCACTACCTATGCTCAAATTCTTAAAATATCCATGAAGAGGACAAATGTCTCTATCCAGAATGTTATTCGGGAATTAGAACAAAAAAGTGGATATACTTTCTTTTACAATGACAATCAGGTGAAACTTACTAAAAAGGTTTCTGTAGATGTTACAGACGCACCTATTGAAAATGTATTGGATCAGATTTTCAACAATTCCGGTTACACTTATAAAATAATAGATAACCAGATTGTTGTCTCAGCCATAAAAGCAGAAATCCCGAAAACCTCTTCTCTTCAGCAACAGAAAAGTGTGCGTATCACCGGACAAGTAAAAGATACCACCGGAGAACCTATCATTGGTGCTTCTGTGGTGGAAAAAGGGTCAGCAAGTAATGGTACAATTACTGACGTAGGAGGAAACTTTAAATTAACGGTATCCGGTAATGAAATACAAATTACATATATCGGTTATATTCCACAAACTGTAAAAATCCATCCGGGAGTAACCGATTATAGTATTACAATGAAAGAGGATACTAAAACTCTGGACGAAGTCGTAGTTGTAGGTTACGGTACACAAAAGAAGGTAAACTTAACAGGGTCAGTAGCTTCGGTTAGTACCGATGAAATCAAAGATCGTGTACAAACAAATGTATTGTCAGCAGTGCAAGGTACAGTGCCGGGAGTTACGGTTATCTCACGCCCCGGACAAACACCGAGTATAAACTTCCGTGGACGCGGTAACTTAGGAACCTCATCTCCTCTCTATGTAATTGACGGTGCAATTGCGGACGCCACATTCTTTTCTAACCTTGATCCGAATAGCATTGAGTCCATCTCTTTCTTGAAAGATGCAGCTTCATCAGCTATTTATGGTTCACGTGCCGCTTACGGTGTAGTGTTAGTTACGACCAAACAGGGAAAGAGCGATAAAATGAACGTTTCATATAGTGGTTACGTAGGTTTGAGCAATCCGACTTACAAACCGGAATATGTCAACTCTACCCAATATGCAGAGTTGTACAATGAAGCTCTTTACAATTACAATCCTAAAGGCGGGAAATACCAAGGCTACACTGAAGAAGAAATTGGTTATTTCAGAGATGGCTCCAAACCCGATTTATATCCAAACACAGACTGGAATGATCTGGTACTGGATAAGAACGTATTGACCACTCAACATTCACTGGACTTCAGTGGAGGAACAGATAAAATACGCTATTTTATTGGATTGGGATATGTGTATAAAGACAATATGATTCCCGGACAAGACAGCCAGCGTTACAATTTGAATACCAATTTGAGTTCCGATATCACTAAATGGCTGACGGTAAAAGCCGGAGTGAAATATATACGTAATGATTCCGACCGCGATTGTGGTGCGCCTTCATTAGCCAGTTTCTCAATGGTACCGGTTACATTCGTTGCCAAACAGTCAAATGGTGATTGGGGTACTGTAAATGGAGGTCAGACGGCTACAAGTAATTTTATTACAGGCAATCCGCTTCGTGCACTGAGCAAGAAAGATTGGAGTAAGTCCAAGAGTGAAAATACAATGTACGATCTCGGATTTGACATTAAACCCGTGAAAGGACTTATAATCAGTGGACAAGGCGTATTCAAGGGTTATGAATATAAGAGCAAAAGCTACACGGCTTTACAACCCAATGCTATAAACTACTTTTCCGGAGAGGAAATAGCAGGAACCGGAGTTACCAAAAATAAAATGAGCATGGACTGGCAAAGTACAAATACAATGCTTTATACAGCAACAGCCCGATATGATTGGTCGAACGATAAACATGCTGTCGGAGCTTTGGTCGGTACATCTTATGAACATTATAAATACGAAAGATTGGCCGGATCACGTGAAGAATTTCCATCCGACGCATTGACGGATATGGAAGCAGGTTCTACCTCCGGAGCAGGGTATACCAATGGCGCAGGTTCATCAGAATATAAAATGTTGTCTTATTTTGCTCGTGTCAATTATACCTTGATGGATCGGTACCTATTCGAGGTAAATATGCGTGCAGACGCATCCTCACGTTTCCATAAAGATCATCGCTGGGGATATTTCCCTTCATTCTCGGCCGGATGGAGAATGAGTGAAGAAAGCTTCATGAAAGATATTGAGTGGATCAATAATTTGAAAATCAGAGCCTCCTATGGTACACTTGGTAATATAAACAATGTGGGTAATTATGATTACTTCCAAAATTATAGTAGTGGAAATCATTATAACTTCAGTGATTCACCAGTGATTGGTATCGGTGAATCCAAACCGGCTAATGAAACTCTCGGTTGGGAAAAAGTTGCTTTGACGGATATTGGTTTGGATTTCGACATTTTCAATGGACTTCTGGGGGTAACTGCCGATTATTATATTAAAAATACAAGCGATATCTTATTAGGATACAATGTACCTACGGAAACCGGTATTACAGCAGCTCCATCGCAAAATATTGGAAAAGTGAAAAATACAGGTTTCGAATTGGCTTTGAATCACCGGAACAAAATTGGAGCTGTGAATTATAGCATCGGTGCCAACATTGCTACCAATAAAAACAAAATTACCAATTTAGGTGGTTCAGACAACATTATCCAAACCAGTAGTTATATCGTGAAGTACATTCTGAAAAAGGGAGAATCAATCGGTTCATTCTATGGATTTAAAACGGACGGACTTTATACTCAGGCAGACATCGATGCCGGACATTACTACACCTTGAGTGGAGTGGTACCCAATGCGGGTGACATTAAATTCGTTCCTCAGCGTGATATCGAATATAAGCAAGAAATCACAGATGAAGATCGTACTATTCTTGGTAAAGATGTACCCGATTTTACATATGGCGTAAATTTGAGTCTGCAATATAAAGGTTTTGAGTTCAGTATGTTCGGACAAGGAATCAGTGGAACGAAAGTAGCATTTGATGTTTATGGCGTTCATCCATTCTACCATGGACAGGACAGCCCGAGAAAATATCATTTGAAAAGATGGACGGAAGAGAATCCGAATCCACATGCGGCATATCCTCGCATCTATTCAGCAAGTAGCGTACATACAACTTACAACCGTAATTTTAGTGATTATCATTTGTTCGATTCCGATTATTTCCGTTTCAAAACTCTGTCACTGGGATATACAGTACCATCTGCAACAGTGAAGAACTGGGGATTACAGTCATTGAAAGTATATGTAACAGGCGAGAATCTTTTCACGGTTCGTGCTGATAAAAAGATGGAAGACTTTGATCCGGAAACAGCCGGCGGTGTGATTTATACGCTGGGGACTAAATCGGTAGCATTTGGTGTAAACATATCATTCTAAAACCATTCATTAAAAAATAGAATTCACAATGAAAAACAATATAAGAAAAATTGCATTGGGATTATGTCTCACAGGAGCATTGACAGCCTGCGATTTAGATGTGGTTCCACCTGCTGACATTGCAGCAGAAAACTTTTGGCAGACTGAAAAAGATGCATGGTATGCTTTGAACACTTGTTATGCCACATTAGATGGTGTAGACATCTGGGATGAATTGTGTACCGACAATGCGCATAGCCATAAACCTTGGGAAGGAAACTTCGAAATGGTCCAGCAAAATGGTATTAGTACAGCCAACGGATATGGGAGCTACTATTTTGGTACCGTTCGTATAGTAAACAACTTTATCGCGAATATAGATAAATGTGCAGTCAGTGAAGAACTGAAAACACGTATGAAAGCAGAAGCACGTTTTTTCCGCGCTTTAAGCTATCTGGATTTGACCACAAAATTCGGAAAAGTTCCTGTAATTACAGAGGTTTTGGCTTATGACGCTCCCAATGTAAAACGTGATGAAGTAGAAACTGTTCGTAAATTTATTTTAGATGAATTGGCTGAAATAGCTGAAATTCTTCCAGACAGTTATAACGGTAGTTATCTGTATGAAACCGGACGTATTACTCGTGCCGGTGCTTTGGCCCTCCGTGCCCGTGCAGCTTTATATTTCGGCAACTATGCTGAAGCCGAGGCTTCAGCCGGAAAAATCATATCTGAAGGACATCATTCTTTATTCCGTGTATCATCGCTTACCACCGCACAGCAAAAAGAAGCTGACGAAATGGATGCATATATTGACTATGCAGCCAAAGGTATCGATAAAGATAAATTCGTAAAAGGTATGTTCAGTTATGAATCACTGTGGCACAAAGGTAATGCATCTCCCGCTAATCCGGAGTATATTGTAACACGTGAGTATATGGCTGATGCAAACAATTACGACTGGACCAGATACACCTATTTTATACCTAAATCGTTCTCTCAATATGACGGATATTGTTCTTACGAACCCATGCAGGACTTGATTGACGCCTATTGGGATGTGGATGGTAAAACGATGCGTAATGACATCACTATGGAACAACGTAAAGAACGTTATGCGGAAATATGGAAAGATTTCAAAGATATGAGCCAATCTCAATTCATAGAAAAAGTGCCACAAACAGATATTATGAAATATGACTATATGAAAGAGTTCCGTAACCGCGACAGCCGCTTGTATGTGTCTATGATGTTCCCTTTCAAAGGATGGCATGAAACCATTAAAGGTACATTCTACTTCCGTTGGGATCCGGATCTGATAAATAAAGACGGTAATGAATCATGGACCGGATATTTTTATCGTAAAATGGTCACTCTTGATCCATACGATACCTGGACTGCAGAAGAAGACTATCCGGTGATTCGTTATGCTGAAGTATTGTTAACTTATGCAGAGGCACGTATTCAGAATTCGGGATGGGATACAGAAGTACAAAAAGCATTGAATGATTTGCGTGATCGTTGTGGTATGCCGGATGTGCCAACTACCATGCCTTCAAAAGAAGAAGCTCTGGCCTTTGTACGTAATGAACGGCGTATTGAATTGGCAGCAGAAGGCCATCGCTTTGATGATATACGGCGTTATGGTAATGATTACTGTAGTAAGGCTATGAATGGTCCTTCTTATGCTCCAAACGGATATGTCGTAATTAATAAAGTTTGGGATAACCGTTTGATGCTGATGCCTATACCTCAAGGTGCCATTGACCTGAATCCATTGTTGAAAGACGATCAGAATCCGGGATATTAATTTAACACATTATTTATTGAGGGTTAAAGCCCGTTCATGGTAACACATGGACGGGCTTTTTTATGCCTTATTCTCAAATTCTGTATCTCCAATTCTCTCACCAATAATTCTCTCTCGCTACTTTCTAATCCGCATCCTTCTCACCCAAGTTCGTTTAGAACTTATACCAAACATCAATTTTAAACCTAAATAAGAAAGAAAAGAATGAGAGAAAAACAGTAAGCTAAGTTAACCTGGTACAGTGATACTTCAGAAGTATCCTGTGCTTACTTTATCAATCTAAATTACAATCTAATAATTAATCGTATTTATGAGAAAATGCAACATGCGGTGGTTTAGTCCGCAAAGAATGAAAAAGCATCTGGCTTTTGCTTTAGCAGTTAGCCTGGTGGCTATGGTACCTGTGAGTGCCTTCGCTCAAGTACTAAAAATTTCAATGACAAAGACCAATGTATCCATTGAAAATGTACTTCGTGAACTTGAAAAACAAAGCGATTACACTTTCTTCTACAATGACAATCAGGTAAAACTGAACAAGAAAGTATCCATCAACGTATCCGACGCTCCGATCGAAACCGTATTGGATGAAGTTTTCAAAAACTCGGGATATACCTACAAGATTGTAGACAATCAGATCGTAGTATCTACAGCTGCTGTTACAACTAATAATGTACAGGTAACACAACAGCAAAAGCAGAGAAAAGTTTCCGGAATCATCAAAGATACTACCGGCGAACCGGTTATTGGTGCATCGGTAGTAGAAAAAGGTAATCCAACCAATGGTACGATTACTGATATCGATGGAAAATTCAGTTTAACTGTAGGAGGTAACGAATTGCAAGTTACCTATATCGGCTATGTGCCTGAAATCGTTTCTTTGAAAGCGGGGGTAAGTTCTTACAACATAACCATGAAAGAAGACACCAAAACCTTGGATGAAGTAGTGGTGGTAGGTTATGGTGTACAGAAAAAGGCTAACTTAACAGGTTCTGTATCATCTATTAATGCAGAAGCGTTGGAATCTCGTTCCGTATCGAGTGTTTCTGCTGCAATGGCCGGAACAATGCCCGGTGTAACGGCTATCCAATCTTCCGGTGCTCCCGGATTACAGACCGGTACGATCACCGTACGTGGTAAAAACTCGGTGAACGCTGCCAATCCATTGGTTATTGTTGATGGAGTTCCGGGTAGTATGAATACAATTGACCCTCAAGACATTGAAAGCCTGACAGTATTGAAGGATGCTGCTTCTGCCGCTATCTATGGTGTACAAGCCGCTAATGGTGTAATCCTTATCACAACGAAAAAAGGTAAAAAAGGACAGGATGCCAAGGTTTCATATTCAGGTAGCGTAGCATGGGCAACCCCAACCGCTAAACTCAACTTCCTTGGTGCTGCAGATTATGCTATGTTATACAACGAAGCTGTGAAAAATGAAAATCCCAATGCCAGTCTGCCTTATAGTGATGAAGATATTGAACTCTTCCGGAATGGAAGTGATCCCATAGGACACCCCAATACGGATTGGTATAAGGAAACATTCAAAAATTTTGCTTTTGAACAGCAACACAATTTCGCAATCAATGGTGGATCTGAAAAGACAAACTACAGTGCATCTGTCGGTTACCTCTATCAAGGTGGTTTAACAAACGAAAATGACTACAATCGTTTTACAGGTCGTATCAATGTTGAATCAGAAATTAGCAAATGGTTCTCGGCAGGACTGAATGTATCCGGATATAGAGGAACACGTGAAGACGGTGCCGTAGGCTTCGGAACACTTATGAGTGAGGTAACCCGTAATAGCCCGACGTTGCCGGTATACAATGAAGACGGTACATTTAATTATAGTGGAAAAGCCAACCCTGTAGCCGAATTGGGAAGAACCGGTTTCTATCGTCAAATGGACCAGCAGTTAAATGCTATCCTGCATGCTACTGTACATATCTTACCAGAATTGAGTGTTAAAGGATTGTTTTCGGTACGTAACGATATTCGTAATATCGATTATTTCAAGAAACATTATTCTTATGGTTCAGGATCCAATATTGCGGACTCCGGTCTGAGAGAAGGATATGATAAATATTATATCTGGAATGAGTATACTTCACAGTTATTGGTAAACTACAACAAATCTTTCCAAAAGCACACGATCGGTGCATTGTTTGGTTTTGAACAATGGGAGCAGATTTATAAATACACAGAAGCAACACGTAAAGGTGGTGGTAGTGATGAACTGACCGAATCATTGAATACACTGGACAAATCATCTCAAACCAACTCTGATGGTGGCACAGAACTAGCCCGCCGTTCATATTTCGGTCGTATCCAATATGATTATGCCGACAGATATTTGTTTGAAGCAAACTTACGTGCAGATGCATCTTCACGTTTCCCGAAAGATAATCGTTGGGGTGTATTCCCTGCTTTTTCTGCCGGATGGAGAATCTCAGAAGAGAACTTCATTAAAGATAATCTGGATTGGATGAGTAATCTGAAGTTACATTTGGGTTGGGGACGTACCGGTAACGAAGAGTTGAGCGATATCTATCCCGCTGTAGCAACTTATGCTTATGGATCTTATATGTTCGGTAACACACTGAATACAACTGCTTATGAAGCCAGATACGTAAACAGTGCACTCCAATGGGCAACTGTAACCAACTATGAAATTGGATTAGATGCAGGATTCTTAAATAACAAACTCGGATTCGAGCTTTCTGTTTACAAGAAAAAAACGGATGATATGCTATTGAAGCTCCCGGTACAAGGTATTCTTGGTATGTCGGCACCGGTTCAGAATGCAGGTAGTGTAGAAAATACAGGTTTCGACTTGAATATTTTCCACAATAATCGAATCAATAAAGATTTTAGCTATGCAGTTAATTTAAACCTCGCTTATGTAAAGAACCGCATTACAAACCTTGAAGGAACTGAAGGAGAAGATCCTGACAATAACAAATTGTGGCGTCTGGAAGGTTATCCTATCGGTTCATTCTATGGTTACAAAGCAATTGGTTACTTTAATACGGAAGAAGAATTGGCTAATGAACCCAAACGTACCGGTACAGAAAAATTAGGTGATATCAAATACGCCGATTTGAATGGTGATGGTAAAATCGATGCTGCCAATGACCGTACAGTAATCGGACAAAACTTCCCAAGTTGGACAGGTGGTTTGAGCATTAATTTATTCTGGAAAGACTTTGATTTCTCCGCTTTGTTCCAAGGTGCATTTGATGTTGATAAATACTGTGAAGCCGAATCTTCATACGCATTCTATAATGGCGGTAAAGTGCTGAAAAAACACTTGGATCGTTGGACACCGGAAAACCACAACGCAAGCTATCCGCGTATTACAAAAGATTCACAGACCAACTTCGTAACTTCTTCTTTCTGGTTGGAAGATGGCTCATACGTTCGTTTGAAAAACGTTTCATTAGGCTATAACCTACCTAAGAGTTGGTTGAACAGAATCGGTGTCAGCAGAATCAAAGTATATGTAGCCGGTGAGAATTTATTGACATTCTGTGGTCTTGAAGATATTGACCCGGAAGAATCGAGCACACGTGGATGGTCATATACCAACGTGAAAAAAGTTTCATTAGGCTTAAAAGTTTCATTCTAAATCCTCAATACTATCAAAAATATGAAAAAGAATTACTTATATATATTTGCAACAGCCCTTGTAGTAGGGTTCAGCTCTTGTAGCGACTTTCTGGATCGCTATCCGCAGGAAGAACTTTCTGACGGTAGCTTCTGGAAAACGCCGGATGACGCAAACAAAGTAGTCTCAGATCTCTATGGCTATCTGTCTACTTGGGATCAAGACAACGACATTAACTCCGATAACGCCACAATGGGTATCAAATGGGCGGCAGGCAATATTTCAAAAGGTATTTATGACCCTGCAGATCAAGGTTGGAGCGGTGATTATGCCAATGTTCGTCAGTGCAACCTGATCCTTTCTAAAATCGATGAAATTCCTGATTATCCAGAAGCCGACAAGACAAAGGCATTGGGACAGGTATATTTCTTCAGAGCATATATCTATTTTAATCTGATACGCTCGTTTGGTGACGTTCCTTACATTGACAAGCCGTTAGATTTGAAAGATATGGAAGGTATAACACGCATGCCGAGAGCAGAAGTCTATGAAAAATAATGGCTGATTTTGACAAAGCTATCGCTGCTTTGCCAACAGAATGGGGAGCTTCTGATTACGGACGCGTCACTAAAGGTGCAGCTATGGCTATGAAGGCAAGAGCAGCTCTTTATTATGGGAACTGGGACACTGCGGCTACAGAAGCTAAAAATGTAATGGATCTGGGACTGTACGAACTGTACGATAAAGATAATACAGGTAAATATGCAGAGTTGTTTTGGGAAAAAGCTGACGGATGTGATGAGTTCATCCTTGTTACTCAGTTCAACTATCCGGATAAGACCCATTATCTGATGGGTTGGGAATGCTTCCCGACAAAAGGTTGGGGTGGTATGAACCCGACTCAGAGTCTGGTAGACGCATTCGAAGACAGTGAAGGAGCTCCTATCAGCAAATCTAAAATATATGATCCGACAGATCCGTTCAAGAACCGTGACCCACGTTTGGAAGTAGACATTCTGCATGACGGTGAAGAAATGTATGGTGTAACAATAAAAGTTGCTCCTTTAGCATCAAGCGGTAGTACCGGTATCAATCAACACAATGATGCTACAGAGACCGGATATTACGGACAAAAATGGTTAGACCCGACTCTGGATCCTCAGTCAGATGGCTGGAACATGGGTAAAGATTGGGTTCACATCCGCTATGCAGAAGTACTTCTGACTTATGCTGAAGCTAAAAACGAGCTGAAGGGATTAGATCCGGAGGCTTTTGACGCAGTAAACCAGGTTAGACGTCGTGTAGGTATGCCCGAACTCCAAAACACCAATGCAAGTTTGCCAACTTATTGTGCAACTCAGGACGATCTTCGTCAGCGTATCCGTAACGAATGGCGTGTTGAATTCTGCCTGGAAGGAGGAAAACGTATGTGGGATATTCGTCGTTGGGGTATCGCAAAGGATGTACTGAATGCTCCATTTGAGGGATTGAAATATAAGATTGTAGACAATCCGAATGATCCCGACAAGAAAGTAGATGGCGGAAAGATGTGTATCCTTTATCAGGGCGATCCTATTATTTTATCAGGAAGCAGATACTCGGACAACAACTATTTGTTCCCTGTACCTCAGAGTGAAATAGACTTGAATCCTGCCCTCACACAGAATCCGGGTTATTAATAATAGTGTTTTAGATAATGAGGGCATTCTATTTAGAATGCCCTCATTTCACTTATTATCTTCCACCTATACTTATGAAACGGTTACCGCACCTACTTTTTGCCCTCCTTTTTATCATCTATTTCCTTTGTTACCAAGGGGTGCTGTCACATGTGATATACTATCATGAACAGCATCATTTATTTCTATTCTCTAAAGAATATTTTCTTAAGCAGATTCATACGGAAGGACTGCTTGGCTATCTGACTGATTTCATTATTCAATTCTTTTACATGCCCGCATTAGGAAGTGCTATATTAGCCGGTATGTTGGCGGGAATCTATCTGTTGACACATTACAACATAAAAAAAATAACCGGACAACCGGACATACTGCAATTATCATTGATCCCATCAGTATCTCTTTTCATCTATACGCTGCCTGTGGATCATTCACTGACTCCGATTATCGGAGCATTCTTAGGACTTCTGATACTTGGATGCATAGCATTTTTCATATCGGGAATATGGAAAAACATTACACTGCATAGAATAAATGTTCCCGGAAAGAAAAAAAAATTAATTATTTCTACGGTCCTCATAACCATAGGAGCTTGCTATATATTCATACATTCATATAATATGCCCGAACGCATTATGATAATGGCGGAAAAGAGTGTAAAAGAAAAGAATTGGGAAAATGTACTGACACAAACCGAAAAATATATCAACTCGGGAAGAACCAACCAGCTGATCTCCTACTTTCACAACCTGGCTCTGTACCATACGGAAAAATTGCCTTATCAACTATTCGATTATCCACAAAAACTGGGAGTCAAGGCGCTATACTTCCCATGGAACAGCGATAGCCGTGAGAGTGAGTACGGACATTTTATATATGAAGACTTAGGATACATCAACGAAGCACAGCGGTGGGAATTCGAAGCAATGGTGGTATGGGGAGAAACGGCACCCCATTTGCTTAACCTGGCACGATACAACATAGTAAACAAAAGACCTGAAGTGGCACGACGGTTCATCAATCTCCTGAAACAGTCCCTCTTCTATCGGAAAGATGCCGAAGAATTGGAAAAACAGCTCCATGCAGGCAGTATACCGGGACTGCGCATGGCACTTGAAAACAATAAGGAACATCCCGCACGATTTGCAAACGTCATCAATATAGGACCGGAATTACAGTATCTGTGTGAGCAGGACACGACAAACAGAATGGCTTTTGAATACCTGATGAGTGACCTACTGCTGAGCAATAACGTAGTACGCTTTGTGGATAACCTGAAGTTCATCAGGCACTTTAAATATCCGGAAATGCCACCCGCATACGAAGAAGCACTCTATATATACAAATTGGGAGTGGACGGGGAAACGTTTTCCAAATCAGGATTCAATGTCAGTGAAAACACCGAAAAGAGATTCCAAAGGTATTACAGCCTGTATAAAAACAGGCAAATGCAGAGGCTGAAAGCGGAGTTTGGAAACACCTACTGGTATTACCTGAACTTCATCAGTCCGTATGGAGACAAAATCATAAGGAACTAATATGTAAAGACATGAAAACAATCTATATCCTTCTTATCACGGTTCTCAGCTGGAGCCTGCAGGCATGCACCGCCCAATGTGGCAAACCGGATGCCTGCACGGACAGTATTCCCCGTATATATCCCGATTATGCGGGAGTCACATTCCCGCTGAATATTGCACCTCCCAATTTCAGGATCGGGGAGAACGCGGATGCCTTCCAGACGGAAATTGGCACAGGGGAGACGGCGGACATCCTCTACACAAGCAAGAGCCCCGAAGTGATTATACCGACAAAGAAATGGAAGAAACTTCTCCAAAAAGCCGCGGGAAAAGACATATTCATCCGCATCACCCTGCTGAGGGGAGGGAAATGGACACGCTATGCGGATATCAAGGATACCATATCGAACGAACCGATAGATGAGTACCTGGTCTACCGGTTGCTGTACCCGGGATATGAACTATGGAACGAAATGGGGATTTACCAGAGAGACCTGACAGGCTATGAAGAGACTCCGATAGCGGAGAACCGAAATTTCGGCAAACAGTGCATCAACTGCCACACGTTCAATCAAAACTCTCCGGAAACCATGATGGTGCATGTGCGGGGAAAGTCGGGAGGGACACTGATATGCAAAAACGGGAAAGT
>OHDR01000472.1_pt1 | contig 18613 bp, 18 predicted proteins | sample 1567001 | NCBI WGS metagenome assembly OHDR01 (sample SAMEA3879553, study PRJEB24766) | human gut metagenome | biome: human-associated habitat; feature: feces | place: USA | collected 1985/1987 | reverse complement strand
CCATGCCCCAGAGCGAGGGGGAAAAGGGGGAGGTGACTTTCTCTTTAAGGCCCCGGAGGGGCCGCTCTTTGGCTCCCCCTTTTCCCCCTGTGGGTTTGCAGAATGTATGAAAAGAGGTGTAAGGAATGGTGGATCAGCAAGAGGCTTTGGAACGGCAGAGAGAGCTTTATCAGGAAAAGAATGAGCATTTGGAAAGGTTTTTGGAGCCGGTGGCGCCGTATGAGTTTTATCGGGAGATATTCCCGGAGGGTTCTTTCGAGAGGAAGGGACATTTTGAGGACAGGAAGGGAAACGGGATTGCGGTGACGGTTCAGAAAGTTGAGGTTGATAAGGCGACCGGGATCGCCCTGCAGATCGAGGGGGATGGTAAGGCGAAACGGTGTACTATCACTGACGAGCTGGACGAACTGCGGGAGCTACAAGACACTGATTTTACGATTATGTCCCCGATTTCCTATTTTGGTCTGCGGCGGTGCGGTAAAAATGCCAGGTATCTTTATGCTTTGGTGTTTGATCTGGACGGGGTAGGTATGCCGCAGCTTCGGGACACGCTGCACCAGATGAACAAGGATATTCTGCCCCAGGCAACCTTTGTTGTAAACAGCGGGACGGGGCTTCACCTATATTATGTGTTGAAAGAGCCAGTGCCTATGTATCCGCACAACCAGAAATGCTTGAAGGAGCTGAAATATTCCCTTACTCGGCAGATTTGGAACCGATATACCTCCACGATAAAAGAACCGCAAATGCAGGGCATTTTGCAGGGCTTTCGGGTGGTCGGCTCCGGCTCGAAACTGGGACGGGAGTACCCTGTGAGGGCGTTCCGGCTTGGCGGGCCGGTGGAACTGGCGCAGCTGCTCGATTATATTCCGGACAGCAACGGGGAGAGGCAGCGGCTTGAGGGGCTTATGAGAAAGAGCCGCCTGTCGCTGGATGAAGCAAAGGAGAAGTACCCAGATTGGTATGAACGGAGGATCATCAAGAAGGAACGGCGGGGTCGTTGGACGGTCAAGCGTGACCTTTACGATTGGTGGCTGCACCGGATTGCTGACGAAATTCGGGTAGGCCATCGTTTTTATGGCATTATGACGCTGGCGATTTATGCGAAAAAATGTGGGATTGACGAAGACGAGCTGCGCCGGGACGCTTTTGCGCTGCTCCAGCCCTATGATGATATGAGCGTGGAGGACATAAACCGCTTCACGAAAGATGATGTGGTGTGTGCCCTGGAGATGTTCAATGAGGACTATGTGACATTTCCCAGGGACGATATAGCGAAGCTCTCTGGTCTTACTATGCCTGTCAATAAGCGGAATTGGCGTAAGCAGGAAGAGCATATTCAAGTGATGAACACAATGAAAGCATTAAAAAAACAGTTAGGAGAGATTGTCAATGAGGGTCGACCTAAAGGCAGCGGAACAGCTCAGGTACGGGTTTATGAGTGGCGGCAGCAGCACCCGGAAGGCCGTAAGGCCGACTGCCACCGAGAAACTGGCCTTGATCCGAAAACTATCCGCAAATGGTGGGATTGTCCACCGCCAGCGGTGCGCTTTGAAGATGGGCATATAACGGTGCGGGTGTCCCCTTCGCAGGAGTTGAGCGATTGGCTCCTGGACGCACTGCACAATGAGGGTCAGGAATAAGGCCCAGAAAGGCCCTTGTTACGCTTTAGAAGTCGTTTTCAGCCCTCCGAGGGTAAATATACCGGCTCCCTCGCTACTGCGCCCGTAAAGCCGCATAAATCAAGGCTTTTTTGCCCCCTAAATGCGTACATACTGGGATAGAACTTTAGAGCGTCGAGGACAGGGAGATTGTATTGACATTGTAAACAAAAAGCTATACAATGAATATGATAAAACGGGTTATAATAAAAGCGGAAGGAGTTGCTATTATGGCGAATACAAGTATCAATATCCGTATGGATGCAGATTTGAAGCGGCAGTTTGAGGCGTTCTGTGCTGATATGGGAATGACGATGACAACGGCGTTCAATGTTTTTGCGCGTAAGGCTGTGAGGGAGTATAGAATACCCTTTGAAATCAGCGGCGATGTGCCGAACGCGGAAACCGTCGAAGCAATCAAGGAAGTAAAGAGAATGAAGGCTAATCCGAGCCTCGGCAAGACCTATTCCAATGTCGATCAGATGATGGAGGAGCTACTTGCCGATGTATAACATAAGACCAACCACAAAGTTTCAGAAGGATTTGAAGCGTGTGAAAAAGCGCGGCTTTGATATTTCTTTGCTGACCGATATTATTAAAAAGCTGGCTGCGGGGGAGCCGTTGCCGGAAAAGAACAGGGATCACCAGCTTTCCGGGGACTATGCGGGGTGTCGTGAGTGCCACATTACGCCGGATTGGTTGCTGATCTACGAAGTGGACGGGGACGAGCTGATTTTATATCTCACCCGGACGGGATCGCATAGCGATTTATTTTAGGGGAAGGAGGAAAGGTCTATGAGCTGGGATAAAGAGAGGATCGCGCAGCTGCGGCTCCCCGATCCGGCGGACGATGATCCGCACCCTCGGCTGCTTCTGGAAGGGTACGGCATACATGCTGGGCAGGGATTTACCGCCTTGTTTCCCGATGGCTGGCACGAGATTACCCTTGAAGTAGCCTGGGAGCCGACAGGCCCCGCTTGCTGGTACATATCCACGCCGGGATTTGAGGGTGTGTGTCCGTTGGCCTGTTCGTGAAGGTATGAAAACAATCCGGCAGATAGCCGACGAGATAGGCGTATCAAAACAGGCGGTTTATAAGCGGTACAAAGGCAAGCTGTATACGGTTTGCGCTCCGTATGCGCATACGGAACAGGGGGTCTTGTATCTATCGGAGCAGGCTGAAACCCTGATAAAACAAGACTTTTTGAGAGATGGCTGCCCCAATGGATCGCATACGGATACGCATACGGAGCGCTCCATTGGAGCGGTGCCGGAGCAGTCGCAAGAGGCTGGTGTGGTAGCAATTTTACAGGCCACCATTGACACGCTGCAAGGGCAGCTTTCTGTAAAGGACAAGCAGATTGAAGAATTGAATGCAAGGCTGGCAGAGGTCAGCTCTGCGCTGGTGGTGGCACAGCAGACTGCCCAGGCCGCCCAGGCACTTCATGCCGGAACAATTCGGCAGCAGCTTACTGATGGTGAAGATGATCCAAATCAACAGGGGCAGACGGTGGAGCAGAAAAAAAGCTGGTTTTCAAAAGTTTTTGGTGGCAGATAGGAAACAAAAGTATATTTTTTTCGTCAGTACAAGTAAGAAAGGCGGTGTGATACAGTGAAAAAGATTGTTCTTGTTTTGGTGGCGGCTATGGTTTTGGTATTCACTGGTTGTGAAAAAAAAGAAACTATTTCTATGCCCTTTGATGTTGCTGATGTAAATAACATTGAGATGTATCGCAATGCTGAGCCATACTCCGCCGAAAAGCAAGTTATCACAGAAAGCGAAGACATAGCTGATCTTTATTCTCTGTTTTCGGGACTGGAGGTAAGCGATAAGAAAACGGAGCCTGTTGTCGGGGAGACCATAACGAGTTTTAGGTTCAATCTCTCAGACGATACAAGTTATGAGATCATCTACTGTGCGGAAGCTGTAAAGTCAGGCAGACTGAAATTTCCGGCGGAGAAACTGGATTATTTTACATCAGCCGATATTGGAGGTCGTTGGGATAGCTATCAATATGAGATTGTTCCTGTAAGTGAGAGTGAGCTGCCGGGGCAGTCAGAAAATCCCTCTGATCCGCCGCTTGAAGAAACGCATGAATGGGATAAAATCCCTATGGTAATGGTGGATGGAAAACTCTACTATGATACGGGGAAAGAAAGCACCATAAGTGGTCGTTGCGGGGTAATGGACGGGGAAATTACTTCAACGGTTGATGGCTCTGAGATACCGACAAAGGATAACCAATCTAATTTTGGGACAGGCTTTGAATATCAATACGGGGCAGACAATACCATAGAGATTTTTATGAACGAGAAATGGATCGTTTTTGAGCAAAGAGAAGGAGACGGAAGTAAAGTCCGATATGGTGATCGGATGGTGGATGCGGAGGACCTTTCCAAAGAAACGCTTGAATGGCTGGATTGGTATAATAGCTTGCCGGAAGAACAGCAGTTGGCTGTAAGTTTTGTCCCGTCGGATTTGATTGAAGAAACCGGCCCTGTAAAAACAGAGGACGCAGAAGTTCCTGCACAGGAAGAAGAATTATGCGGTTATCCTCTTGCACCAGAAGAAGTAGAGTGACAGAAGAAGTTCTTAGAGATGGTTGTGAGGCCGGCTCTTTTAGCCCCCGGCAGGGCGCAAAGCACTTTCATACTGCCAGCCCCAAAGGGGAGGCGGTGTGAAAGTGCTTTTGCGTTACTTTCTCACCAGAAAGTAACAAAGAGGTTGTGACAGCCACCCAGGTATGGTAAAATAGAGATAGTAGGATATAGTTCTTTTTACAAGAAAGGGCCGGGTGATTTTATAGAAACAACCATTTCGGGAATGACAGGCCGAGGAAGTATTCGGCACAATAACAGGAGTTTTTCGGCGGCGAATGTAGACCGCAGCCGGTCGGAGCAGAATATCACTTTTTGCAACGATGACTTGAAGCAGGTGTACCATGAGCTTTTTGATGAAGCATTGGCTGCCTATAACGCTAAAAAGAAAAAGACCAGGGACAAAATACCAGACTACTATGAGCATATCCGGCAGAGCAAACAGGAGAAGCTATTTCACGAGGCTATCTTTCAGATCGGCAACTTGACGGACTGCGGGTGCGGCTCCCCTGGAGGGGAACGGGCGGCGGCAGCTCTCAAAGAATTTGCAGAGTCCTTCCAGGAGCGCAATCCTCATCTGCGGGTATTCAATATGGTGCTGCACATGGATGAAGCCACGCCCCACCTCCATGTAGACTTTGTGCCGGTGGCCACTGGGCAGAGCCGGGGGCTGTCCACGAGGGTTTCCATGAAGCAGGCGTTAAAGCAGCAAGGATTTGAAAGCCTGGGCCGAAAGCAAACCGAATGGAAAGCCTGGATGGAGCGTGAGAAGGTATCTCTTGGAGAGATTGCTCAGGTACACGATTTTGAGATTATCAGCCTGGGCGGTGGTCGGCCTCACATGGATTTGCCAGAGTACCGGGCAGCGGCGCAGCGCCTTGAAGCTGTCCAGGAACAGGTTGCAGCAGCAGAACAGGATATAGCAACTTTGGAAAAGCAGAAAAAAGCGTTGCAAGGGAATGTGAAGCTCCTAAAGGCGGTTGAGAAGGTCAAGCCTGATCTGGAGGCCATACAGCCAGAAAAGACGCTGACAGGAGCTGTGAAAGGCGTTACCGTAGAACAGGTAAAGGAACTGAAGGCGGCAGCAATCAGAGGTGCGGCAGCGGAACAGAAAGTGCAAGAGCTGAAGGAAGAAAATCAGCGGCTTCAGCAGAAAATCCCCTCGACAAAAGAAAAGCTGAAGGAGGCTCAGGAGAGGCAGCGGCTTGAAAACCAAAACCGAAAGCTGCTGGTACAGGTGGAGTGCCTGGAACAAGAGTTGGAGCAGGAGCGCAGCTTCTCGGATCGGCTCCTGGATGGGGTCAGTGCGGTGATGGATTTTCTGGATCGGCACCTGCCAGAGAAGTTCCGCCCCCTTGTCGAAAGGGCCAGGGAGCTGTTGCCTGTGCCGGAGGTGCAGCAGCCAGAGCAGGAGCAGGAACGAGGTCATACCTGGGGCGGCATGGAGCTTTGATAAGATAGGGAAAAACTGTATTGATAATATATGCCTGTCCAGGGGACTTGAAAGCGCCATCTGGACAGGCTATAATAACAACAAGAAATAGGGAAAAAACTCATTGATAATATATGCCCCCCTATGGCCTTTAGGCCAAGGAAAAATAATAAAAATATTCTCTCTCGGATAGGGAGAAAGTCGGAGGGGAAAATGGGGGTGAGCGACGGGGTGTGGGAATGTGGCAAACCTAAAAGGTTTTCCATCATTTCCATGCCCCAGAGCGAGGGGGAAAAGGGGGAGGTGACTTTCTCTTTAAGGCCCCGAAGGGGTCGCTCTTTGGCTCCCCCTTTTCCCCCTATGGGTTTGCAGAATGTACGAAAAGAGGTGTAAGGAATGGCGGATCAGCAAGTAGCACTGGAACGGCTGCGGGAACTTTACAGGGAAAAGAACGAGCATTTAGAGAAGTTTTTAGAGCCGGTGGAGCCGTATGAGTTTTATCGTGAGATCTTCCCGGAAGGATCTTTCGAGAGGAAGGGCCATTTTGAGGACAGGAAGGGAAACGGGATCGCGGTGACAGTGGCCAAAAGTGAGGTTGACAAGGCAACCGGGATTGCCCTGCAGATCGAGGGGGACGGTAAAGCGAAACGATGTACCGTCACTGACGAGCTGGACGAGCTGCGGGAGCTGCAAGACACCGATTTCACGATTATGTCCCCGATCTCCTATTTTGGACGGCGGCGGTGCGGCAAAAATGCCCGGTATCTCTATGCCCTGGTCTTTGACTTGGATGGGGTGGGTATGCCCCAGCTCCGGGACACGCTGCACCAGATGAACAAGGATATTCTGCCCCAGGCAACCTTTGTTGTAAACAGCGGGACAGGGCTTCACCTGTATTATGTGCTGAAAGAGCCGGTGCCTATGTACCCGTACAACCAGAAATGCTTGAAAGAGCTGAAATATTCCCTCACCCGGCAGATTTGGAATAAGTTTACCTCCACCATCAAGGAGCCGCAAATGCAGGGGATTTTGCAGGGCTTTCGGGTGGTCGGCTCTGGCTCGAAGCTGGGGCGTGAGTACCCTGTGAGGGCGTTCCGGCTCGGCGGGCCGGTGGAGCTGGCGCGGCTGCTTGATTATATTCCGGACAGCAACGGGGAACAGCAGCGGCTTGAGGGGCTTATGAGAAAGAGCCGACTGTCGCTGGCCGAGGCGAAAGAGAAGTACCCGGATTGGTATGAGCGGCGGATCATCAAGAAGGAGCGGCGGGGCCGCTGGACGGTCAAGCGTGACCTTTACGACTGGTGGCTGCACCGGATCGCCGATGAAATCCGGGTGGGCCATCGTTTCTATGGCATTATGACGCTGGCGATTTATGCGAAGAAATGCGGGATAGACGAGGACGAGCTGCGCCGGGACGCTTTCGCGTTGCTTCGGCCCTACGATGATATGAGCGTGGAGGATATAAACCGCTTTACAAAAGATGATGTGGTGTGCGCCCTTGAGATGTTCAACGAGGACTATGTGACATTCCCCAGGGACGATATAGCGAAGCTCTCCGGCCTGACTATGCCTGTCAATAAGCGGAACTGGCGCAAACAGCCAGTACATTTGCAGGGCGCGAGAGCAATCCAGGAGATTAACGATAAGGCCAATGGTACGAATTGGAGAGAAGGGAATGGGCGGCCAAAAGGCAGCGGAACGGCCCAGGCGCGGGTTTATGAATGGCGGCAGCAGCACCCGGAGGGACGCAAGGCCGACTGTCACCGGGAAACTGGCCTTGATCCGAAAACCGTCCGTAAGTGGTGGGATTGCCCGCCGCCAGCGGTGCGCTTTGAAAATGGGCATATAACGGTGCGGGTGTCCCCTTCCCAGGAGTTGAGCGATTGGCTCCTGGACGCGCTACACGATGGGGGCCAGGAATAAGGCCCAGAAAGGCCCCTGTTACGCTTTAGAAGCCGTTTTCAGCCCTCCGAGGGTAAAATACCGGCCCCCTCTCTACTGCGCCCGGAAAGCCGCATAAATCAAGGCTTTTTTGCCCTCTAAATGCGAACATACCAGGGTAGAAGTTTAAGGGCCAGTGCTTGGGTAAACGGCCAGGAATATATATTGACATTGTAAATAAAAAGTTATACAATGGATATAATAAGAGTGAAAGGAGTTGCTACCTATGGCAAATACAAATATTAACATTCGTATGGACGCAGACTTGAAGCGGCAGTTTGAGGCGTTCTGTGCTGATATGGGAATGACGATGACAACGGCGTTCAATGTTTTTGCGCGTAAGGCTGTGAGGGAGTATAGAATACCCTTTGAAATCAGCGGTGATGTACCGAACGCTGAAACCGTCGAAGCAATCAAGGAAGTAAAGAGAATGAAGGCCGATCCGAGCCTTGGCAAGACCTATTCCAATGTCGATCAGATGATGGAGGAGCTGCTTGCCGATGTATAACATAAGACCAACCACAAAGTTTCAGAAGGATTTGAAGCGCGTGAAAAAGCGTGGCTTTGATATTCCTATGCTGACCGATATTATTAAAAAACTGGCTGCGGGGGAGCCGTTGCCGGAGAAAAACAGGGATCACCAACTTTCCGGGGACTATGCGGGGTGTCGTGAGTGCCACATTACGCCGGATTGGTTGCTGATCTACGAAGTGGACGGGGACGAGCTGATTTTATATCTCACCCGGACGGGATCGCATAGCGATTTATTTTAGGGGAAGGAGGAAAGGTCTATGAGCTGGGATAAAGAGAGGATCGCGCAGTTGCAGCTCCCCGATCTGGCAGACGATGATCCGCACCCTCGGCTGCTCCTGGAAGGGGACGGCATACACGCAGGGCAGGGTTTTACCGCCTTGTTTCCTGATGGCTGGCACGAGATTACCCTTGAAGTAGCCTGGGAGCCAACAGGCCCCGGCTGCTGGTACATATCTACGCCTGGGTTTGAGGGCGTGTGTCCTGTGGGCCTGTTCGTGAAGGTATGAAAACAATCCGGCAGATAGCGGACGAGATAGGGGTATCAAAGACAGCAGTAAATAAGCAAATCGCAAACCTGGGTTTGCGATCAGGTTTACGCAAAAACGGAAACCAGTTTGCGATTGATGAACACCAGGAAGCCTTGATAAAACAGGCTTTTTCTGAAAAATCGCAAACCGAAATCGAAAACCAATCGCAAACTAAATCGCAAACCGAAAACCACGAAGTTTCCGATTTGGTTTGCGTTTTACAGGCCACCATCGACACGCTGCAAGGGCAACTTGAAGTAAAAGATCGGCAGATCGAGCAGCAGGCGCAGACCATCACCCGGCTTACTGATGCGTTGGCTGCCGCCCAGCAGACAGCGGCAGTGGCTCAGGCTCTCCATGCGGGGACGATCCAGCAGCAGCTTCTTGGCGAGGAGGCTGGGGCGGATCAGCAGGGTCAGGAGCCGAAGGGGAAGCGAAGCTGGTTTAATAAGTGGTTTCGAGGATCTGTTGTTCAGCGATAGTGAAGTAAATTAAATTGATTTTTCAATGGTGTAGTAGTATAATACTGACAAAGATATGTGCGATTTCTCCCGCCACTAACAGCATTTCGCCAGGCCAGAGCATCATAACTATTTTGTTGCAAAATAAAGAGGTGATTATTATGGCAAAAAAAAAGAAACTCATAGTTGCTGTCATCGTGATAAGTTTGTTTGCTGTAATGAGTTTATGCGGTATGGCAGTTGCCGGACAACAAGCTATGGATCGTTCAGATTTCCATGGTAGCGAAGATAATGTGATTGATCGAGCTGCGATTATTGATGAAGAAAATAGTATGCTTGTAGGGAAAGAGGTGGAAGACACTACCCCGCTTACAGCAACGAAAGGTATGAAAGGAACACCAGGCATAGTACAAGATACGAAATCAAATGAGATAGTGAAGTCATTTGCCGATGAAGTAGTAGAACCAATCAACATAACAAATTTTGAAACCACCGACAATGTAACACCAGAGGTGATTGTACCGAATGGGAGTGCTGCAATTTTTAGCCAGGCTGGTGGTACGGGATGGATTTGCAATGATGGGGATGAGTTAATATACCGATTTGAAAAATTCCCATCTGAGGTTGGAGCGCAAACTTTGGTGATAGGGTATATACTGGATGGCGTTATGTATCCAGGAGAAAAGTATTTAGTTGAGGACGGTGAATATAGGCATAAAATTGACAAATCAGGTGAGTATTTTGTTTATGTCATAAACGCTTCGTCTGATCCCTTGTCGTTAAAAAGTGGCGATATATGTAATTGAAAAGTGAGGAGGAAAAATTATGCGCTATTTTAAGAGATTGGTTGCAATGATGATGGTAATGGTAATGGCGTTGGCGTGTACTGCCACTGCATTTGCGGCGGAAGCAGATAAGGCCGAAGGTACGGTTCATGAGCTGTACTATACCACATATAACGAAAAGGGTGAGATTGTAGAAGAGGGTATTATTCCTCTGAACGAAAATAGTAAATATACATGGAAAGGCTCCCTAACCTTGGGGAATGGGTGGTATACCTGTTTTCGTCAGCCGGGCCCTAAGGCTTTTTATGCTACCGATGACACTGAATTGACATTTTCGTATAAACTGGATAGAAGCGCAAAAATTAAATATTATTTCTATCAAGATACTGTGGCGGAGACTATGTATCCTACGACATGGAAATCTGGAACTAAAACATCAAGTGGAACCTCTATTTCGTACACAACGAATAAGGATGCCTATTATTTTGTTGGGGTGACCAATGCTTCATCCGATGATATTACCATCTCGAATGTGTCGTTTGTGTTCTAAAGGTTAAAATGAATTAACACGGTACTACAAGGGATTGGACGAATATTCCAGCTCTCGCGGAAGCGCGCAAAAGCACTTTCATACTGACGCCCCAACGGGGCGGCGGTGTGAAAGTGCTTTTGCGTTACTTTCTCACCGAGAAAGTAACAAAGAGGTCTTGCCCCCTTGCAGGGGCTATGGTAAGATGGGATTGGTAAGAGGTTTAGACGATAGAAAGGGTGGGTGATTTTATCGGTACAACTATTTCCGGCATGACTGGCCGGGGCAGTATCCGGCATAACAACCGGAGATTTTCAGCGGCGAATGTAGACCGGAGCCGGACGGAGCAGAATGTGACTTTTTGCAACGATGATCTGAAACAGGTCTACCATGAGATCTTCGACGAGGCACTGGAGGCATACAACGCCGGGAAGAAAAAGACAAGGGATAAGATCCCAGACTACTACGAGCATATCCGGCAGAGCAAGCAGGAGAAGCTGTTCCATGAGGCCATCTTCCAGATCGGCAATCTGAATGACTGCGGCTGCGGTACGGAGGGCGGCCAGCGGGCAGCGGAGGCTCTGATTGAGTACGCAAAGAGCTTTCAGGAGCGGAATCCCCATCTCCATGTGTTCAACATGGTGCTGCACATGGACGAAGCCACGCCGCACCTTCATGTAGACTATATCCCGGTAGCAACGGAGCAGACGAGGGGACTGTCAACGAGAGTGTCTATGAAGCAGGCGCTCAAGCAGCAGGGCTTTACAGGTGTTGGCCGGAAACAGACCGAGTGGAAGGCTTGGATGGATCGGGAGAAGGAAGTGCTGACGGAGATCGCTCAGCAGCATGAATTTGAAATTATCTCTCTCGGCAGTAACCGGCGGCACATGGAGCTGCCGGAGTACCGGGCGGCGATCCAGGAGGCCGAGGCCGTGCAGGAGCAGACAGCGGCAGCCTTGCAGGAGCTGGCAGATATGCAGGAGAAGAAAACGGAGCTGAAGGGAGAGATTAAGTCGCTCTCCGGCACTGTGGCGGCGCTGAAGGCCGCAGAACGGGTGCGGGTGGACTTCGATACCATCCAGCCGGAAAAAACGCTCACAGGGGCTGTCAAGGGCGTTACTGTGGACCAGATCCGGCAGCTAAAGGATGTAGCTATGACTGGAGCTGCCGCAAAGCAGACGGTCGTAGATCTGAAGAAGAAAAACGCTGTGCTGGAAGAAGAAAAAGCAGAGCTGAAAAAGAAGATTCCTTCCGTCCATGAGAAGATGGAGGCGGCAGCGCAGCGTAGCCGTCTTGAAAGCCAAAATCGGCAGCTATGGAGTGAAAACGAGGAACTGAAGGAGGCGTTGGAGGAAGAACGCAGCTTTTCAGATCGGCTGCTGGAGGGCATTGATCGGGTACTGGATATGCTGGAGCGTCACCTGCCGAAGCAGCTTCTCCACCTCGTCGATAAGGCGAGAGATCTGCTGCCGGAGCATCAGACTTATAGGCAGGAAAAACAGCACGAGAGAGGTCATTCCTGGGGCGATATGAGCCTGTGAAAATAGCCTGTCCGAAGGGCTTGCAACCGGCACTCGGACAGGCTATAATAACAGGTGAAAACAGGGAAAAACCTATTGATAATATATGCCCCCCTAAGAGCCGTTGGCTTAAAAACAAAAAGAAAAATTTTCTCTCAGAAAGGGAGAAAGTCGGAGAGGAAAAGGGGGTGTGCGGAGGGGTGTGGGAATGTGGTAAACCTGAAAGGTTTTCCATCATTTCCATGCCCCGGAGCGAGGGGGAAAAGGGGAGGTGACTTTCTCTTTAAGCCGCCTTTGGCGGCGCTCTTTGGCTTCCCTTTTCCCCCTTCCCGCCCGCAGGCGTTCCCCGCCGCAGCGGATTTTCTTTTTTGCTTCTTTTTTCTTTTTTTGGACAGGAGGTGTTTTTATGGCTATGGATCAGCAGACGGCTTTGGAGCGGCAGCAGGCGCTTTATCGGGAGAAGAATGCCCATCTTCGTCAGTATCTGGAGCCGGTGGAGCCGTATGAGTTTTACCGGGAGATCTTCCCGGAGGGATCTTTTGAGCGTAGAGGTCACTTTGAGGATGCCAAGGGAAACGGTATCGCTCTGGTAGTCCCTCCGAAGTCAAAAGTGGTGCAGGAGAACGGCGTTGCACTGGAGATCAAGGGCGATGGTAAAGCCAACCGTCATGTGATCACGGACGAGCTGAGGGAACTGGAGGACATCAAAGGTACGGAATTTACAATCATGTCTCCTATCTCATATTTTGGCCGGCAGCGCCGGGGGCAGAATGCCAGGTATCTCTATGCGATGGTCTTTGACCTTGATGGTGTAGGGATGCCTCAACTCCGGGACACGCTGCATCAGATGAACAAGGACATTATTCCCAAGGCCACCTTCGTGGTAAACAGCGGAACGGGTCTGCACCTGTATTATGTGCTGACCGAGCCGATCCCTATGTACCCGCAGAATCAGAAGATTTTGAAGGAGCTGAAATACGCTCTCACCCGGCAGATCTGGAACAGGTTTACTTCGTCTATTAAGGAGCCGCAGATGCAGGGCATTTTGCAGGGCTTCCGTGTGGTCGGAACCAGCTCCAAGCTGGGGAAGGACTATCCTGTGGTAGCCTATCGGTATGGCGGTGCGGTGGAGCTGGAGAAGCTGCTGGACTATATCCCAGACAGCAATGGGGAACAGCAGCGCATACAGGCGCTCATGCGAAAGAGCCGCCTGTCGCTGGCCGAGGCCAAAGAGAAGTACCCAGACTGGTATGAGCGCCGGGTGGTGAAGAAGGAGCGCCGGGGGTGCTGGACGGTGAAGCGGGATCTCTATGACTGGTGGCTGCATCGGATCGCTGACGAGATCCGGGTGGGGCATCGGTTCTACGGAATTATGACGCTGGCCATCTACGCTAAAAAGTGCGGCATAGATGAAGCAGAGCTGCGCAGGGACGCTTTTGCTCTGCTCAAGCCCTATGATGACATGAGCGTGGAGGACATCAACCGCTTCACGAAGGACGATATTGTATGCGCTCTGGAGATGTTCAATGAGGACTATGTGACCTTTCCGAGAGATGATATTGCCAAGCTATCCGGCATGACTATGCCGGTCAATAAGAGAAACTGGTTAAAACAAAATCAGCATTTGTATTTAGCTCGAAGAAGAAAAGAGGACATGAAAGCGGTAGGCATTTCAATGAAATCTGCGGAAGGTAGACCAACGGCAGAGAAAATAGTTCATGTGTGGAGGCAGAAGCACCCGGACGGACGTAAGGCGGACTGTCATCGGGACACTGGTCTTGATCCCAAGACGATCCGAAAATGGTGGGACAGCAAGCCGTCTGCGGTGTGGCAGGAGGATGGACACATGGTGGCACGGGTGCGACCGTCACAGGCGTTGAGTGATCTGCTGGTGGATGCCTTGAAAAAGAGCGAGGATTAGGGGCGATTTTCGTGCGTTTATTGCCGCAGGACGGCGTTTTCAGCGCTCCGAGGGTAACTATACCACTTCCTTCTCTATCGTGCCCGGAAAGCTGCATAAATCAAGACTTTTTTGACCTCTAAATGTCTACATAAGCTGAAAAATAATTAACGTGAGGAATATTGATATTTTAGCGCAATTATGCTAAAATAAAAACATAGGAGGTTGATGTTATGAATATGATTAGACCTGTTTCTGATTTGAGAAATAATTTTGCGGACATTTCAAAGACGGTGCATGAAACGGCTCAACCTGTTTTTTTGACAAAGAATGGCTATGGAGATATGGTTGTTCTGAGCATGGAGGCGTTTGAAAACCTACAATTTGAGAGCGAGGTATATTTCAAGCTGCAAGAGGCCGAGAGAGAGGCTGAGTTGACGGAACAACGCTATTCTTCCAAAGATGTGCTGAAAGCGATGAAAGCTGCTATTGGAGGGGAACAGGTTGTATAAATTAGAGTATCTGCCTGTGGCGCGGAAAGATATGCTTGAAATCGTGCGGTATATCAGCCGAGAACTTCAAAATCCGGACGCAGCGGATCGCTTGGCGGGGGAGTTGGTCAATGCAGCGGAAGGTGTGCTGCTCTTTCCGTATGCAACCCCGACTTACCAGCCGATCCGTCCCTTGAAGCACGAATACAGAAAAATTTTGGTGCAAAATTATCTGATGTTTTATTGGGTAGATGAAGAAAAAAAGCTGGTGACAGTGGCTCGTGTAGTGTATGCGAAACGGGATTATGGTCGGCTGTTGGAGTGATGGGAATGGGGCAGTTGGTTGAAGTTGCGCTGGAGATCGACGTGGCGTTGAAAGAGCAAGCGGAAAAGGTTTTTGCAGAAAATGGGCTGACTTTGGAACAGGCAACAATTTTATTTTTTGAAGAAATCGTCCGCCTTGGGAAACTTCCTTTTGAGCTTGATGAAGATCTGAAACAATACATAGCAGAGCAGCCGGACACACCAGCCAGCGATAGTGCGGGGAGTGTGAGGGCATGAAAACAATCCGGCAGATAGCCGACGAGATAGGGGTATCAAAGACAGCAGTAAATAAGCAAATCGCAAACCTCGGTTTGCGATCAGGTTTGCGAAAAAACGGAAACCAGTTTGCGATTGATGAACACCAGGAAGCCTTGATAAAACAAGCTTTTTCTGAAAAATCGCAAACTGAAATCGAAAACCAAACGCAAACTAAATCGCAAACCGAAAACCACGAAGTTTCCGATTTGGTTTGCGTTTTACAGGCCACCATCGACACGCTGCAAGGGCAACTTGAAGTAAAAGATCGGCAGATCGAGCAGCAGGCGCAGACCATCACCCGGCTTACTGATGCGTTGGCTGCCGCCCAGCAGACAGCGGTAGCGGCTCAGGCCCTTCACGCTGGTACCATTCAACAGCAGCTCGTTGCTGGAGAGGGAGAAGAGCTTCAACAGGAACGAGAAACAGTACCGCGTAGAAGCTGGTGGAAGCGGTTATTTGAAGGAAAAGATTCATGATAAAAAGAGTTGATAAAAGATTGCAGGCAGTACAATGTCTTACAGGGAATAAAATAAAGATAATTGCTTGTATTACCATGCTTATAGATCATTTCAGCAAAATTTTTTTAGAATCCATTATGAATGATAAACTGTTTCCATTGTATTTGGCAGGAGGAATGTCAACAGAACAGTTTTATGGAATTGATGCTTTTCAGAAGAATATTCTTAATGGAATTGGGACAATCGCATTTCCGTTATTTTGCTTATTGCTGTCGGAAGGTTTCTTTTATACCAAAAATCGAAAACGGTATATTGGAGGAATGTTAGCTTTCGCTCTAATCTCAGAAGTGCCATTTGATATAGGATTCTTCAGTCGCTATTCAATAGCTGAGGGAACTTTCCCGTTTTACTTGCAATACCAAAATGTTTTTTTCACACTGTTTTTGGGACTTCTTACGCTGGTTATTATAGAGAAGGTTGCTCTTAAAATAAGTGGGGACGGCAGAAAAAGCAAGGTAACAAAAATATTGTGCCAGCTTGGTGTTGTTATAATAATGGCAATAATTGCGGAACTGGTTAAGTGCGATTATGGAAGCCAAGGCATTGTTTATGTATCCATGTTATATTTCTTGAGAAAAAGTAGACTTTTACAAAGTGCAGGATTTCTCATAATGTATATGGTGACAACAGGAAATCAGCCAACGATTTTTATTGTTGTTGCAGCTCTTATAATTTTGTTATATAACGGGAAACGCGGAAATTTGTCTATAAAATATTTCTTTTATTGGTTTTATCCAGTACATATATCGCTTCTTTATGGTGCATCGCTTCTGTTCAAATAAGAAATGCCCTGGCATTGCCAGGGCATTTCAGTAAGTGATGAGTGAATGGAAATTAGTCGATGTTGAAGGTATAGGTTCCGGCTACGCTTGCCTTACCCTGGATGGTGTAAGTACCACTAAAAGCAGGAATCTGATCCAGGCGGACAGAGGAGCCGGGGGCGATGGTCTTGGTTTCTCCGACCTGGGCACCCTTCTCATTGATTACGCGGATCGTGACATTGCCGGGGTTGTTGGCATCACTGGTGACCAGGGGGGAATCCGGGAAGATGTTGTTGGAAGAAGTGATGTTCACATAATCAGTGGTGTTGAGTTTTGCAGTGCCCGTCCAATAGATACAAGGGGAGACACTTTCAGTCGCTGCTGTCGGTTCATTCTGAGGAGCAACAGGTTCAGATGCAGCGAAGGCGGGGACAGCCATAGAAGCCGCCACGGTTAAGGCAAGAGCCATTGATACAAACTTTTTCATGATGATCCTCCTGAAAATTTTGATTTAGGCCTGTATGGCCTGAACGATAGAATCTCTATCTTCAATTAATAATCGTATCACTATAATGTAAAAATTTCTACACAATTTAATGAAAAAATTGTAGATTGTGAAACATAGATTTATTGAGAAAAACCCGCGGGAGCGCGCAAAAGCACTTTCATACTGACGCCACAACGGGGCGGCGGTGTGAAAGTGCTTTTACGTTACTTTCTCACAAGAAAGTAACAAAGAGGTTGTGGACTGCGGCCAGTTATGGTAAAATAGGAGTAGTAGGATATAGGCTTTTGCAGGAAAGGGACGGGTGATTTTATAGGCACAACCATTTCGGGAATGACGGGCCGGGGAAGTATCCGGCACAACAACAGGAGCTTTTCAGCGGCGAATGTAGACCGAAGCAGGTCGGGGCAGAATGTCACCTTTTGCAACGAGGATTTGAAAAAGGTGTACCACGAACTTTTCGATGAAGCCCTGGCCGCCTACAATGCCAAAAAGAAAAAGACCAGGGACAAGATACCAGACTACTATGAGCATATCCGGCAGAGCAAGCAGGAGAAGCTATTTCACGAGGCTATCTTTCAGATCGGCAACTTGACGGACTGCGGGTGCGGCTCCCCTGGAGGGGAACGGGCGGCGGCAGCTCTCAAAGAATTTGCAGAGTCCTTCCAGGAGCGCAATCCTCATCTGCGGGTGTTCAATATGGTGCTGCACATGGACGAGGCCACGCCCCACCTCCATGTGGACTTCGTGCCGGTGGCAACGGAGCAGAGCCGGGGCCTCTCAACGAGGGTATCAATGAAACAAGCGTTAAAGCAGCAAGGATTTGAGGGGCTTGGCCGGAAGCAGACGGAATGGAAAGCCTGGATGGAACGGGAGAAAGAAGCCCTAACGGAAATCGCCCAGGCGCACGAGTTTGAGATCATCAGCCTGGGCGGTGGCCGCCCTCATATGGAGCTGCCAGAGTACAGGGCAGCGGCCCAGCGGCTTGAAGCTGTCCAGGAACAGGTGATAGCGGCAGAGCAGGAGATCGCGGCCTTGGAAAAGCAGAGAAAGGCCCTGCAAGGGAATGTGAAGCTGCTGAAAGCGGTGGAGAAGGTCAAGCCCGATCTGGACGCGATACAACCAGAAAAGACGCTGACAGGGGCCGTCAAGGGTGTGACGGTGGAGCAGGTGAAGGAGCTGAAGGCGGCGGTGATCCGGGGTGCGGCGGCAGAGCAGAAGGTGCGGGAGCTGAAGGTAGAAAACCAACAGCTTCAGCAGAAAATCCCCTCGATGAAAGAAAAGCTGAAGGAGGCCCAGGAGCGGCAGCGGCTTGAAAATGAAAACCGGCAGCTCAAAGTGCAGGTCGAATACCTGGAAAAAGATTTGAGCTGGGAGCGTGGGATTTCGGCGCGGCTCCAGGAAGGGATCGGGGCGGTGCTGGACTTTCTGGATCAGCACTTGCCGGAGCAGTTCCGGCCCCTGGTCGAAAAGGCGCGGGAGCTGCTACCTGTGCCAGAGGTGCAGCAGCCGGAAAGAGAGCAGGAACGGGGCCACACCTGGGGCGGTATGGAGTTGTAAAAGAAGCCTGTCCGGGGGCCTTGCAAGAGCCGCCCGGACAGGCTATAATAACAGTAAAAATAGGGAATAAAATGTATTGATAATATATGCCCCCCTATGGGTGTAGGGGATAGCAGGGAGTTAGTGTGTCGTAAAATAGGGAATAAAATGTATTGATAATATATGCCCCCCCTATGGTCTTTAGGCCAGGATAAATAATAAAAATATTTTCTCTCGGACAGGGAGAAAGTCGGAGGGGGTTATGGGGGTGAGCGGCGGGGTGTGGGAATGTGGTAAACCTGAAAGGTTTTCCATCATTTCCATGCCCC
>OHDR01000470.1_pt1 | contig 18680 bp, 18 predicted proteins | sample 1567001 | NCBI WGS metagenome assembly OHDR01 (sample SAMEA3879553, study PRJEB24766) | human gut metagenome | biome: human-associated habitat; feature: feces | place: USA | collected 1985/1987 | reverse complement strand
ATCCTTATCTATAAAAAAACCTTTACCAGAAGTTTTTAAAAACTTAATCGGCATGCTTTTGGCTTTGCTTAAATGCTGTTTGTCTGTTATCTTTCGATACTCCTCATAAGAAGTTACTTGTGGAAAATCTTTCCAGTTCGTGCCGCGATTAAAAAATCTTTTCCAACTTTCCACCACTTCATCCTCCTGACAAATAATGTATTCATAAGATTTCGCATCAAAAAAACCATCAAACTCCATTTCATACGAAAAAATCCAAAACCTGCCTTTTTCAAGTTCGTCCACATCTTTTTCTTTAATTGTTGCATAAAACAGGTCTTCATAATTTTCTGTGTTCAAAGCTCTTAAATAATCGATTGCAAAATGAATCCAAGCACCTGCTGGTTTAAAAAATACTGCCTCTTTGTTTGCATATGCAGCATCACCATCAAAATCTATAAGTAAATCGCCACCACTATCAACAAGATCCTGCAATTCTTCTCCACGTTTTCCAAGGTTCATTCTTTTAATATAAGAACGTATCCTTTCACAAATATCTTTTGATACGTGAATAATACCAGATGTCTCTGAGATTATTTTCAACGAGCAACCATTCTCTTTTTTCAAAAAAGAATATGTAAATAATAACGACTCTCGAGGCGATACCCTGCTTTTCTTAATATCAGCCTCAAACTCATCTCTAAAACCCTTGTCATTTACCAATTCATACCATAGCTTCGTCAAACTCCTCTCGTGTCTGCTTTGCCTTTTCAATTCTCTGTTCTATTTCTTTTTCTCGTTTTAGAAGCTCTGCCTCCGTAAATTCTTTGGTTAAACCCGTCAATTCATGTTCTTCAACACTTGCAAGTCCAATTCTTTCCAGATATTCATGATATTCAGCTGCAAAGCGAATGCACAGTTCTTCTTCCGCCTGCTGTATTTCTTCCTTCGTTCTGCCACTAGACCCAATAAAACTACCAGTCCCCAGTTCTTTGCACTGTTTAGATTTTCTTTTGCTGTCTGAAGACTGTTCAAAGCTCTACGCCCAGCTTCAATTGCTTCTCTTTTTTCTTTTTCAATATCATATCCTATTCGTTTTCTTCCTCCTGATCCATTATGAATGTGACGTCACCAATGCTATAATGCCACCAATGATCAACAATGGAAAAGCAATGTACATCAGTCCACCTATAACCATACCAATCAATATCACCGGAAAGAAAATAACTGTACAAAGTAGTTTCATAATTCCCCAGGATGCTCTTAACCCAAAAACAAAAAATTTTCCAACAAACCAAATCATACAAATTGCAAATAATAACGATAACATTTTTTTCTCCTTCTGAAACTCATTTTGATATGCGTCTTTCATTTTTTCTGTTCTTTTTCTGATAAATATTCAGATGTGTTCTTTATACCAAGCTTATTACTGAATGCCAGATTTTTCTCCATCTTTTCTATTATCCGGATTAATCGAATTCTCTGTGCTGCTTCCATCTGATCACCCCATTTATATTCTGCTTTTTTGTTGATATTGTCACTATAACAAATTTATTTTTCATAATACACATCCACCATGAGGAATTGCATCTTTATATTTCTCGAATTTTGAGAATTCTGTCTTTATATTTCTCTGCACGAATTGTTTTCTATCTATGCTGACTCTTTTATAATAAGCATATACGAGCAACATCATAAATTATTATTAAAAGGGAGATTATGCTATGCGAATTGAAAACTTACAAAATGAAAACAGAAAATATGCGAAAAGTATCGGAAACTTCCATGTGCTTGAATATGTGCAGGATGCCAGCGTTTCACCTATGAATGCAATGAATGAGTATTTCATGAGTAAAATGAATGTCAGAAGAAGACAGGTTGTTATTGATATTGATAAAGACCATTCAGCTATTATCCAGGCTGGTGCCATGCAGTGGATGGGTGGTAATGTACAAGCCACATCTGGTGTAAAGGGTATCGGAGATTTCCTTGGAAAGGCACTCAAGGGTGCGGTTACAAAAGAAACCGCAGTTAAACCGGAATATGTTGGTGAAGGCTGCCTGGTATTAGAGCCAACATACAAATATATTATCCTTGCAGACATTGGCAAATGGGGACCAGCCGGAATGACAATTGAAGATGGCATGTTCCTGGCTTGTGATGCAAATGTAAAAAGTAGAGTTGTAGCCAGAAAGAACCTTTCATCAGCCGTATTAGGTAGCGAAGGTCTGTTTAATCTGAGTTTGCAGGGAAATGGTGTAGCTGCACTGGAGTCTAATGTTCCCGAAGATGAATTGATTGAAGTCATATTGGAAAATGATGAACTGAAAATTGATGGAAACCTTGCTGTATGCTGGTCATCAAATCTTGAATTTACTGTAGAAAGATCTACAAAAACACTTGTCGGATCTGCAGTTAGCGGAGAGGGTCTGGTAAATGTTTATCGTGGAACAGGACGAGTACTGATGTGTCCGGTCGCACCGACAACTTCCTTGTTTGAGTCCACTAACACCATGGCAGCTAAAGCTGCTGCTAAATCCAGCAATACATTTGGAAAATAAGCGTAAAATACATTCTCTTGTAACCATCAAAACGCCGGTATAGGATTATAAAAATCCTGTATCGGCGTTATTAACTGCTTTATTGATTGTGATCATTTTATTTTCTTTATTCAGATGAACTGCTTATCATCAATGCAAATTTTTAATTCTTTTCAATTCCATCTGGCATATGATCTTTCTCAGTTATCTTACGAATAACCCGGCATGGATTTCCAGCTGCCAGACTATAAGGTGGAATATCTCTTGTTACAACACTTCCTGCACCAATTACACACCCTTCTCCTATGGTGACACCACCGCAAACAACCACATTGGATGCCAGCCAGCAACTATCCTTTATAGTTATTGGCTTCGCATATTCAAGATTATAAAAACTTCCATCTTCTCTTTTCCTAATATTGCGTTCTTCAGGTAATAATGGATGCATAGGAGTTGCCAATGTAACATTTGGACCAATCATCACATTATCGCCTATATGTATTTCACATACATCTAAACATGTAAAATTAAAATTAGCAGAACTGAATTTTCCAAAGAAAGTATTGCATCCGTAATCAAAATAAACAGGTGCCTGCAAATACGGAAGCTCCTCTGTTGTTGGCAGTAATTCTTGCAATATCTGTGCTTGCTCTTCTGGCTGATCTTCATCTGTCAAATTGTATTTTCTTGCTAATTTACGCGCATTCAGGCGTAGTTGCTCCAATTCTTTATCTGTTGGATCGTATATCTCTCCACTTAGCATTTTTTCTCTTTCAGTCATTTCCAATAGCCTCCAAATTTTGATTTGTTACTCGCATGATATCGTGTTTTTTCTTCAATTACAGCACTTTTTAACGTAAAAAGCGTTTTTATATGATGCAGCCAACGACAAGGAGTCTTAGTAAGTGAAATATCACAACACTTCTCTATGATCCTATGTCTATAACTAAAACTAATCTTGTTGTCTTATGATTTCTGATATTATCGACAGCAACTTATCAACCTGGATTGGCTTTGCGATATGACCATTTTCAATCTTATCAAAACAGTTAGACCAGTCACATTTCACATATTCAAATTTCCATCCGGTATAGCCCGCCAGAGCCTGCATGAGTTCGTAACCATATCCTCGTCTTACACCGTTTTTATCAGCATAATTGAAGGTATCCTCAAATAAACAGCTTATCGCCCCTACAAATGTGAAGTTATCAATTAGCGAAATCCAACAACTCGATTAACTTATCGAGAAATGCCTCTTCCCCCCATGTATTAATTTTGAAAAATACAGCTTGGCTTCCTCCCGCTGTAATTGCGGAAAGTTGAACTGGATCTTTGTCATTTTGAAAAAGTGTAATGTTAAGACTCACTCTGTTTCCTCCGGCATAGCTGTAACGCTCAAAAACACGAACGCTACAACGCGCAGTTCCACTTTGAAAGTCACTGGCATCTTCTAACGTTGCTGACATACTGCCATTTATTATTCCGTTCTCAATTTTGGAAAGTAACTGTTCAAAATCTTCATTTATATATCTTTCTATTTTTGCCATACCCAACACCTTCCTCTCAACTATCTACACTGAAATCTAGAGCACTATTTACTTACCTGTTTTTATTTCATTTTAACTTAGCAAATGTTATAAGTCAATTTTTAGGTTATTTTGAATTTTCTAAAATTCTTTTCTCTCACCCTGTATTTTACCCTTTCATCTTTTGTATATGTAAGAGGGTTTGTAGATTAGGATACAAACAACTTTAGATGAATGTTTTTATAAACAATTTCCTTCAAATCAGGTCCCCGTCCAACGGGTGGTTCATTATTTCATCCATCTCATAAATTATACTTTTTTCAATTACCAGATCTCCTCCTGTTGCAAATAATTTAACTTTATAAAAATCTTCCGGAAAAAGTAAGTTCGACATAACAACCTCTCCGTTATTAATAAATAATTCGCTCTGAGAAACATCCATTAGAAGTTTTATCGTTAAAAACTCCTGTGTAAAATCTACAGGTGCTTTATATTTTCCTGTTGAAATTTTAATTCCAAACGTTTGCGCATGAATCTTTTCAATCGGATAAGATATATCTAGTTCTAGTACTTCTTTCTTATCGCACAACGTCCACTCTTCATCCGCTCCCATCTTTATGTTCTTCATTTCATGCTTATTTGTTCTTAAACACTCCATTTCTTTAACAGGTAATTGCTTTAAAATATATTTTTTCTCTTTTTGCACTAATTTCAATTCACGGACACAAGACATCTGACCCTTGAACGGACTTGTTGGAAGATAATCTCTGTATTGCCAATTATCAGCCCATGCAATCATCAATCTTCTGTCTTTAGGTACATGATTCCACGTAACTCCAGCATAAAAATCTTTTCCATAATCTATCCAAAGACCTTTCTCTTGGTTTGAATCTGCTATAAATTTTTGACCATCGAATTCTCCCACAAAATACTGCATTCCTGTTCCACCTGCTGGAGATCCATCATTAACACTTACTGTTAAAACCCATTTCCTTTCTTCTGTTGTCTCAACTATCATTGGGAAAAGATCTGGACATTCTCATACCCCCGTATGACTTTCTTGATTTCCTTTGAAAGAAGATATTTGATTCCAATGAATTAAATCCTTTGATTCATACAAAAGTACACAATCTCCACCTGAAAGAATCATAACCCACTTTTCTTCATAGCGAAATACTTTTGGATCTCGAAAATCTTCTCTTGAATCTGTTAAAATCGGATTTCCAGAATATTTTTCCCATGTACGCCCTTTATCATAACTAAACGCTACTCCCTGACTTTGCCTTTTGGTTTCATGTTCACTATAAGTAAAAAATGCTACCATTCGCTGATTTTCTTCATCCACAACCGCACTACCAGACCAGATTTGTCCAATTTTATCTGGTGCAATAGCTTTAGGTAGTCTCTTCCAATGCACTAAATCTTTACTTACTGCATGTCCCCAATAAATCTGCTCGTTAATATTATACTGATGAAAAAGATGATATTCACCCTTATAATATACCAATCCATTCGGATCATTTATAATATAATCTTCTGCTGAAAAATGTATTTTCGGTCTGTATTTTTCCATTTTAACACCTTTAGGCATTCATCCAGCTCCGATGAATGCCTATCTTTCTATCACTTCTTAAATTTATTTTTTTAATTCAACAAAATCTGCTTTCAACTGATCTACCATCTGATCAAATGTATATTCTCCACTGAAATATCCTTGGAAATCTGCTGCAGCTTTTGGTTCATATCCTGAAGGAAATCCTCCCATTACCCATGGAAGTGTCTTCCCTTCATCAATATATCTTTTTACTTCTTTTGACAACGGATCTGTGATTTCAACATCATCATAATTGTTGAATGCCGGAACAAAACCAAAGTCATTTACAACGATCTGTTTACCTTCGTCAGACTGAAACAGCCACTTTAAGAATTCTTTAGATGCTTCTTTTTCTTTATCACCTGACTGGCTGTTTATACACCAATAAATGGAGATTCCTGTAGGAATGCAATCTTCCTTTACCCCTTTCAACGGAATCGGAAGAATTCCCATTTTATTTGCCACCTCTTCATCAATTCCACTCAATTCTGGTCCAATCCAATTTCCCTGCTGTACAACCGCAACTCGTTCGATAGCAAGACCTCCTCCGATTTCACTTGAATAATCCACTGCATTTAGTTTGGAAAGATCATCTTTTGATGTAGTATACTTTGTTTCCAAATCAAGAAGAGCCTTTAATGAATCTGCATATTTCAAACCAAGTTGATCTGAATTTCTTAATTCTGTTGCACTTGAATACTCACATGCCAAAGGCGCATTCAACGTATGAAGTCCCGGAATCCAAGTTTCCTTTGCAGCATATTCTTCAACAGCTTCAAGCTGTGGATACTTGTCCTTTAACTTTCCAGAATCAATCTGATTCTGAAGATCAGCAAACGCCTTATCTATCGCATCATAGCTTGTCAATGTAGAGGCATCGATTCCCGCATCTTTAAAAATTTCTTTATTATAAACTAATCCGTATCCTTCTACACTAACCGGTATTCCATAAACTTTTCCATCCAGTGTTACATCATCCAAACTTCCATCTACTGCGTTTTTCAACCATTCCTGATCACTTAAATCTTCTACATAATCTGTCATGTTTGTAATATTATCACCTAGTGCATAGATATCAACAGAATCATCACTGATTAACTTTGCTTTTAAATTTGTGTTGTAATCATTTCCCTGAATACTCTCTACATTTATTGTTACATTTGGATTTTCTTCTGTATACTTATCAGCGGCTTCCTGAAGCTGACTTGAAATCTCTGATTTGTTCTGATACAGATTGATTGTAACCTTATCTCCACTGTCACCGCCTTTGCTACTTCCGCATCCTGTCACCATTCCAAGAACCATTGTTCCGCACAAGATCACACTCACTACTTTTCTCTTCATTTTTGTTTCCTCCTTATATGTTTAATTGTAATAAATAACTCTCGCTTCATATGCTTTCAGTAAAACTGTTTTCTCATCTTCTATGCAATTATTCAAATCAATCAATTTATCATAATTTGAAATTAAAGTTATACCTTTACGTCCAAAAAATTCATCTGGTAATTCAACAAGCTGTTCCTCTTCTGAAAAACTGCATAATACAAGTAATTTTTCTTTTCCAAGTTCGCGAATATAACAGTAATTTTTCTCACTTTCCTCATAAAGAGGATGAAAATCTCCATATACGATTATTGGATAATTTTTTCTTAGTTGAATCAATTTTTTATAATAACTATAAATTGATTCCGCATCATTCATCTGATTTTTCACATTGATAGTCTTATAATTAGGGTTAATTGTAAACCAACATCCTGCATCACCAAACCCTGCATACTCACTATCATCCCACTGCATCGCAGTTCTCGCATTATCTCTACTCTTCTTCTGCACGCATTTGAACATATATTCAGGATCTTCTCCCATCCCTTCTGTTCTCTGATAATATGAAGTAAGAGATTCAATGTCCTCATAATCTTCTATCTTCTCTAGATAGTCATTTGTCATTCCAATTTCTTCACCTTGATAAATATATGGAGTTCCTTGCATCATATGAAGACAAGTACCTAACATCTTAGCTGATTTTTCCCAATATTCTTGATCATTTCCAAACCTTGATACAACTCTTGGCTGATCATGATTATTCCAGTACAAACTATTCCAAGCATTTCCTTGCAATCCCATTTGCCATCTGTTCATAATAGATTTTAACTTACTCAATTTGAATCTTTCTGCTGACCATTTCGAATTCGAACCATTATCGACATTCATATGTTCAAAAGTAAAAATCATATTCAACTCATGTTCTTTAAATCCTGAATATTTTTTTCCATCTTCTACTGTTGTTTCCAACGTTTCACCGACTGTAATCATCGGATATTTGGAAAATACTTTTTCATTTAATTCTTTTATATAAATATGAGCTTGTGGCATATTGTGAGTAAATGGAATCATGTCCCCATATAACTCGCCTTCCTGCTTTTTACCATCTGGGAATTTTTGATCCTTTCCAATCAGATTAATAACATCCAATCGAAAACCATCCACACCCTTTTGCATCCACCAGTTCATCATCTGCTCTACTTCATGTCGGACATTTGGATTCTCCCAGTTTAAATCTGGCTGCTCCTTGGCAAACATATGCAAGTAATACATCTTTCTTGCTTCACAGTATTCCCAGGCCGATCCACCGAAAAAAGAACCCCAGTTATTCGGAGGACCCCCATCTTTTCCTTTTCTCCAGATATAAAAATCAGCATAAGGATTATCTTCATCTGGCTGACAGCTTTTTTTAAACCATTCGTGTTGATTAGATGTATGATTTACTACGATATCCATCATCAGTTTCAGATCTCGTTTATGCATCTCTCTAATCAGACATTCCAAGTCCTCCATGGTTCCGAACTCTTCCATCACACTCTTATAATCACTGATATCATATCCATTATCTACATTCGGTGATTTATATACCGGAGATAGCCAAACTACATCTACGCCTAGATCCTTTAAGTAATCTAATTTTTCTATGATTCCCGGAATATCTCCAATTTTATCTCCATTACTATCTTTGAAACTTCGTGGATAAATTTGATAAATTACCGCTTCTTTCCACCATTCCTTCTGCATTTAATTCTTCCTCCAGTTCTCTTACTTACCAACTCCGGCTGTAATTCCTTTTACAATATGTTTTTGGCAACTCAGGTAAAAGATCACAATTGGAATCATACAAAGTACAAGTGCTGCTGTCGCCAAATCCCATTTTTTTGTAAATTGACCAAAGAAGAGATATGTTCGCAATGGTAATGTCTGCATTCCATTTTTATTAATAATCAGTGATGGAAGCAGAAAGTCATTCCAAATCCACATTACATTGATCACTGCAACAGTCGCCATAATTCCTTTTAACAAAGGCAGTACAATCAAGAAAAATGTTTGAAACATATTACATCCATCGATTGTTGCCGCTTCTTCCAATTCAACTGGAATATTTTTAATAAAACCATGAAAGAGGACAATTGACATGCTACATCCAAAACCTATATACATAAAAATCAATCCTGGTCTATTCATTAAATGTAATTTACTCATCACATCAACAAGTGGAAGCATTACACATTGAAATGGAATCAAAAGTGCTGCTGAAAAAACAAGGAATAATACTTTGCTTACTTTTGTTTTGTAACGGACCATCACCCATGCTGCCATAGATGATACTAACAAAATCAGTACTGTTGCAACGCAGGTAATTACCAGTGAATTTATCAACGAATGAAGAAAATCCATTTTTTCAAACGCTTTTAGATAATTTTGAAATGAGAAATGTTTTGGCAAAGCTAAAATATCAATATATATTTCCTGTAATGTCTTAAAAGAACTGTTTACAAGAATCAATATTGGTGCCACAAAAATAATGGCAAGTAATATTCCTATAATTGTAAGAAACATCTTATTTATTGATTTTTTCTTTTGCATTATGCCTCTACCTCCTTTTTCTTTGTAATTGTAAGCTGAATAATGGAAATTACCATTACCACAATCATAAAGATAACTGCTTTTGACTGTGCTAATCCAAATCTATTTTCACCAAATGCTGTATTATAAATATTCAAAGCTAACATTTGAGTACTATTTACTGGTCCTCCTCCTGTCAGAGAAATATTCTGATCAAATAACTTGAATGCATTTGAAATTGACAAGAACAATCCGATTGTAAACGCTGGCATCATCAATGGTAAAATAATCGATTTTAATTTATTCCAACCAATTGCCCCATCAATTTGAGCCGCCTCTAAAACTGAATCTGGTATATTCTGGATCTGAGCTATATAAATCATCATCATATATCCGGATAACTGCCATGTCACAACAATTAATAATCCTATAAATCCTGTTTTCTGATTCGTCAACCAGCCTTGAAGCCAGCCTATTTGTAATTTCTCTCCAATTGCTTCAAATACTTGAACAAAAATAAACTGCCATGTAAATCCTAATAAAATTCCACCTATCAAGTTCGGCATAAAAAAGATTCCTCTTAATAGATTTGATCCCTTAATTTTTTGTGTTACCAGCATTGCTAAAGCAAATCCAATTACATTGACTGTAATCACCGCACAAATCGAAAAAAGAAACGTAAACAAAAACGCATTTCTAAATTGCGTGTCATTTGTGAGTGTAGTTATATAATTACCCAAACCCACAAAATTCTTTGTCTTTCCGACTCCATTCCAATCTGTAAATGAATAACCAATTCCCATAATTGTCGGAATAATTTGAACTACTATAAATGCAAATAATGCTGGACATATAAATATCCAAAACCCCTTTTTTGATTTTTTCATCTCATTACCTCCTACTCTTCAGAAGATTCTTCTCTTTACATTTCATACTATAACAACTTCATAATTATTTTTCAATGGTTTTATATAAAACCTACTTTATACACAAGGCTATTCCCCGCTTTTTGTGTACATTTTATATAAAACCTTTTTTTTACTATTCATCTTTATTTTTGTTTTACTTATTTTCATTACCGAGAAAAATATCTAAAAAAAGCCTCTGTCTGAACAAATAGTTTTAACTCATCTATTTATTCAGTCAAAGACCTTGATTCTTTCATCTACACTTATACAGAATTTCCTTTGATCAATGTAACTGGCTGTTTCACATCCAGTCCACTTTTTAATCGATTTTCAAGAATATCTATCATTATTTTTACAGCTGTTTTTCCTTTTTCTGTCACATCCTGATATACCGTTGTCAGTCTTGGATAGCAATATTTTCCTAATATATTTCCATCAAACCCTGCAATTCCAAGCTCATCTGGAATTATAACACCTTGCTTTTGAAAATAATGGATTGCTTCAACTGCAAACATATCTGACAAGAAAAATAACGCTGTCTTTTTTCCGATAAATTTCATCATCATCTGATAATTTTTATTTCTATCTTGTTCAGTTTCATTAAGTGAAATAAAATCATTTGTCAGATAGCTTTTCCCTGCTTCCTCCCATGCCTTTCGATATCCCATCCAGCGTTCATGATCCACACCGGCATTCTTTCTTGCGCAGACATAAATTTTCTCATATCCTTTTTCTAAAAGATATTTGGTCATTATATAACCACCATTTTCATCTTGAAGACCTACATTAACATAATCTTCTGCCTCTTTATCAATTAAATCAATTGCAACTATCGGTTTGTTTATCAATGTTTTCAATTTAATATAGTTATGATATTTAAATGTAATCGCAATCAATCCGTCTACATTCCAAGCTAATGACATATGAAAAATTTCTTCCAAATCTTCCGCCGCATATAGCATCATGTAATATCCTTCTTTTCTAAGAGATTCTTCCAACGCACCAATAACATGACTGTAAAAAGTATCTGAAATAACTGTATTCTCATAATAACGAGATGTATGAATTACCACTCCAATAATCTTAGAACTGTTATTTTTCAAAGCGCTCAGTCCCATTTTCGGTACATAGTGATATTCATCTAGCAAAGCTTGTATTTTTTCCATATTCGCTTTCGATACTTTTTTTACATTTCCATGAAGTACATTATAGACTGTTGTCATACTAACTCCAGCCATCTCTGCAATTTCTTTTATGGTAGTCATAATAAATATCCATTTCTTTCTTACTGTTTTAATACAACTTTACTCAAAATCCAAACTACTGTCAAGTGCCACACTAATAACTCCATAATAGAAAATTACTAAATATGCTATTTTTGAAAAAGGAGATTTTGGAAAATGATCAACTTAAATAAACATAGAATAGATTTTGGAAAAGGGGATGTAGGCTTTGGTGTCATCGGTAACACTACAACTTCTAAAAGTGAACAGCAAAAAACAGAATAGATGAATGATGTATCTTATAAAGAATGGCCGTCCTTTCTCCAATGAGCAGGCAGCCATTTCTCATGTAATTCTTTAATACAAATCTCCCACATATCCATCTGCTTCCAGATGCATATAGCACTCATCCACCTGCTCTGATTCCAGAATCTTTAAAACGTGTTTCATACCTGTAGCAAGTTCTTTTGTTTTTAACTCTTTCAGCGGAATCCAATAAACTCTTCCTTCCTCAGAACTCTTTAATTCTCCGGTAAACTTATCTGCTTTATACAAGGTAATAACATAGTGCACTCCGCTCTTATGCCAATGATATAATCCTCCAAGCTTCGGTGCTTCAATCGTAAGTCCTGTTTCTTCCCAGACTTCCCGAATCATAGATTTCTGAAAAATCTCATTTGCTTCTACGTGACCACCTGGGAAAGTCGTACCGGTATAGCTATCATTTACTTTATCCAGAGCCAGTACATTTCCTTTATGATCCTGAATCATACACATATTCATAAAACAGACCTTCTCAATCCGGCTCTCTTCTTTTTCATTCAGAGATTTTCTGACACGTTTGTTGATATCCGATCGTTTGGATTTATAATGCTTAAAGACCTCTCCATACGGAATCCAGATTTCTGCATCTTCGATTTTTTCATAGACAGTATCCACCACTTCTTCCAAATGTTTGTCATTCGGAAAAGTGCATTTTTTCATATAATAATCTCTGGTTGCCTGAAACATCCATTCCGCAATCTTTTCTTTCTGCTTTATCTTTAACTGGGAATACTTCTTATTCGTTTGCAGTAGTCTCCCATCTATCATCTTATGGTTTTTCCGTGACATCGGTTTGACCTCTTTTCTTCTTTTTCGTTCAGATTTTACTATACCACAGAATCATGCCTGCGTCATACTTCTAAGCTTCGATGTCCTCTTTTTCTTCTCTCAGTACCTTATTTAATAGAGGGATATTTTTTAAGGACTCTCTTCCGGCGGCTGTGCCACCGGTAAATAGCAAGGACAGGAAGTGTATATACACTTCCGGAAAATCCCAATTTAGGGTACCCTGCCCTAAATTGAAAAAGCTAAAAGCAACTATACTACTGCCCTCTCAGAAAGGAGAAATTACCAATGGCTGAAAGAAAGCGAAACAAAGAAATCCATTTTTATGTCACAGAAGAAGAGCGGAAGCTTATCCGCAGAAAGATGATTGAATCAAAGACCAAAAACATGGGAGCTTATCTTCGTAAAATGGCAATCGACGGTTACATCGTCAACACCGACACTACTCCGCTGGAGAAACAGTATGAGGAAATGCACAAGATTGGCGTAAATATCAATCAGATTGCAAAAAAGGTAAATACCACCGGAGATCTATGCCCGGAGGAAATGAAAGAATTGAAAGAGATGGTGAAAGAACTATGGCATATATTAAGATCTTCCCCATTAAAGTAACAGACAAGAAAGCTCTGGACTACATCACGAATCCAGATAAAACAGATGAAAAACTGTTAGTTTCCAGTTTTGGCTGTTCCCCGGAAACTGCAGATCTTGAATTTTCTATGACAAGAGAAATGGCAAAAAAGAATGGAATGTACAAAGGTGATAACATGGCATTTCATCTGATCCAGTCATTTAAACCTAGAGAAGTTGATGCCGAAACTGCCCATCGCTTAGGGCAACAATTTGCAGACGAAGTACTGAAAGGAAAATATGAATACGTGATCAGTACCCATGTTGACAAAAAGCACATTCATAACCACATCATCTTTAATGCAGCAAGTTTTGTTGATCATCACAAATATATTTCCAATAAACGGAGCTACCATAAAATCTGCCTGATCAGTAATCGTATCTGCCATGAAAATGGACTTGCCACCAGTATGCCAACCGGAGAAAAAGGTAAAAGCTATAAAGAGAACATGGAATATCATCGTGGCACCAGTTGGAAAGCCAAGCTACGTGTTTCAGTTGATAAGGCAATCTGGACTTCCATTAACTATGAGGAATTTCTACAAAAAATGCAGTTAGCCGGATATGAAGTCCGCCAAGGAAAACACCTGTCCTTCCGTGCACCAGAGCAGAAGAATTTCACTTATATGAAATCTCTCGGAAGCTATTATTCAGAAGAAAATGTCCGCATCCGCCTAGCTAAAAATCGTAACAAAGTGAAAACTCCAAAGCATCTATCCAGAGAAGCTCGCCTGTATATCAATATCTCCACGTATGTTACAACCGGCAATCGAGAAGGATTTGAACGTTGGGCAAAACTAAATAATCTAAAAGAGGCAGCCCGCACCTTCAACTATCTTTCCGAAAATAACCTGCTGAATTATGAAGATTTCCAACAGCATGTTTCTGATATTGATGCTTCTGTTAAAGCGGCTGAACAAAGAATAACACAAATCAACAGTGAGCTGAGCACGCAAAAACTCATTCAAAAACACTGCGATTCTTACCGGCTCTGCCATAAAGTAATTGAAGATTGCAAATCTGCTAAAAATCCAAAAGAGGATAGAAAATCTTGAATCTGAACAGGCTGCTACTGTCCGGGAAAAACAGGAATTGCAGAAAAAGCAAAGACACTGAATATCATCCGACAGAATTTCACAGCACTGCTTAATGCTCCTGAGATCAGTTCAGACTTACTTCCAGCAAAACGGGAACCTATTTCCTCCCAGGTGATGCCATACGGTGCACCCCCGGAGGTATTTGTTTTTGGGTTATGCCAGTTATATAACGAAACGAAAAGACCGGAATTTCCCGATCTTCTCATATTATTTATGGACTTTTCTTTTACAAATACTAAATATGACTAAGGATATTCCCATTAAGGAAAGCCACATGATTACATTCGTATCGTCTCCAGTTTTTACATTTGGAGTGCGACTGCTATTATCACCCGATGGTTCTTCTGAAACTGGTGGCGTATTCGTGGTAATTGGTGGTATCGATTCATTTTTAAATTTAGGTTCTGCCGTTACATTCCAAATTATCTGACCATCATAATTACCTGGAACTGTTATGATAAAAGGTTCGCTTTGATATACTTGATTGCTAATTTGTGTTTTTTGTGTCTGGACAAAAAGATACACTCCTTTTTCCAGATCTCTGTACATAACTTCTCCGTCTGAGTTGGTCTTTCCGGACATTCCTTTGATGTTGTTATCCTGTACATATTTTTCCAGTTTTTTTGCAGCTTCTGCCTGAGCGGAAGAATCATCAAAATCAAATATGACTCCAGACTTTGCAAACTCACTCACTAATGCCCATGAATTATTTTTATATGTTCCAACCTGATACATCGTAAATTCAGTATTACTTAGCTTATATACCGTGGTCTCATCTTCAACAGTTGCTTTTAATAATATACTTCCCTGATCATTCGCAGACACAGGTAACGGAATGAGGAGTAAAAGCATACACATCACACTGGCCATACACATATATATTCGCTTACGTTTAATTATTCTGCTCATGTTTTTTCTCCTTCCTGCGTTTATGAGATTTAATGCTCACCCATATGATGATCAAAGCAACAATTCCCCCAATCAATAGAATCAAATTGAATGGAATTGTATGATGAAGACCAACTTCCTCATCTATCTTCTGTGCCTCTTCATACGGAATTCTGGTGCCACGTACAAGCAGTCTGTGTGTATTAACTGCATAAGGAGTGCATGTGACCAGCGTTACATAATCCTTGCCTTTTTCAATTTGTAAAGCATCTGTATCTGATGGTAATACTGTAAGAATCTGATCCACCTGATAGGCAAAGGTATGATGAAGAACTTTAATATAAAATACATCTCCAACCTCCATCTTGTTTAGGTCGGTGAATATCTTGGCATTTGCAAGTCCACGGTGTCCGGATAATACCGCATGACAGCTCTCACCGCCTACCGGAAGCGAGGTGTTTTTCAGATGTCCTACACCTGACTGCAGTACTTTTTCGGATGTTCCATGATAAACCGGAAGAACAACATCAAGCTTTGGAATATCAATATATCCCATCATTCCAGTATCATCAATTTTCAAAAGTTTGTTATACTCATCATCTTCTGTCTGGTTTTCATTGCTTTCTGAAAATGGATCTGCTATGGAACCAATTCCGATCAGGCTTTCGTTGTAGTCCTGTGCCTGCTTGATCATTGCATTTTCCTGTTCTTCCGACAAATGCGAAACTTCCTGTTCATAATCTGTAGCAATGGTTGTGCTGTTCATCTGATTGATATAATTGCTCACCACCGGATATAGAATTAAAGAAAATGCCGCCAGATATCCGATTCCTCTTAGTATTTTTACTACTTTCTTCATAATACCTTTCACCTTTTCGTCTGTTTCTTCTGAAATACCCAGTCCACACTGGACATTTCAGAAAAAGCAGACATCCTCCCGGTGCAATACCGGGAAGATGAACTGTCTTTTTGTCCATTCTTAAACTTCAGAATGTCTTAGTTGTTTGCTTTCTTTTTGCCAAAAGCTTTGCTTGCTGTTAATGCACCGAAAAGAACGATACCAGCCAGTGTTACCATAAGGGCACCCTTGCTACCAGTAGATGGAAGCTGTGCACCTGTTTTGTTTTCTACAGCTACTTCTGGAGAAGTTTTTGTATCTTTAATTTCTTTACCTGTTGTTGTAGTTCCATTGTATGTGTAATCAACTGAATAGCTTGTCAGTTTGCCAGTTGTTTTATCATATACTGGTTTGATCTCAACCTTGATGTCGCTGAGAAGTTTGTTGTATCCGTCCGGAGCTTTTGTCTCTCTTAAGTAGTAAGTTCCAGCATCAAGACCTTTTACAAGAACTTTACCATCAGCATCAGATACAATTTTTGCAGAAGTAAAGTCTGTTGCTTTAGCTTCATCAGCTGTTGCCTGACGGTATACGCCGTTTCCTTCGTCTACAATATTAATCTTAGCATTTGTATCTGCTGCATTGCCTGCTTCGTTTGCCTTGTAAAGCTCGAATTCTGCATTTGCAAGTCCAGTCTGAGTCTCACCTTTTAAATAATATTTGAAGATTGTGAAATTGAAAGTATGTACATCTACGATGCTTGGTTCGGATGTACCTGTTCCATCTGACTTCGGATCATTACTGTACTCAACGACCGCCTTGTTGGTATTTGGATTCATACCGATAACAGCATCTTTGTTTAAGGTTGCAGTATAAACAACTGTGATTGTCTCGCCTGTACGATTCATAAAGTTGTTATAAAAGTCATTAAAGCTAATAGTTAGTGTATGTGTTCCATTGTCATTTGTCGTATATGTCGGTAAGTATGTGTTATCTCCTGTTTTACCTGCTTTGAGTTCTGTATCTCCAACCTTTACAGACAGAATTGCTTTTAAGTCTAGTCCTTTTGATAATGTATCGGTAAATTTAAAAGTATAAGATTTATATCCTGTCATATCCGGTACTTTAGATGTCAGCTGGTAAGTAACAGTATCTCCAATCGCAAAATCTCCAGCTTTCTTTTCATCTGCTGCACCGTGTGGTGCGATGGTATCCTCAGGATCATTCTCGTCATCCAACTCCATCTGATGGTTGCCTTCCCATGAGCCATCCACAATAGCACCAACTGTAATTCCGCTTCCACTCTGTGTCGGAATGATTTTCTTGTCTACTGTCGGGTAATTACTCTTCATGTTAACTGTAGCATTAGTATCTGTTACGCTAACTAAAGATGCTACGGATGTATAATCCTGACCAGTTCCAGGTGCTGCTGAGGTATCTGTTGCACCTAATGGATAAACTACATAGTATCCATATGCCAGATTATTGATTACTGTAGTACCATCGGTTGTAGTTGCAGTTGTATGAGTAGCATCTACAGTAGCATTATTCTCAAGAATCCAGCCCAGGATCGCTTTTGCAAACTCTGCACCATTACTTCCATCTGTTCCGACCTGTGCGTTAACATAGTTATATGCCGCTTCACTTAAAGCTTCGCCAGATAAAGATGAACCATTATCTACTTTTGTTTTGAAAAATCCTTCATATGCACTGTTCAGTGTATATGCTACATTATCGCCGCTTTTTGTTGCTGTAAAAATCTGATACAGATCCAGAGTTTTTCCTGCTACTGTATTATTGACTGTCAGGGTTCCTTTTGGAGCTTCTGCTGCAAATGCAGTCATGCTCATGGACAGTATCATGGTCATTGCCATCAGAACTGCCATAAATCTTGATACTAATTTCTTCATGTTCCTCTTCTCACTTTCTTTTGATTTTTTATTGGTTCGCTTGGGATTCCTTCAGCTATTACGGTGGAAGTTCCCCACGCAGCCATATCTCTCTCATGCCCCTGCTCCCCCTTTCCTACATCGTCTGTTTCCTTCTGCGTCCGGTATAAAGCAGGAACGCTAACAACAGGCCACCTGCTATGATAAACATCATAATGCCCTCGCCGCCGGTATCCGGAAGCAGTGCAAAATGCCGGTTGATAATCGTGAAGGTAAATCCATTATCAGAGCTTTTTATTGTAGTTGTATATCCGTTTATTTCCGTTTCCGTAACGGAATATGTGTAATAGTGAATGGTTTTATTTTCATCCATCGTATATGCAGGAAGTCCTTTAATTACTTCCTGCCAGGTAGATTTATCACTAGAACCACTTATAATATAATCCCCATATCCTGAAACAGTTTCTGTCTGTTCTTTTCCTGCTGCATCTGTCATAGCGGTTAATGTATTACCCTTATAAATTGCTGTACTACCAACGCCAACTTTACCCTTAATCTCATCAAGTG
>OHDR01000468.1_pt1 | contig 18700 bp, 23 predicted proteins | sample 1567001 | NCBI WGS metagenome assembly OHDR01 (sample SAMEA3879553, study PRJEB24766) | human gut metagenome | biome: human-associated habitat; feature: feces | place: USA | collected 1985/1987 | reverse complement strand
AAGCTCTTGTCGCATTCATACCAACAAGCCAGTCTGCCTGTGCCCGGCAAACCGCTGCTTCTGCCAGATTATGATAGGTTTCTCCAGCTTTCAGATGTTCTATCCCTTCTAAGATCGAAGAACTTTCCAGCGAACTGATCCATAATCTCTTGACCGTTTTTTTACTTCCGGACAGATCATATACATGCTTAAAGATAAGTTCTCCTTCCCGTCCGGCGTCACAGGCATTTACCACAAACTCGATATCCGGGCGGTTCAGCAGCTTTTTCAAAATATAGAACTGTTCTTTCTTATCTTTGGATACTGCCAGTTTCCATTCCTCTGGGATAATCGGAAGATCCTCATACAGCCATCTGGTAAACCTTTCATCATAAGAATCCGGTGGAACATATTCTGCAAGATGGCCAAAACACCAACTGACAATGCATCCCTTTCCTTCCAGATACCCTTCTTCTTTTTTTGATGCCCCGATCACTTCTGCAATCGCTTTGGACACGCTTGGTTTTTCTGCAATTACTAAATACATAACTTATTACCTCCTTCATATAACGAAACGGAGAGAGCATGTTTTACAGCCCCCTCCGCTAAAAAAGTTTATTTATTTTTCATTTTCTTCAAAATCTTCGTCTTCAGACTCTTCCTCATCCGGAACTTCTTCCAGTCCACCTGTTTCCAAACCTTCCGGCTGATCATCCTCATCTTCCTCTTTTTTAGGTTTATAGATCTTGAAGTAGTAGTAAGCTGCCACGCCGCCGAGAGCCAAAATCAGGATTGTTGCCATTGCACCCATATTGGTTTTTGCAGATGATGTTTTCTCAGGATCAACAGTAGCTTCCTTGTCTACATCCTCATTATTTGTCTCATCCAGCACAACCTTCGATGTATCCGGCTGTGGTGTTACAACAGCAGCTGTACTGTCTTTATCCAGAAACTCGGACAGATCATTCTCATCAATCTGAGATAACATATAGACATTCTGGGATGTGGCACTGCGGTCGATCACGATATAGAAAGTGTTGTTATTCTTCGTTGTAACCGTAAGAAATTCCTTTGTGGAATCATCGGTAATGTCATCCTTGACTTCACCATTGCCAGGTGTCGTAAATGCAGTTCCCTGGTCTGTTCCATCTTCTGGCAGCACCTCGTTTGTGTTTGTCGCCTCGTCCTTTTTCTCTTCTTTGTCTGTTGACTGTTCCGTCTGAGTTGTCTCTACTTTGGATGCCTCTGCTGATTCATCCACATAGGCAAATGCTGTGGTTGATGCTGTAAAAAGCATCATGACTCCCAACAGCAGTCCTGCCATTTTCTTATTCATTTTCTTCCATTTCACCATTCTGATATTCCTCCTTATTTTCTTCTGTGAATACAAAGGAGCCTGAACCTTCTTCGTCAGACTCCCTGCTTACCTGAAATTTAACTTTTCCACTCTGGATACCATCCAAAAGATCATATAACTGATCATTATCCATCTTCATACCACGGATGCACCTGATCATCTCATTGTCCTCTTCCTGCTTTAATGCAGCCTGGACACCCCTAAGATATTGCTGCAGATCCGCGATCTTTTTCTCTGTCTTGGCAATCTCATCCAGATATTTTTTAATCTTTTTATTCAAACTTTCACCTCCCTTCGTTCACCCCTTTATGGCAGTCTTCCAAAGCACATGAAATGTTGCTGCCAGTAGGATGTGCTGATATTTGAGTAATGGATCGGATCCCCGCAATGGATCATCATATTGTTACCGACATAGATACCCACATGGCTTGCACCGGATGTGTTATACGTTCCCTGGAAGAAAATCAGATCTCCTGGTTTTGCTTCTCCCGGTGATACATAAGTACATACGCCTCTTAATCCTTCTGCGGTCAATCGTCCATAGTTCCATCCATTACCACAATGGTTAAGGACATAGGATACGAAACCTGAGCAGTCAAATCCAGATGGAGAGTAGCCACCCCATACATAAGGTACTCCCAGATATTTTTCTGCTTCTCGGATCATCCGGGCAAATTCTTCATCCTGCAGTGCTTCCGGTGGAATCTCATAACTCATTCCATTACCGCCTGATCCACTGGTCACATTGTTTACATCCCACAGATAATTTCTGTTTCCATAGGTCGTATTTAATGCATTATAGATGATCAGCTGCTCCGCATTCAGATTGGCTCTTGCCACAGCATCAAAGCTTCCATTTGTCAGTGTCACATATAGAATCTTCTTAGTGCTTGTACTGGTAACCGTTACTTCCTGACTGCCATTGTCATCTGCGATATAGGCTTCCCAGGTCTGGTGTCCATGAGCAGAGGCTGCAGCATGGTTATCATAGTAAACGTCAAACTGCACACCATATCTTGCAAAGGCTCCGGTATCCTCAACTGTGTATTCCACACCATTCATTACTACCTTAGTGCCAATCGGCACAAACGGATTGGAAGCATCTACGGCAATGGTATGGTTTGCAGTTGGATATGCACCACTAGCAGTTGGACCTCCAGACCATACACCACAACAGATTCGACAGTTACAATATCCACTGGTCACTACCTGTCCCAATGATTCTCCGACTCGAACATTTCTGGTTTCTGTCACCGTTTCTGTTCGACCTTCCGTATTCAGATGATATTGTGCTTCAAAAAGAGCTTGCAGTTCATTTTCAACATCTGAGTACGTCCAGTCCCCATATTTTGCGGTAAGATACGAGATAAGATGGTATGGATTATGACCAATCTCAGCAATGTTGTACTGATACTCGTCATAATTTGGATGTCTTCGTTCCATCTCATTGATCTGCTGATTCAAGGCACTTTCCAAAGCGGCATATCTGTTTTCGGCAGCATAGATATCCTCGTCTGAACTTGGATACGTTGTAATACCGATCACAGATCCAGCTCCCTCGATAGAAGCACTGCAGCTCCCCAGAGATACTGAAATGACTAGAAAAAGAAGCGCAAAAATACCGATGCCTGCGAACATGGCACGATTACGCTTTATAATCTCTTTCAAGGCAATCTTTGCTTTTACCGTCATGTTCTCAACACCGGCAATGGTTGTTGCTCCACCCAGACTGTCAGCGGATTTTCCGGCTCTGGCTGCTCGGTAAGCATCCTTATATCGTTTTTTCTGGAAGAAGCGGTTATAGAAATGTCTCTTTTGTTCGGCTTTCTTTACCGTTTCTGCATTCTTGACTCCTTCCATACTTTCTGCAGAACCAAATTTCAGTTTCTTTTCTACGGTAGCCTCACGATAACCTCTGCGATGGGTTTTCACATCCGTTCGTTTGCTTCGGATCTGAGCATGACGCAGACCACGTAACGCATCTTCTGTTTCACGCTCTACAAGTCTGGCACTTTCCACACCTGCATTTTCATCTGTTTCTTCCTCTTCGGGAGAGACTGCTTTTATGCCAGATATAACAGCTTGTGTAGCAATGTATTTCCCGGCTGTCCCTCCCGGTTTCATGCCAGCACCTTTCACCATCTGATTTCCTTCATCATCAAAAGATAATCTTCCGGCTTTTGCTTGTTCTTTGGTCATCTGTTTTTGCAACTGTTTCTTCCGAATGGATTTCTTTTGGCTGTTCAGATTATTATCATCATCCGGGATTTTTTCATAACGATGCAGTTTCTTTCGATATCCGGATACTTTTTCTTCCGGTGTAACTTCAACTGTATCCTCAACAGCTTCCTGCCTGGCAGAAGATTTACGGATTTTCTCCATCTGCAGTCGTTTTCCTTTTCCTGATTTTGAATCTTCATTCTCAGCCTTTTTCCGTTCCCGTTCAGGAACAAATTCTTCCTTATTTTCCGGTCGTCCTCGACTCCTGTGACTGATATCTTTTACACTACCATCACGAAGATTTTCTTCTGTCAAACCATCCCTGGTCATCTTTGCGACCTTTTTATCTTTGCCTTTAAATTCTTTTCCAGCTATAGGTCATCACCTCCTGGCACAACTTTTCTTTCTGTACTCATTCAGTTCCTGGCGTCCTATAATCGGGATACCAGGATAACCATCTGCCTGTGTCCTGATTGCTGGAGAGCTCGCCTGGATATGAAATACCCAGTTCAATTCACTCGGATCTCTCGGCCAGAAACCATTGATCAGCATAGCCTCCTTGAACTGATTGTTGTGCAGATGGATCTGGGTACGTTTATACAAAACTTCTTTCAGATCATCACTGGTAAGATGCGGATAGATTTTCTGTGCCGGATAAAAATTCCAGAATACCCAGTCAAGGATAATGTTCTGTGTTTCCAGCGGAAGTTCATACAGATGATGATCATCATTGACTGTATGAACACGGTATCCAGGCTGTGCATTTTCCAGATTTTTCATCTGAATGTAAGGATTATCCTGGTTCCACTGCCTGATTCGAATCTTATCGATTTCCTTCATGCTTTTCCGCCTCCATTTCTTTCTCTCGTTTTTCAACTTCTTCCGGTTTTGTAGTCATCAAACTGTACAGCTTCAAGTTCTTATCGAACTTGTCCTTAAATGGAATAATTGTTGTTCCATAGAAAAGAAGTCCTTCTCCTTCCCCGGAATTCGTCACATAAGACAACTGATATGGGGAAATATTCAGCTGTTTTGCAAGGATCTGTCTGTCACCTGCAGCCTGGTTCAGCATCAGGATAAAATCACTGTTCTCAAAGATATTTTCAATTTCCCTGCTGGCAAGAAGATCTTTGATATTCTGTGTGATTCCAGTCGGTACGCCTCCCCATTTTCTGAATCTCTTCCAGATTTCTACGGAATAAGCTGCTGTCTGTTCTTCTTTGAGCAGAAGGTGGAATTCATCGATATAGTACCTGGTAGATTTGATGCCACGGTTGATTGTAACTCTGTTCCATACCTGATCCTGGACGATGAGCATTCCGATTTTCTTCAGCTGCTTTCCAAGTTCCTTAATATCAAAGCAGACAATACGGTTATTCAGTTCCACATTGGTTCTATGGTTGAATACTTTCAGTGATCCATTTACATAGATTTCCAGTGCTGTTGCAATTCTCTGGGCCTGGGGTTCTTTCTGCTTTCTGAGGCAATCATACAGGTCACCAAGGACCGGCATATTTTCCGGTTTTGGATCTGCAAAGTACTTCTGATACACCAGTGGAAGACAACGGTCGATCACTGATTTTTCCTCTGCTTCAATACCATCCCTGCTTCCCATGATCAGCTCACATAAGGACAGGACAAAATCGGATTTTACACCAAGTGGATTGTCATCATCGGAATAATCCATATTGATATCCATCGGATTGATATAATCGTGGCTGGTCGGGGAAATACGGATCACCTGTCCATGAAATGCCCGGACTAACGGATAATATTCACCTTCCGGGTCACAGACGATAATGTCATCTTTCGTCACGATAAATGCGTTTGCAATCTCTCGTTTTGCCGCAAACGACTTACCGGAACCCGGTGTACCAAGAATCAGCCCGTTCGGGTTCTTCAATTTCTTCCTGTCTGCCATGATAAGGTTATTGGACAGGGCATTTAATCCATAATAAATAGATTCCCCAGCCATAAATAATTCCTGTGTGGTAAATGGTACAAAAATCGCTGTACTGGTCGTTGTCAGCGCTCTTTTTATCGGAATATGGCTGACTCCAAGGGGAAGGCTGCTCATCAAGCCTTCTTCCTGCTGATAGTCCAGACGCTTTAACATACAATTATATTTCTGTGCGATACCGGCAGTCTGGAACACCACATTTTCCAGTTCCTGTTTATTTTTTGCTGTATTTAAAAACACAACCGTCACAAGAAACATTCTTTCATTTCTCGACTGTAAATCTTCCAGAAGCCTTTTCGCCTCTCCACCATATGTGTTCAGATCAGACGGAATAATATCCATATCATATCCGGAGCGTACCGCTTTTTTCTGTTCCTCAATTTTCATGCGGTTAATGTCCGTAACCTTACTTTTAACCAATTTGATTGCTTTCATCTGGTCAATGGACTGAATATGCAGATTAACAAGCAGGTTACAGTCCATTTCCAGAAATTCAGCAAGCATTTTATCCGTCAACTCTGGTGCCAGAATCTGCAGATAGGATACTGCTCCGATGGTATCTCCCATCTGAAAATCCTTTCCATTTTTGAACAGGAAACTGGATGGAGCAATATAATCCTTTGTATTCAGCCCGGTACGCAGCATATCATCATAGCTGAACCTGAATGGCACTTTGACATTCTGGTTGAATGTTTCATACATGATCTGCAAACGCTCTACACCATTTAACGGATACGCAGATACCCCAAAAACCTTAAAATTATTGAGTATATCTGTTTCAATACGTTCCAGTTTTGGTTTTGCTTCCCGGATATTGTCAGCTTCAATTCCAAATGTAATGTACTTGGTTCTGACAAGACCATTATTTCCTTTTGCCAACTGATTTCTAAGCATCTGGGCAAATTCCATACGCAGATTATCAAAACTGTCATTCTGCTTTTTAATACGGATCACATCTTCATATTCCATCATGTTGCTGTGATGATTGATAAAGGACAACTGAAAATGGATGGTGCTGTCAAAATAATTCAGGAAATCACACCAGTTCTCAAAAATTGCATTTTTATCCTCATTCTGTGCTAACTGATAGTTGATATCATAAAAACGAATCGTCTTTGAATAATACCCATCCTCCACACGACAGATTCCGTCTTTTCCCATTTCTCTATATGGGATGGACTGCTGTGCGGTAATGTTTTTCCCTTTATTTCTATTGTCTTTATTCGTGCTTGATATTTTCTTTGCAGCACCTTTTTCCTCGCTGGATTTTACAGAACCCGGCGGCTTTGTCTTTTTTTTATGCTTTTCTTCTTTCTTTGCCTGTTTCTGTGCCGCCTTTTCTTCACGAGCAGCCTGTTTTGCCGCCTGCTTCGCAAGTTTTTTCTCTTCCTTTTCGTGTGTCTTATGTAATTTCAGTTCATATTTCTGGGCTTTTTTCCAGGCACGTTTTTCCCGTCTGCTTAATTTACGTCTTGGTCTGCGAACACCTCGGTGTCGCTCCAGTGCTTCATACCCAGTAACCATCGGTACTCCCGTCAAACGCTGTCTGTCCTTTGCATAATTTTCTGCCTCGTCCGGATCAAACACTGGTAAACTATCAGCAGAATCCTCTTCATCCAGCCACCAGTCATCCAGATTGGAAAATTCTTCTGTCTGCTCTGGAAGATTCTTATCGTTTCTTAATTTTTCCACAAACGTTACCTCCTTTCGCTTTTGTCAAAATTTTCTTTTTTTCATAGAGGTTTTCCACCTCATATTTCCGTACCGGGGGACGGATAAATTTTACTGTAATCACGTTTTTGAGGACTTTCTCCAAAGGAAGTCCATCTTTCTCATACATAGCAAATAAAAAAGCCGGAAGCATCAACAGACACATCCCGGTTGCCGCATTACTCGAACCAATCAATTCCCTTGACAGGAAATAAAACGGAAGCCCTACTGCCGCCGCAATCCCAAAACAGATCAGCTGCCGTTTCGTCAGGTTGAATGCGACCTTTGATTTTACTTTCGTCAGGTCACGGGGCACAGAAATATACGCAGCCAATAAAGCACCTCCTTTAATGCGCTCCGAGGACGGATTTGGTCACAGAGCTGGTCTTGAACAGGCTGAAACAGAGCAGAACGGTGTAGCCCACAATGCTCCAAATGGAGTTGATGGCATCCCCGGAAATCGCCACGCTCTGGATCAGCACAGCGTAAATTGCCACGCAGATGAGGATGAGAAAGCCTTGAAAGCCCAATGCGAACAGGCATTTCAGGTAGTTCTGCCCCATGTGCGATTGCTCGTGGTTGCCGAAGGTCGCCATGGGGATGGGCGCAAGGCTCACCATGCAGTAGATTTCAATCATACGCCCGTAGACGATGACAAAAATGATGATGCTCAAGATCCGCATGGTGATGCCGATGAAGAAGGACTGCAAAAACAGCCCGAACAGGGGGCCTACATCCATCTGCATCAGGCTGGCTTCCAGCATCGACAAGCCAATGTCGTTGACACGGGTGTTTCCGGCAATGATGCCGCTGGAATCGGACACTACCTTCTGGGTGATGTCGAACACCGCCATCACAATATCGAAGGTGTTGCTGATGAGCCACACCGAAACAGCGGTCTTAAAAATCCAGCGCATGATGAGGGCAGGCTCAAACTGCGCCATATTGTTGTGCTGGGTGATCATTTCGATCAACTCATAACAGGCGATGAAGGTCAGGATGATGCCTGCAATGGGCAGCACTACATTCCGGGAGAGGGCTTCAATCATCGCAAAAACGCGCGGCTCAAAACTGGAGGGCTTGGTGCCCACCTGCTGGGCGATGTTTCCCACCTGCGTGTTCACATCGTCGAACAAGCCGGAAAGGTTTGACATAATGCCTGCCGTCAGGATGCCTTTGATCCAGTCGGCAATGGCTTTGAGAACGGTTTCCATTCAGCAGTCACCGTCCTTAGCTGAAGTGGTTGATAAGGGTCTTGAGAAGGTTCAGGAGAAAAATAATGTGGGTCAAAAACTGCATAAGACACCGCCTTTCACTGATGGGTGGATAAAAAACACGGCTTGGGGCACGGACATTCAATAAAACTGCAAACCGCAGAGGGCTTTCCGCTGCTGCTCAAGCCGCCGTATGGAACAATGCCCTCATTTCATCTATCATTTTTGATTGATGAATGATAGATGAAATGATATGAGCAAACACAAAAAGTGTTCGACGGAAACAAAAAAGCCGACTGCTTTTCGGCAATCGGCAAATCATAATCAAAGCTATATAGCTGTTTTTATAAGTCGGCGAACAGGAACCTTATGATAAACATCAAGGATGCGTTTTTCTCCATTTCGCCAAAAGGGGTTCATATAATAACAATCGCATTCTTTACAATACCAAATGTATTCAGCTTCTCCGTTGATCTCTAATGTGAATGCCTTCATTTTTAGAAGCGGATGCCACGGGCAATGTTTCTGAAGCTTTTCTTTTTGACGATCAGCTTTGCAAAGTCCAAAAAGCTTACCACATTTTAGAGGGGGCGGATTAAACTTAAAACGACTATCAATGGGATTTTCTATATAATCATTGAAGTTTGATAATCCAAGTTGATTGAGAGGTCTATAATGAAGCCCTGCATTATGTTGATTTTTTGCCATTATAACAATCCTTTCTCAAGCAAGCATTTTGCCCTCCAGATAGGAGCAGCGGAGATAATCAGGATTGGTGTAGTATACGTTGGAATTGAAATCGGAGATCTCATCCGTGATAAACGACGAAAAAACATCCAGAATTGCCTGTGCAGCATCTTCATCTTTCATGGTGGACAGCACCAGCCCCTGATACAGCATTCCGATGGAGGTTGCAGAAGGGACCGTATAGCGGCACTCCGCAGCAGTATCAAAATCCCCATCCGGGATGTTGAGATCTTCAATCAGCTCATCTGAAACCTGCTCAAAGGACAGACAGTGGTTTACTTCTGCCAGCCGGAGCTGCCGTTCGATGTCGGCTTTTGTAAAGTGACGGATCACATCCTGCCGATGATTTTTGGTCTTGCGGGCAATGGTCTCAATCAGGCTGCAAACATAGAGAACATCATTTTTCTGCTTTTCGGTCATGGATGGGTTCACTCCTCTCAAAGGTCAGGCAGTGCAAAGCGTTTACGGTATGAAAGCTGATCTGGTGTGTTGGATGCTTGAACTTCGCCAATGCCCAAAATGCTTCACGGCTGATCTGCCCGGACGTAAATCCGTTGACGTAATCCCAAATGGTGTCGTCTGCCATGGGTCCCTCCACAATATCGTAGGGATGGGTTTCGCCTGCACGACATTTTGCAATGAAATCCAGCCATTCGTCCGACATTTCAGGGAAACGCAGGATTTTCAGGTCGGGATTTTCTACATAGCGGTAGACGTTCACAAGGCCGTCGGCAGAACGGCGGTCTGCCCAGCGGTAGGCTTGCTGATAGTTGTTCGTGCAGTAGAATCCCCAAGAAAAGTCCTTTGTATACCGTGTGATACGGATTTCGGGATAGACAACTTCTTCTTTACTGCCATGATACAATAAAATCTCGCTCATCTGATTCACCTTCTGTATGTGAGATCGTTACTATGGCTTTCCTTATTATAAATATGTACCGGGCGGCAATCGCCGCCCGCTGTTCTTAACCGAACAGACCGCTCAGTAGGGGAATCAGGGTAATGCCCACCAGAGCAACGCCGCCGCCAGCCATGAGCTGCTTCATGCCCTGACTCTTGCTGCCGGGGTTGTCGTTACCATAACCTTCCAGCAGGTTGATGGCACCCCAAACGCCGAGACCGGCACCCAGAGCGACAACCAGAGTCTGAAGAACTTCGATAGCAGAGTTAAAGAATTCCATAGTCGTTTCTCCTTTATTTTGAAAAAATTGTAGACCGTCCGTACACACCTGAAATCGAACATTTTTGAGCCACGAACTGCGGCAGAAGTGGATTTGCCGGTGTACCTCTCTGGTCTGGATAAAATAAAACCGCCTACCGGGTCAGGCAGGCGGGAGCGAATCAGCGTCCACCACGATGAACTCATCACCGGGGTGGATTTTTTCTTTTCGGTTCAGATATTTTTCAATATCGAAGATATTTTTGGGGTCGTAATCCGAGGTCAGCTTATAGTTGGGGTGCTGGGTCAGGTCGTATTTGTCCGAAAGGAAGGGGCGCACACCACGCAACTGCAAAATGCACTTGCCGCCGTCCAGCACCGCCAGCTCGTCCCGGCTCAATAATTCATGCCCCATCTTCTGGAACGTAGTGCCGTAACTGGGGCTGTTGCCACGGGTGTCCGAGGTGTTGAAGGCGTCGATGGTCTCCTTGCCCAGCATCTCGGACAAGTCTTTCAGGGTGGTCGGCTCACTGCCGCCGAGGAAAATCTGGCTGTCCATGTTACCCACGATGGTGTCCGCATTGTCCTTGTAGATGGCTTTCAACTGACTTCTCGCCTGCAAAACAAGGCAGGCAGAGATTTCACGGCTGCGAATGGTCGCCACCAGCTTTTCCAGATTGGGAATCTGCCCGATGTTGGCGCACTCGTCGATGAGACACCGTACATGAACGGGCAGCTTGCCGCCGTATACATCATCTGCCTTGTCGCACAGCAGATTGAAAAGCTGGGTGTAGACCATGCTGATGAGGAAGTTGAAGGTGCTGTCCGTATCGCTCATGATGAGGAACAATGCCGTTTTCTTATCGCCCAGCGTGTCCAGTTGCAGTTCATCGTACATGGTAAGGTCCCGCAACTCTTGGATGTCGAAGGGGGCTAATCTGGCACCACAGGAAATGAGGATGGATTTTGCGGTCTTTCCAGAGACAAATTGTCAAGGACTTTTTAATCAAATTCACAAAAAATCTACAAAAAAGGTGCCAGAAGCATTGTATGGCTCCTGACACCTCGTTTGATAGATTACATTTTTCCGTTCAGCAGGTCTTTGCAGAGATACGCATAGTCTGGCAGCTGGTTGATATATGGCTCCCAGCGCCGCTTGATTTCGGCCAATTCCAGCGGATCGGCTGCTTCCAGTGCATGATCGTTGCCCGTCATATACAAAACATCCGTAGCAACATCGTCCAAACACCTGCCGCAGAGATCGGCGGCTGATTCGATTCTGATACCGGTATCCACATAGACTGGATTGACGCCAATCGTCAGCCAGACATAGCCCACCTTGTCCGACCAGAGCAGTTCAAAATCAGGGCTTTGCCGCAGATGTTCCGCAAAGACTTCCTTTACTCGCTCAATTTCATGTTTCTCTTTTTCTGTGTAAAGCATTTTCGTGTCCTCCTTGACAAAAATTTTGGTGCGTACCATCATCAGTTTAGCACAAGGCGGCTTCGTTTATCAGTCTGTCACATCTGCTGAATTTCATTTTTGAGCATACGCTTGATTTTATCGCTCATGGTTTCTGTGCTGGTATTGCTGAAATGGACATGAACCTTGTAGGTCGTCTTGCCGATTTTCTTTACCATCGCCGCCGTGTTTTCCGGCGCTCTGGACGCAGTAGCGGCGTCTGCCACCTGCATAGTACGGGGTTCTTTGTTCATGGCGCTCCTTTCTCCGAACGGGTCTGTGCCGCCCGGTAAAAAATCAGTCGTGCTTACTGTTTACAATGTCTTTTGCTGTCTGTCGGGTAGCACCGGCATTTTCTTCCCGGAAATTCTTCCCGTCAAAGAGAATCGGCGCACACCGTTCCAGAATACGGTCATAGATACGGGCGTGGGCCAGATCAGGCGGGTTTTTCAGCTCGGACAGTTTCAAGTTTGTTGTGATAATCATGGGCCTGCGGCTGCGGTAGCGGCTGTCGATGACGAAAAACATCTGCTCCATAGCATATTCGGTACTGCGCTCTACACCCAGATCGTCAATGATAAGCAGGTCGTACTCATCAAAGCTGGCGATAAAGTCGGCCCTGTCCTCAGAGAACATCCCGGTCAGGCGGTTCAGAATGGTGGGAAAGTTCGTCATCAGCACCGGCACATCCTGGTCAAGCAAAGCGTTGGCAATACATCCGGCGAAAAAAGACTTGCCGGTTCCCACATCTCCAAACAGCAAAAGCCCGATATTGCTCTTATATGCCTCTTTCCAGTTCTCCACATAGGCGTGAGCCTTGTCCATCAATGGGTTTTGCCCGTTATCATTGGAAAATGTGTAGTCGTACAGATAACGGTCTTGCAAGCCCTGTGCCTTTCGGCGTTTGATACGCTCCATGCGGCGCTGCCGTTCTTCAGCAGCCTTGCGCTGCTCCTCAGCCTCCCGCTGGCACTGGCAGATGCAGCGCGGCATAAAGTAGCCGGATTTCCCAAAGCATGGCACAACGGTCTGCCTCTGGCCGCCGCATTTCTTACAGTGAATGAGCCCGTCTGACAAGTCTATATACTCGTCCTCAGCCAATTCCACACCGGCAGCTGCCTTGTCGATGAACGCCCGGATTTCTGCGGTAATCTCAATCATACAGTTTCATCCTCCTTTACGCTGTAATCCCGGTTGCGTGAGGGTGTGACAGTTTTTTTAGCGTCCTCACCGGCCCAGCGCCGGATGGTCGCTGCATGGCTCTGATAACGCTTGCCGGTAGAAGCCATGTACTCGGACAGCTTTTCGATGTACTGGCCCCATACAGTGGGAAAGCTGGCCTGCAAGTCTGCCAGTTCCTCGTCCGTCAGGAAAACATTCTGGTAACGGCCATAGGCGCGGGCGGAGCGTCCCTTCTCTATCTCTCTCTTTATCTCTATCTCTTTCTCTAACTCTATCTCTATCTCTGGTGGACGAATGTCGGACAAATGTCCGCCGTTTGTCCGGGGCGCAGAAAGAGCCTTATTTTGAAGCCTTGCAGCCCGCTTTCGCTCAGCCTCGGTAGAGGACTGGCCGATTAAAAGTTCGATGTTGCTCATGTAGAATGTGCCGCTGTCCAGCACTTCCACAAGACCCAGCTTCAAAAAGATCTGCAAGGCTCTCTCCACAGTGCCGATCTGCTGGCGGGTAATGGTGGCGATCATCTGCGCCGTGTAAGGAATGTCCTCGTCAAGTTGAAGCCGTCCACCATGTTTCAGCGATTTCAGATACAGCTTGAGCAGAATGTTGGAATACAGCACACCATCCTGCATACTTTCCAGCAGCACGATGGAATCATCGTCAAAATAGTTTTCTTTGAGTTTCAGGTAATAATATTTTCGGTTGTCTGACATAGGGTTCCTCCTTGGGGTTTCTCTTGGGATTCTGTACGCATTTTAAGGCCGTTTTAGGGGTCAGAGGATAAATCTATCAGCCTGCCTTTGACACCCTCGAAAAAAGCCTTGATTTACAAGGGTTTTTCAGCCCCTAAAGCGTGACATTTCTCCCGTTGTTTCCGCTTGCGCTTTGCGGCGTTGATCCGCTTCATGCGTGCGGCACATTCCGGGCAGTATTTGGCCCGGTTGGAACCGGGGGTAAACAGCGCCCCACATACGGCGCATTTCTTCGCATTCATCCGGTGGAACAGCGCCGTTTCCAGTTCCTTATCCTGCGGCAATACCGCCGCCCGAAACCACCTGCACAACAGGGAGTAGGAAATAGACTGGACACAGACACATTCCTCCCCATCGTCCAGGGCGATACAGTTTCCGTCGATGTAGTTACAGCACTCATGCACCAGCCTCCGCGCTCTGCGGTACTGGCGGTAATCCATGACAGGGATAGGTTCAGACTTATTGTTCTTCATAAATGATTTCTTTCATAAAGCCGGTAACCTCCTTGAATGAATTTATTGTTAAATATTCGTGCAAAGTATTGTTTTCTTCGTGCAAATGGCATATACTATAATTGCCAGCAGAAAGGGGTTGATCGTATGGCTGGAAATACCACAAACATCAGTATCCGCATGGACGCAGATTTGAAAGCGCAGGCGGACGCACTGTTTACTGAACTTGGCATGAACCTGACTACGGCGTTTAACATCTTTGTGCGCCAGTCGCTTCGTGAAGGCGGCATTCCCTTTGAAGTAAGGCTGGAACAGCCGAACAAAGAAACGGTTGCTGCCATGCTGGAAGCGGAAAGGATTGCAAAAGACCCGTCTGTAAAGGGCTACAATGACCTTGACGAGTTGTTTGCTGACCTGAAAAGATGAAAGAAACCAAATATACCGTCAAGTACACGACCAGTTTCAAAAAGGACTACAAACGAGCCATCAAGCGTGGCTTGAAGATTGAGCTGCTGGAGCAGGTCGTAGCATTGCTGGCAATGGGCGAACCGCTGCCGGATAAGAACCGCGACCATGACCTGTCCGGCGATTGGGCAGGCCATCGGGAATGTCATATTCTCCCGGACTGGCTGCTTGTCTATCGCATAGAGGATGATGTTCTGGTGCTGACGCTGGCCCGCACCGGCACACACAGCGACTTGTTCGGCAAATAAACAGTCTGCCGCCGTATGGGGAAACCTGTACGGCGGTTTTTCTGTGTGCAAAAGTATGTCGTGAAACGCGGTAGCCCTTACCGCTCCGGCTCCCGGTCGTGAGACTTGTCCCGTTCCTGTCTGGACAGCTGCTCGGCGGTTTTGCGGAGCCGTTCCACTGCTTTCAAATCCTCCCGCATGGATTTCATGGCAAGCGTGTCCGTCTGCTTTCCGGCGGTCAGCTGGTCGATCTCCCGCTGCCATGCCTTCGGGGTGATCCCCTCGCCGCTGTCTTTCAGTTCTTTCAGATACCGGGCTGCTGCGTCATACAGGATCAGTTCCCGGCTGTGGCGCTGCTCAAACTGTTCCCGCTTTTCCGGCTTTACTTTGGCAAGCTGCTTGTGGATGGACTTGTACTGGTTGTACTGTTCCCACATCTCCCCGCGCTCGGTAAGGGTAGTGATCCGGCGCTCGGCCTTGACGATCTTTCCGCGCAGGTCATAGTAACGGCTGTTCATATCAGCGATTTTTTCATGAAGCTGCTGCATAGACTGGATGCCGTTTGCCTGCAAAAAGCTGAATAGTGCAGCGCTTTCCTGCAAAGCCCGGATTTTGCCGGTGCGGGTGCGGGGAGTGTTCAACTGCTGCTGGGCCTCCCACAAAGCAGTCAAGCTGCTTTGCTGTGTTTGTGGTTTTTCCGCTTCGTCTTTCGACCAGCGATAAAGACGGGTAATGCGGGCTTTAATTTCTTTCAGCAGTTTGTTGTCGGCGACGATCTGTCGGTTTACTTCCCCCTTGTCGGTGCGGATACCGCGCTTTTCCATTTGGCTGGCAGCTGGCCCCAGATGGACAGAGGGGATTTTATCAATGCCCTGCCGCTTGTAGCTGCGGTGGTCAATGCGCTCCGGTCTACCGGCAGATTCCAGCGCCCGGTTGGTGTAGGCTGCCCACGCTGCCCGCCAAATCTCCACATTTCCTTTATCGTTCCAGTCGGTCGTATCCTCCCGATGATTTTTCCAGCCGCCTTTCCCATCCGGGATACGCTGTCCATTCTCGTCCAGATCGTATGCCTTGCGGCACTTTGCGCCCCACTGTCCATTTTCTTTCAGAGGCCGGAGCGTCAGCATGATATGGACATGAGGGTTGCCGGTTCCCTTGTCATGGATAGCAAAGTCGGCACACATTCCTTTGTCTACAAAGTTGTCCTTCACATAGGCACGCACAAGGGCAAGCTGTTGTTCGCCGGACAGTTCACGGGGCAGGGCTGCTTCAATCTCGCGGGCAAGCTGGCTGTCCCTTGCTTTCTCGATTTGCTCCACGCTGTTCCAGAGGATAGATCGGTCTGCAAATTCCGGCGGCGCGTGGGCAGGCAGCATGATCTCCGCATGGACAATGCCGCCTTTCCGGGTGTAGTCGTGGGTCATTCCATCCCATTCATTTGTCAGCTTGGTTCCGCTGCGGTAAGCAGCTGCGGCAACGGCAGAACGGCCTGCGCTGCGCTTGATGATACTGACGGGGATATGACAGAAATCTATGGGGAACACCTCCTTTCAGTGAGGGGATAACAGGCTCTGTGGAGCCGGACAAACGCAAAGCGGGTGTTTGGCTGCGCAGAGCGCACAAGGGGTTTGGGGAGCGTAGCTTCCCATCGCGGACGAAGTACGCAACGCCCCCGGCAGGGCGCACAGCACCGGCAACGGTGTATAAGTGCGCCCTTGTAAACAAGGGACTTATGGCGTGTCCCCGGATTTTGGCAGGTTTGCAGTCAATTCCGCAGCCCCCGGAAGATGGGACAGGGCAATCAGAAATGCTTTGACCTCTGCGCCGGAAAGGTTGGAAGCCAGCGGGAAAATCCCCTCCAAAATGGCTCCGCGCTCAATCAGGCGGCGGGTGCGAACCCTGCGTTCTTCGTTCCGCTGCTTGTTCTCCAAAATCTTCTTGCGGTTTTCAAGCTGCCGGATCTCCTTCAGGACTTTCTCCCGTTCTTCTTTTTGGGGGTGGGCTGTAATTTTTTCGTTCATGTCATGCACCTCTTTTCTTTGGAAACGCTCATAGATTGACCGTCCATTTCTGACGCGCAAAGTACCGGCGCAGCCTCCGCAGTGCGGCATGGATGGATTTTCCCGCCTGTGATGGCGTGATACCCTCCATTGCGGCAATATCTTTCACTTTCATACCCAGCATATAGCGGGCATGGACACGGCGAGCCTGCATAGGCGGCAGGGAAGAAATGGCTTCGTACAATCGCCGTATCAGTTCTTCGTATTCGGCTAATTCTTCTTTTTCTATCAGATAATCCTCCGGCGATGGCTGCGCCCAGCCGATGGCGGCATTTTCGATTCCATCGTTACAATCGAGGGAATAAAACGCCTTATACCGGAACATCTTGCGATCTCTGGCGGCCTCGGCTCTCTTGTCCAGAAGAAACGCTTCGACGATCTCATCGGACACCTCCACAAAAATGTCCTCTTTGCAAAATGGATAATATTGTTTGAGATTGATGGTCTGCATAGGCACGCCCTCACTCTGTTTGAAAAAGGTCATCATAGCAGCGGCGCATATTCCGCAGACCTCGACGGATGGCAACGCTGACCTTGCTGCTGTGGACGCCCTCTCTCCGGGAGATTTCCGGCTGCTTGATACCGGCAATGTAGTAGGCGTGAACACGGCGGGCCTGTGTCGGAGTGGCATGAGCCAGAGCCACCGGCAGAGCTGCAATCAGGTGCAGGCGGGTGGTCATTTCTTCTCGTTCCAGCAAAATATCTTCCGGCGATCTGCTGTGTTCCAGTGCGTAATTTTCCAGCCAGCTGTATGCGTCCAGAGAGTAGTAGGCGCGGTGGTAGACTTTCCGACGCTCATAGTTCTCCATCTCCCGCTGGGCCTGATACATCGCTGCCCATACCTCGTCCGTAACATCCACAAACTCGTCATGCCGGTAGTGGGGATACATCCACCGCAGATTGATTGTTTTCATAGGCTTACCTCCTGAAAATCGGAGAGGCGGACAGCTCGTCCGCTGTCCGCCCCTCGCTGAGATAAGGGAAATGATCCCTTTCACTTGGTAGCCAGAAAACAGGTCATTCGTTAAGCCTGTTCTCAAAGAAATTTATAAATTTTTTTCTGACCGCCTCCACACTTTGATACACAGCCACTTTGGAGCAGCCGCACAGCACACCGATCTCTGCAAGGCTCAGCCCGTCAAGCGCATAGAGCAGGAACCGGCGGCGCTGGGCCTCGGTACAGGTGTCCAGAACAGCCATCAGCTCATGCAGCGTTTCCATGCGGCAAAGGTATTCTTCCGGCGTTTCGCCGTAGGCTCCTACACCCTCGGTGGTAATGATGTACTCGTCAAACTCCCGGCCATCCCAATGCCGCCGCTGTTCATGGAACAGGTTCTCCGTTTTGTGATCGGCCCGGTCAAGAAATTCATAGACTTCCAGCGTGACCTCCACGGCCACAGCTTGTCCGTTATAATTGATGGTAACTTCCATCTGCCTTTCCTCCATTCAGATTTTTTTGGTAAATCTGAATGGGGCGGCGGGGAGCGGCACCGGGGATAAAGTTCGGGCCATGCTGACCCGATGTTCCGGCTCCATAGGGACAAAAAAGCGCCCGGACGGCATAAAGCCATACGAGCGTAATAGAGTATATTTTGCTGTTTAGTTACATGGTATAGTGCATACTTCTGACCGCATTGCTCCGCTGCTGGGAACAGACTTTTTTTAGCTGGTGCAGGTCATGGGTACTGTGAAAAAAGGCAAGCATAGACACGGCGGCAATCCTCCTATATGCCGCCGTGGATTTACACGGTGTTAGGT
>OHDR01000462.1_pt1 | contig 18791 bp, 17 predicted proteins | sample 1567001 | NCBI WGS metagenome assembly OHDR01 (sample SAMEA3879553, study PRJEB24766) | human gut metagenome | biome: human-associated habitat; feature: feces | place: USA | collected 1985/1987 | reverse complement strand
TACCGCTGAGGGTTTTTATTACAACAAGATTCTGTGCTACATCTATTGAATTTACCGAAGTGCTGAAAAGATTTGAAAAATTGGTACGGATATCGGTTGAACTGCGAGATGCAGAAACATAGCGATATTTTCCGTCACTTCCGAGAGTTTTAACAAGGCGTAAATCCTTGATATCTCTTGAAATTGTAGCCTGTGTTGCCTTGAAACCTTCCTCACGAAGTCGGGTAAGCAATTCGTCCTGTGTTTCAATGGGATGTTCGGCTATAATATCAAGAATTCGTGCGTGTCGCCCTGTTTTCATCAAAAATCCCTCTCTTTCAGTTTTTCATTGAGCAGTTTATAAAAATTGCGGTTGTGGAGTAACGCAAGTTTAAGCTTTAAATCGGATTTGCGGATTACAACCCTGTCGGTTGCAAGTATCGGAACATTCTTTTCACCGTCAATTGTCAGCACGCAACAGCATTCTTCGGGAATTTTAACATGAACCGAAAGCTCCGATTCTCCGCTGAAAAGTACGGAACGGGAAAATAATGAATGGGGACAAACGGGAATACATTCCATTTTAGGTGCGAGGATTGGTCCGCCTGCCGACAATGAATAAGCGGTTGAGCCTGTCGGAGTTGAAAAAAGCAGACCGTCCGCTCTGTATTTTGAAATTTCGTCACCGTCAAGCGTCAGGTGCAAATCAATTGTTTTTGAAAGCTGACCTCTTGCGACAACGGCATCGTTCACTGCAAGATAGTGCTTTGAGCCGTCCTCTTTTATGACCTCAACATCAAGCAAAATTCTCTCCTCTGTTGCGTAATCACCCGTAATAAGCCGTTCAAGCTGTTCATATTCGTGCGGTTCAACATCTGCGGCAAAACCGAGTCTGCCGACATTAACACCGATAAGCTGCTTTTGCGGCATATTTTGCGGCATGGATAATCGTTCCGTCACCGCCTACTGTAATTGCCATATCGCAGTATTCAAAAAGCTCCGTAATATTTTTTGAATAATGAATGTGGATTCCCTTAAAATACTGACTGCATTCCTCAATCATAGCAATTTCTGCATTTTTATCAAGAAGAAAAAGAGAAATCTTTTTTGCATATTTAATTGCCCGTTCTTTTGAAAGATTGACCACTAATGCAAATTTCATAAAAGCACCTGCTCATTTTTTGTCAAGAGCGGCATGTGAATTTTCAACAAGCTGCTCGGGGGTTACATCTGTGTATGACTTAGGATCATCACTTTTGCGAAGATGGATAAGGTATTCTATATTGCCCTCGGGACCTTTGATTGGCGAATAGTCGAGATTAAGTACATCAAAGCCGTTTTCAAGGCAGAAATCAAATATTTTTCTGACAACCTCAACATGGACGGCAGGATCACGAACTACACCCTTTTTGCCCACCTTTTCCCTGCCTGCCTCAAACTGCGGTTTGATTAGGCAGACAGCCTGTGCGTTTTCGCTCATAAGCTGTCTTGCAACAGGCAGAATCAGCTTTAATGAAATAAATGAAACATCAACCGAGAAAAAATCAATTTCATCAGGAACCTGCTCCCTTGTAACCTTTCTCATATTGGTGCGTTCAAGATTGACTACACGGGGATCGTTGCGAAGCTTCCAAGCAAGCTGACCGTAACCGACATCAATTGAATACACCTTTTTTGCACCGTTTTGGAGCATACAGTCGGTAAAGCCACCCGTTGACGCACCGATATCCATTGTTATCTTATCTTTTAAATCAAAGTCAAAATTGTCTATGGCCTTTTCAAGCTTTAAACCGCCACGGCTGACATATTTCTGTGTGTTGCCTCTTACTTCAATTTTAACATTTTCATCATAAGAAGTTCCGCACTTGTCGGCTTTCTGATTGTCAACATAAACCTGCCCCGACATTATAATCGCCTTAGCCTTTTCACGGCTGTCGGTAAAGCCCTTTTCATATACAAGAATATCAAGTCTTTTTTTCATCCTAATTCTTTTCCTTTAAATTTTTGGTAATGGTATTTACCATTCCGTCATCATCGAGTTTCAGTTCATGAAGAGCCTCGCTGACAGACATCTGCTTGACAAATTTGTCATTAATAGCCTTTATATGATAATCTCCGCAGAACTGTGTGCAACAGAGTAAATCGGAAAAATTTCTCGCAATACCGCCGTTTTTGATGCCCTCTTCAAAAAACCATACATTATCGAAATCTGCCGCAAAATCAACGGCATTTTCGTCAATCGGTTTAATTCTGCAAAGTTTTAATATGCAAATCTCAATGCCCTGTTTCGCAAGGGTTTCCTTGGCTTTGCAGGCATAAGAGAAAAGTCTGCCGTAGGTTATGAGAAGATTTTTACAATTCGGATTTCCGTAAACATCGTATGAAAGATTTTCTTCACCGAAATCATCGGGTTTGTAAAGCTCTCCGCCACGGGGATAACGCACAACAGCGAGGCTGTCGCAAATGTAAATTGAGGTTGAAAGAGATTTTCTCATACCGTCAAAATATGCCGGAGAAAAAATTGTTGTGTTCGGAATGGTGTTGAGTATCGAAACATCAAACACACCCTGATGAGTTTCACCGTCATCACCAACAATTCCCGCACGGTCAACCCCGATTACGAGGTGAAGCTTTCCGAGAGCCGCATCATGCAAAAGCTGGTCATAGGCTCTCTGGAGAAATGTTGAATACACGGCAAAAACAGGTCGCATACCCTTTGCGGCAAGTCCGCATCCAAAAGTTACTGCGTGTTCTTCAGCAATACCGACATCAAAAAATCTTTCCTTAAAAAGCCTTGAAAATTCGGTAAGTCCCGTTCCTCCCGACATTGCGGCTGTAATTGCGCAAATCTTTTTATCGTCCTCGGCTAATTCGCACATAGTCTTTCCGAACTCAGCCGAAAATCCCTTGTGACTTGAAAGCGGTTCGCCCGAATCAATATCGAACCTGCCTATTCCGTGAAATCCGCCCGGATTGTCCTCGGCAGGCTGATAGCCTTTGCCTTTTTTGGTAACAACATGAACAAGAACGGGAGAATTCACCTTTTTTGCACACTCAAACGCATTTTCAAGTTCATCAATGTTATGTCCGTCAATAGGTCCGAGATAGGTAAAACCGAAGCAGTCAAAAAGAGTGTTTTTGTACACAAGATTTTTAAGTTTAGACTTTCCTCCCTGAAGAAATCTTTTCAGAGGTTTTCCGATAAGCGGAATGTGTAAAAGAATTTTTTCCGTAATTTTCTTGACTCGCATATACCACGGCTGAATTCTTACCGTTGTAAGGTAGCGTGACAATGCGCCTACATTCGGTGAAATGGACATTTTGTTATCGTTGAGAACAACAATAAAGTTCTTGTTGAATCTGCCTGAGTTGTTCATTCCCTCAAAAGCAAGTCCACCCGTAAATGAACCGTCACCAATCACGGCAACGGTGTAGCTTTGGTCGCCCATAAGGTGTTTTGCTCTTGCAATTCCGTATGCGGCTGATATTGATGTACTGCTGTGACCTGTGTTAAAATCGTCGTATTTGCTCTCGGCACGCTTCGGAAAGCCTGAAATTCCGCCTTTTTTGCGGATTGTGTCAAACTGCTCGTAGCGTCCCGTCAACAGCTTGTGGGTATATGCCTGATGTCCGACATCCCATACAATGCTGTCTTTCGGCAAATTAAAGCTACGCTCAAGAGCAACGGTAAGTTCAACAACACCGAGGTTCGGTGAAAGATGTCCGCCGTTTACAGACACGGTTTCAACGAGCTTTTCCCTTATTTCGGTACACAGCTTTTCAAGCTGTTCGTCATTAAGCTTTTTGACATCATGCGGTGATTTAATTTTAGAAAGCAGTTCATACTCACCCATAATTTATTTCCTATCCGTATAATTAATATTTGCAAAGAATTATTTATTTCTCTTTGCAAGCTTGTAAGCAAATTCTTCAAGCTCTTTTGTATCACCGTCAAAGCCATGAAGTGCGTTAACAGCTTTTTCGGTAAGTTCATCAACAAGCTCACGGCACTTTTCAATTCCGAGAAGTGAAACATAGGTTGATTTGCTGTTTTCTGCGTCACTGCCAACGGGCTTGCCGAGTTCCTCATCGGAGGAGGTTACATCAAGTATATCGTCCTGAATTTGGAACGCAATGCCGATGCATTCGCCAAATTCAGAGGCGGCTTTAATTTGCTTATCGTTTGCACCTGCGCTTATACAGCCCAGTTCACAAGCCGCTTTGATAAGACAGGCTGTTTTTTTGTAGTCCATTTCACGAAGGACTTCAATCGGAGCGTTTGTGTTTTCGCTCATAAGGTCAATCACCTGACCGCCTATCATTCCTGTCGCACCTGCGTATTTTGAAAGTACGGAAACACCTCTGCAACACGCAGAAGTTCCGCAGATTTTTACTGTCTTTTCGTTTGTAAGGATTTCAAAGGCAAGCGTCAGAAGGGCGTCACCTGCAAGCAATGCGATATCTTCGCCGAACACCTTGTGGTTTGACGGCTTGCCTCTTCTGAGGTCATCGTTGTCCATACACGGCAAATCATCGTGAATGAGAGAATATGTGTGAATCATTTCAACTGCACAGGCAAATGCCGTTGCAGACTCTTCACTTCCGCCGCAAAGGCTGTTAAACGAGAACACAAGATACGGACGGACACGCTTTCCGCCTGCCTCAAGGCTGTAAGCCATTGCGTCAATCAGCTTTTTTTCACGGCAATCCGTACTCGGCAGACAGCTCTTTAAAGCGTTTTCAATATTTTTTGCATAATCTTCAGTCATTGTCATCACCCTTTGAAAGCTTTGAAATTCTCTCGTTTATATCAATAATTTTACCCTTGCATTGTTCAAGCTGTTTCATACAATAAGCAAGGAGTTCACACGCTTTTGCGTACTCCTCCATTGTCTGTTCGAGAGTAAGTTCACCGCTCTCCATTTTTGAAACCGTTTTTTTAAGCAGTTCGTTCGCCTGCTCAAAAGTCAAATTTTTATTTTCCATTGGTTTTTACCTCTGTACCTGCATATTCAAGCAGTCTTTGCATACGGTGATTTGCACCGCTTCGGCTGATTGGGGTTGAAAGATTCTGTCCCAAATCACGAAGTGACATATCGGGATTTTCAAGCCTTAAATATGCGATTTCACGCAAGTCCTCGGGCAAAGAATCGATTCCGACTGTCTTTTTTATATGTTCAATTGCACTGAGCTGTTTTGCAGACGCCGTTGCGATTTTTCCGATATTCGCAACCTCGCCGTTAATTCTGCGGTTCACATTGTTGCGAACCTGCTTTATTGCCTTTGTACCCATAATTTCCATTGATCTTATCGGTGAGCCTATGTAGGTAAGCAAGTCACAAATCTGCTCGCTCTCCTTAAAATAGACAATGTAACTGCCGCTGCGGACAACCGTTTTTGGAATAAGGGTACATTCGGTTATTTCGGAAAGAATCTTGCACAAATCATGAGAAAGATTTTTGTGCGGAACACAGAATTCAAGGTGATAGCTTTTCATGGGATCGGATACCGAACCGCAGCTAAGAAAAACTCCGCGCAAAAACGCTTGCGAAAGTTCTTCGCTTGAAAGATTTGCCCTGTTGACACGCAAAGTAATCTGACCGTCCGTATGACCGAAATCTTCAAAAATACGCTTGCAATCGTTTCCGTCAACCACAATTATTTTGTAAAGATGACTGTCGCTTGATTTTGTTCGCAAAGCCGATTGTTTTTCAATTATCGGCATATATAAATTCTGCAAAAGAAATATAAGACGATTTCCCGCATAATTGCTTTCTGTTGTGAAGGTTATTTTGTTCGGAGAAAAATTTCTGCTGAATAAAAGCATTCCGTAAAGCTCCGCTTTGAGAGCCTCACGGTCAAACTGTTCAACCGAACAAATTTCTTTTTTTACATCCGAGGAAAATGACATTTCTGCACCTTACCTGTCAATATCTCTGTGCTGAATAACACACCTATAGCCTTTTTCACGAAAGTGGTCGTTCAGCTGCATTGCGATTGTAACACTTCTGTGCTTGCCTCCCGTACAACCTATGCCGACAACAAGCTCGCTTTTGCCCTCTTTGAGATAGAGCGGAACAGAAAAATCGAGCATACTCAAAAGTCGCTTTAAAAATTCGGTTGTTTCTTCACTTTCAAGAACATAGTCACGCACATCTTTGTCAAGTCCTGTAAGATGTTTGAGTTCGGGAATGTAAAAAGGATTAGGCAGACAACGCACATCCATAATGAGATCTGCCTCAAGCGGAATTCCGTATTTGAAACCGAACGACATAAATGTCAGCGTAATGCTTTGTGAAGTGTCCTCCATGAACATTGACATAATTCGCTCTCGGAGCTGTTTGTTTGACATATATGTAGTGTCAATGTTATAATCGGCTGTTCTTTTAATAGGCAAAAGAAGCTCCCTTTCAAGCTCAACGGCAGACAGTACCGAACCGTCCTTGAGTTTATCCGAAAGAGGATGTCTTCTTCTTGTTTCCTTATAACGAACAACGAGCCTGTCCGTCATTGCGTCAAAGAACAATACCTTTACATTTTCGTAATGCATTTTGAAGTGTTCAATCTGAGAACACATTTCCTCAAATTTTTCATTTCCTCTTACATCGACAACAACCGCAACCCTCTTCATTGAATCATCTTCAGATTTGAGGCAAAGCCGATAGAGTGTTGACAACAGACTTGACGGAAGATTGTCAACACAATAATAACCGATGTCTTCAAGCACATGAAGAGCGCCTGTTTTGCCTGCACCCGACATTCCCGTAATGATTACAAATTCCATAAAATTACACCTTTTTGCTTTATAGAAAAATAAGTTCACATTCAAGCTTGTAGCCTGTTTCATTTTCAACAGTTTTCTGAATTTCCGACACAAGCTGTTTTACATCGTCAGCCGTAGCCTTTGATTTGTTGATGATAAATCCTGCGTGCTTTTCGCTGACCTGAGCACCGCCGACGGTTTTGCCCTTGAGTCCGCATTGCTCAATGAGCGCACCTGCAAACGCACCCTCGGGTCTTTTGAACACACTGCCTGCGCTCGGATATTCAAGCGGCTGTTTTGTTGAACGGCGGTTCATATAATCGTTCATTCTGTTCTGAATTTCTTCGGGATCATCTTTTTTAAGTTTGAATACCGCACCTGTGATTATGCAACCGTTTTTGCGGTAAACGCTTGTTCTGTAACCAAACTCAAGATTCTCCGCCTCTGTTCTGCCGATATCACCGTTCTGTGTGATGTGAGAAACGCTGTATACAACATCTTTCATTTCACCGCCGTATGCACCTGCGTTCATAAACAAAGCACCGCCGACTGTTCCCGGAATTCCCCATGCAAATTCAAGTCCCGAAAGTCCGCATTTTTGGGCAAACTTACACAGACTTCCCAAAGCCGCACCGGCGCCGCAATAGATTGTTGTATCGTCAATTAATGAAATATTCCTGAAATCACCGTCAAGACGGAGAACCGTGCCATGGATTCCCTCATCCGGAACCAGAACATTACTTCCATTGCCGAGAAGAATATACTTCTCCTTGCAGACATCGCATTCCTTTAAAATTTTCATCAGCTGAGAAAGATTTGTCACCTTTATGTAAACATCTGCTTTTCCGCCGATTTTAAATGAAGTGTGTCTGCTCATCGGTTCAAATCGTCTTGCGTCACAATCAAGCTTTTGAGCACAGTTATATATAATATCGGTAGTGTCCATTCAATTACCCTCCGTTGTTAGTTTAGAATATGAAATTTCTGTTCCCTGTATTCCGTTACAAAGCGGAATTATTCCCATGTATCAACAATAACCTTTGGTGACGGCGGAAGATCCTCAACAGCCATTCCGAGATTTTTGAGAAGTTCTCTTGCGGCATTGTAACCCATTTTCTTCTGTCTGTTATTCATGGCGGCAACCTCTATGATTACAGCAAGGTTACGACCGGGCTTTACGGGAATTGTAAGAGTCGGCACTTCGACACCGAGAATTTTCATATATTCGTTGTCAAGTCCCATTCTGTCATAAACCTTTGCGCTGTCCCATTGCTCAAGGTTGATTACCATATCAATCTTTTCCTGCAGCTTGATAGCACCCATACCGAAAAGTTTTCTGGCATTGATAATTCCGATACCTCGAAGCTCAATGAAGTGACGGATATTTTCGGGCGACTGGCCATAGAGTGTAGTCTGGGCAGTTCTTCTGATTTCTACGGCATCATCGGCAACAAGACGGTGACCACGCTTGATAAGCTCAATTGCGGTTTCACTCTTACCGACACCGCTGTCGCCCGTAAGCAGACAGCCTTCGCCGTACACTTCAACAAGAACGCCGTGACGGGTAATTCTCGGAGCAAGCTCTTTGTTAAGATATTGTACAAGTGACGCTGTAAGATCCGATGTACTCTGCGGGGTGCTGAAAATAGACACCTTGTGCAGCTTTGCACTTTCGAGAATTGCGTTTGACGGTTCAATATCACGGCAGATTATTACAGCCGGAGGACCAAAGCTGAAAATGGAGTCAATAACCATTTTCTGAGCCTCCGGACCGTATCTGCCGAGATATGAGAACTCTGTATTACCGAGAACCTGAATTCGCTTGTTGTCAAAGAATTCAAGATAACCCGTAAGCTCGAGTCCCGGTCTGTTGATTTCAACAGTCGATATGTTAGTTTCCTTGTAATTTTCAGCGACATAAACTTCAGTGAGGTTCAATGCTTCTGCAATTTGCGACAGTGGAACAGAAAATTCAACAGACATAAATCATCGTCCTATCCTAAATATTTATTACCTTTCACAAATCAGAGCAACCGCTCTGCCGCCTAACGGGCAGATGTATGCTCTCAGGCTATATACTTATTGCTATTATACACCATAACGCAGTTTTGATAAAGTCTTTTTGTGAATTATTTTTCAATTTTTAACAAAATTTTCTCATTTTTCTGTTACTGTTTTAACAATGTCTGCTTTTAATTCTTTATCGGAACTAATATAACAAATACTCAAATAGCCGTTGTTTTTACCCTTAAAATTATTGAATATGGATAAAGATGTTACGGAAAGGTTGTTGTTATTATTCTTCAACAGAACAATGTGTTCTTTAACTTTTTTCAGTGCGTTTTTATCTTTTGAAAAAAGTTGCAAAGTTTTTGTATCCGAAAGGGCAGTATAGGTCAAAGGTGAAATTGCGGTTTCTTTTGAAATATAGTCAATATCGGTTTTGAGAGTTTTTTCTCCGAGATTTGAGTCGATAAGATACAATTCAAGCTTTGAAAGCGTCAGCGCAGGGATATAGGCTTTCTTTGCCGATATTACGGCTTTTTCAAGGCTGTCAGCCTCAACCGAAACACCTTGCACATCCTCGCTGTTCTCAAGCAGATAGAAATTATACACGGCTTTGCCCGATTTGTTTTCTGCAGTAATCGTCTGAACAAGCGAAGAAGTATCAATCCGGTTTGAATTTGAACAACCGCCTAAAATCAGAACAATTGCCATAATCGGCAGTAAAAATAATTTTTTATTCATAAAGCTTTCTCCGATATACAAAAAGATAGATTATAGGAATCAGAAGTGCGGAAATAAAATTGAGTACAGTCAGAAAAATATTGTTCAATAATAATTCTTTTACAGCATTATAACTATCTGCACAAACAAACAAAACAAACATTATAAAAGCTATTATCGAAACAAAAACAAGCGTTCTTTTTGAAGATGTATTTACAATGCAGTTTGAAACGCTGATGAGGACAGCCGTTACAAAAACGAAAATACAGGCAGTTACTGCGGCAAGGTAAAAGCTGTCAAAGCCTTTCATATCACCAAAATATGCGGTTCTTGACAATAGCTGAACAGAAAACGGTTGCTGTGCAGAATATGCACCGATAACAAAATCGGTAAAAAACAAAGTCAGCATTAATGTGACGAATATAATAAGAGTTGTAATTACAGGTTGTTTTATTGACAGATTTTTGGTGCTTGTGGAATTGAATCCAAAAATAACAGGCAGAAACGCAAAGATTAAACAGTCTGCAACATTGCTCCGAATATTTGAAAAATCGGGTGTAACAAAGGTGCTGTTCGGTGCAAATTCAAAAGATTTTATATTTCCGAAAAATATCACGGCAAAAGCAATTATGAGAAATGCAAGCACAAAAATGCTGACTCTTGAAAGCGGATTTATCCCCTTTGACGCACCGTAAACACAAATGCAAAGTATCAGAAAGGCAATCACCTTTGTGTCGACATCGGGATTAACTCCCGAAACAAACATATCGCAGAATCTAATCAGAAAAGAAACGGTTATCACGGTGAAATACATACAATAATATGAAGAAACAAAGAAAAAGCCCGTTTGCGATGTGTTTTTTGCAAAGGCTGAGAAATCAAGTCTTGTTCTGTGCTTTATCGAATAAAAAGGAACAAAGCACAACAGCGTGAAAAATATTCCGAATCCGATTGACGCAAGACTTGAAAAAATATTGTCGCTCTGCAAAAAGCTCCGCCCCATTAACAATATCGGAAGTACAGAACATACAAACAGCGAAAGCATAAGTCTTTTTAACGGAAAAGTTACATTCGATTGCATTACATCTCCTCCGTTTCGGGAAATTTCTGAACCTTGATTGTGTGCTTTGAAAGCCTTTTCCAATCTGCTCTGACAAAAACATCACGCATACTCCGCCACGAGAACGGTGCAAGCGATGACATATACGGCACGCCGATTGATGTTTTGGAACACATATTGACAAGCACTCCGCAGGTGAGCAGAACTATTCCCCACAAGCCGAACATTCCGCCTGCGATAACGCAGAAAAATCTCAACACCATAATAGGCGGATAGAGTGCGAATGTGACATAACTGCAAATTGCCGCAGTTGCAACAACCATAAGAGTTGACGAGCTGATTATGCCTGCGCTGACGGCACTTTCACCGATTACAAGCGCTCCGACAATGCTGACAGCGTGTCCGAGCGGCTTTGGAATACGCAGTCCGGCCTCTCTCATGACTTCATAGATAAAGGTTATGAGAATAACTTCAAGTGTTACGGGTAAGGGTGTTTGTGACAAAGAATCGGATGTTTTTACGAGCAATCCGGTCGGAAAATATTCGGGATGAAACTGTGCAAAAGCCGTGTATATTCCCGGCAAAAATACGGCTATAAGGAACGAAATATACTTTAAAATCCGTATAAATGCCGCATAATACGGGCGGTTTGAATAATCATCAACGCTTTGAAATTCTTCTGCAAAAAGGTGCGGAATGATTATCACCGACGGTGTTCCGTCAATCAGAATTGCCACTCTGCCCTCTGACAGCTTTCCGCAGACCGTATCCGGCCTTTCGGAAATCCCGACACCCGAAAAAAGTGATTTTGAATTGTTGTCTTCAAGATAACTGCTTAAATATCCCGACGCAAGAATCATTTTCAGGTTGCAGTTTTCAAGCCGTTCTCTGATTGCTTTAAGAATTTGCTTTGACACGCTGTTTTGAAGATAACAAATCATCATCTGCGTATTTGAACTGTATCCGCTTGTTATGGTTTCAAAAACAAGGTCGGGACTTTTGATTCTTCGTCTTATTAAAGTCATATTGATTCTCAGCGGTTCTGTAAAACCTTCTCTGCATCCTCTCTGCACTACCTCACTTTCGGGTTCCGAAACACTTCTGAATGAAAAGCCCTGTGCTCCGATTGCAAGCATACGACTGCAACCGTCAACAACAAGCAGGGCAAAACCTGATGTTGAAAAGCTGATTGCCTCGTCAATTGTCGTGAACTCGACAATTTCACTTGATGTCAGCACGGTATTTTTGATAAGGTCAAAAACCTTATCGGGAGATTGGCAGTCAAAATAATAATCGAGCAGAGGATTGATTACCGACAATGCAAGCGTGTCCTTTTCGCACATTCCCTCAATTGTGATTATTGCGGATTTTATACTGCATTGTCCCTTTAGATTCATTTCACGAACCGTAAAGTCTGCCGAATTTTTGAACATTTTCTTCAGAGTTGAAATATTTTCTTTTAATGAATTATACATTTAATCACCGTCTTAATATATCTGCTTTTTATTTTGCGGTATATCGGCTCAAATTATGCAAATATTAGTAACGGTGATGTTATGTTAATTTCAATAATCAGAACAATTTTGCTCTATGCCTTTGTCATTCTGGCAGTCAGGTTAATGGGAAAGCGACAGATGAGCGACATGCAGCCGAGTGAGCTTGTAATCACAATGATAGTGTCGGATATCGCATCAATTCCTATGCAGAACACATCTCAACCGCTGTTGAGCGGAGTTATTCCCGTTGCAATTCTCGTTGCACTTGAAATTACCGCAAGCATTATTATGATGAAGTGGAGCGGTTTCAGAAGTCTTGTGTGCGGAAAACCCGTTATAGTAATTAAGGACGGAAGGATTCTGCAATCGGCTATGAAAAAGCTGCGGCTTACTACAGAAGATTTGAGTGTCAGATTAAGACAACAGGGTATTTTTTCAATCGAGGATGTTCAATACTGCATTGTTGAAACAAACGGTGAGGTGAGCGTTCTTGAAAAGCCTGAGAAGAGAAAGCCGTCTGCCGAGGATTTTGGGTTAAAAATTAAAGACAATAAAATTGAAACCGTAGTTGTCAGCAACGGAAAAATTCTTGAAAATTCGCTTAATTTATGTGAAAAAGAAAAGGGTTATGTTAAAAATATTCTGCAAAAGAAAAATATTAAGCAGAGCAATGTTTTTTTGATGACTCTTGACGCACTCGGAAATTACAACATTATAAAGAAGGAATAACAATATGAAAAGAATTTACATTGCACTTTCACTTGTTCTGGCGGCACTATGCTTTGCATCTGTTGAAACAGGATTTATTTCGGGCAAAACTGATGCATTCATTGCAAAAATTGAATGTGCCGACAGACTGATGAGCAGACTTGAATTTGAAGACGCACTCAAAATATGTGAAGAAACCGAGAAAGAATGGTATGACAACGCAAAATTGATTGACACCATGCTCATTCACGATTATGTTGACAATATCGGATTAAGCATTTCGAGAATGACCGCATTTGCACAAAAACAGAACCGTGATATGTACTTTGCCGAAAGCGTTCAGGCAAAAAAAGAACTCGCCTCCATTAAAGAAAGCGAGTTTCCGTTAGTTGAAAATATTTTGTAATTCTTACACAGAATTATTCTTTTTAATTTTGGAATTGATAAATTCGACCAGTCGGAATATGAGGAAAACGGCGGCATTGACTATTACAACGCTTGCACCTGTCGGGGTGTCGCATGAATATGACACGCACATACCGACAAAGAAACAACAGAGTGAAAGCACACCCGAGCAGAGAATTACCGACTTGAATTTTTTGCAAACTCTCATAGAAGAAAGCGCAGGGAAAATTATAAGTGCGGAAATTAGCAGAGTACCCATAATTCTCATACCGATTACAATGGTGAGAGCCGTAAGGAGTGCAATTACCGTGTTATAAACGCCTGTTTTAAGACCGGTTGCTCTTGAAAATGTTTCGTCAAAGGTTACGGCAAAAATCTTGTTGTAGAACAAGATGAATATTACGATTACGACAAGTGCAAGGATTCCGCACATAATTGCGTCGGCTGTTGTAGTGGCAAGAATACTGCCGAAAAGGTATGAGTTGAGGTCGGTATTTACGCCCGATACACTGACAAATACAACACCTATTGCAAGTGCCGTACTTGAAATTATTGCGATTGCCGCATCACCGTTGATTTTACTGTTCTCGGAAAGTCTTAACAGCAGGAATGCCGCAATAATGATTACAGGAACAGCAACTTCAAGCGGTGCAAGATTTAGTGCCGCCGCAACTGCAAGCGCACCGAAGCCCACATGAGATAATCCGTCACCGATCATTGAATATCGTTTGAGAACGAGCGTTACACCGAGCAGTGCCGCACACAAAGAAACAAGCGTGCCGACAATGAATGCTCTGACTATAAAATTGTATGAAAACATTTCAAAAATCATATCAAACATTTTTAGCACCTCCGTGAACTCTGTGCTGACATTCATCGCACGGGCAATCGCTGAGAATAAAGCGTTTGCCGGCATCCGAATGCAGATACTGATGTGCCGTACCGTAGAAATACCAATTCTTTGAAAGGTGCAGAATTTTTGAGGCATTGCTCACGGCTGAATTCACATCGTGAGAAACCATAATAATCGTGATTCCGCTTTCATTCAACTTTTTGATGAGAGCGTACATATCAGCCATTGCCATCGGATCAAGTCCCGTTACAGGCTCGTCAAGAATAATCAGTTTGTGAGTTGCACACAATGCTCGGGCGAGCATGACACGCTGTCGCTGACCGCCCGAAAGCTCTCTGAAACATTTTTTGCGTAAATCATAAATACCCGTGAGCTTCATATTCTCGGCGGCTGCTTTTTTCTGCTCCTTTGAATAGAAAAAGGTGTGTTTTTTATTAAGACAGCCTGAAAGCACCACCTCTTGCACCGACGCAGGAAAGTCACGCTGAATATCGCTTGACTGCGGAAGGTAGCCGATTTCATTCTGTTTTAGTCCGTCACTATAGGTAATCGAACCGCTTAATGGCTTTTTAAGTCCGAGAAGTGCTTTCATGAGAGTAGTTTTGCCCGAACCGTTTTCACCAACTATGCAGATATAATCCTTTTCTTTTATATCAACCGAAATATCATTGACAACGGTTTTGCCTTCATAACCGAGCGAGGCATTTTCAATTTTAATAAGCGACATCAGTATAACGCCTCCTTTAATGCTTCAAGATTTTGTTCCATAACAGAAATATAAGTTGCACCGTTTTCAAAATCATCCTTTGTGACATTGTGACATGAAGAAAACTGCATCGTCTTTGCAGAAGAATCTTCAGAGATAATCCGAGCAATTTTACCGCTTGAAAGCTCAAGATAGAATACAACGGGTATATCGTGTTCTCTTGTAAAATCAATCAGATGAGAAACAACGGCTGTACTCGGCTCGGTTTCGTGACTGCAACCCGGGAATGCACATTCATATCCAAGGTTGTAGTCGCTTACAAAATACAGAAACGGAAATCTGTCGCCAAAAACAAGCGTATCACGCTTTTTGTTATTTGCAACTTCGGTAAATTTCTTATCAAGGCTGTCAAGCTGTGAAATGTAATTTGTTTTTCTGTCATTGTAATATTTAGAATTTTTACTGTCAACTGACATCAACTCATCTGCGATTGAGGCAGACATACGCTCCGCATTTCTGATTGAAGTCCAGACATGCTCGTCATACTCCTCCCCTTCCTCGTGATCGTGACCTTCGTCATCATCGTCCATATCTTCATGACTGTCGTGTTCATGGTCATGATCCATAGATTGTTCATGTCTGAGAGGAACATACTCCATCATCCTCATCACTTTTACATCTTTGTTTTCAATTGACGAAAGAACTCCGTCAACCCATTCGTCGCTTTCACCGCCGTTGCAGATAAAAATATCGCAATTTTCAATTGCTGTAATATCTGACGGTTTGGGTTCATAACTGTGCGGATCGCTTCCGGGCGAAAGCAACAGGCGAATATCAACTTTATCGCCTGCAAGCTGTCTTACAAAATCATAGTAAGGAAAAATCGTTGTTACAACGCTGATTTTACCGTCAGATTTCCTGACATCTTCAGTTCTGTCACAAGCGGAAATTAATAACAATCCGCAAATTATCACGGCAGAAAGAAAAATTGAAACAAGTTTTTTCATATATCACTCCAAATAACGCTTAAAAAGTCTTAATACACAAAAGGGATTGCATAAAACATCTTTATGCAACCCCTTTATAATTATTTGCAGAATCGGATAAATTTATCCGAAAGCTGTTTTATGCAGCTTTAGCGGCAAGCTTCTTTGCCTTTTTATGACGCTGCCACATAACCCAAAGCGGACCTGCGATACAGATTGAAGAATAACAACCTGATATGATACCGATAATCATCGGAAGAGCAAAGCCCTGAACAGATGTGATATTGAACGCACAGGCAACAGCATAAACAACAAGAATAGCCGAAAGTGTTGTTACAGAAGTCATAATTGTTCTCTTAATACACTTTGTGCAGCTGAGGTTGAATATCTTGCCAACATCTGTTTTGCTTCCGACAAGCTTCTTTTCCTCACGAACACGGTCATAGATAACAATTGTATCGTTAAGCGAATAACCGAGAATCATAAGAACAACTGCGATGAAGCTTGCGTCAATCGGCATCTGGAAGATTACATACATAAAGTAAATCATTGCAACATCGTGGAAGAGGGCTACGAGAGCCATAACACCTGCCGAAAGACCGCCGATTTTCTTAAATCTGATTGTTACATAAAGAACCATAAGCACGGCTGCAATTGCAACAGCAGTAAGACACTTGAGAAGGAAGCTGAAACCCATTGAAGCATCAACTGAATTTGATTCAAGACATTTGAAGTTATTGTCCGGATACTTCTTCTGAAGGTCTGATTCAAGGTTCTTCTGAATATCGGTTTTGATTGAATCATTACCCGAGAACTGAACAGTTACAGTTGTGCCGCTGTCACCCATAAGATCCTGGGCATATGTAGTAGTGATTCTGTCCTCTGTTGTTTCAACCTGAATAAAATCAGTAAGTTCAGACTGATTGATTTCACCGCTGTAGCTGAATTTAAGTGTGGCACCGCCAGAGAACTGAATGTCAAGCTGTGTACCGAAAATAAAGTTACATACGATACCGATAATAATAATTGCAAGAGAAATTCCGAAGAAAATCTTTTTGTGACCTACAAAGTCAATAATCTTGTGGCCTCTGTTATACTTTTCGGCAAATTCCTCATCTGTAAGGGGGGCATTTGAAACTGCCTTTGTCTGAGTTTTATCAGTCATTCTTAGCACCTCCAAACAACCATTTTTTACGCAGGAACTTAAAGCCTGCAACACTTCTGAGCATAATTCTTGTACAGAATACACCCATGATAAAGTTAGCGATTACGCCGACAAGAAGTGTGTAACCGAATGAGTAGATAGTACCTGTTGTAGACTCACCGAAGATGATTGAGAGAATATTTGCAGGACCAAATACAAGCATAAGGATAATTGATACGATAATAACGGTCATATTACCGTCTACGATAGCAGAAAGTGAATTCTTTGTACCCCTTTCAAGAGCACCGTCAAGAGTTCTGCCCGCTTTAAGTTCTTCTTTGATACGCTCGGCAGTAATAACATTACAGTCAACGCCCATACCGATTGAAAGGATAAGACCCGCAATACCTGGGAGCGTCATTGTGAATGAAGAGAATACAGGGAAGTAACCTGATACAGCCGCAATGGCAAGACCCATCTGACCGAGAAGTGAGATAACTGCAACAAAACCGGGCAAGCGGTAGAAGAGAATCATAATGATTGCAATAATGATAAATGCGATAACACCCGCATATGCCATTGCAACAAGTGAGTTCTCACCGAGGGTTGCGCTGATTGTGCCGTAGTTTGATGTTTCAAGCTGGAACGGAAGAGCACCAGCATTAATTTTTGATGCAAGGTCCTGAGCCTCTTTAGCTGTAAAGTCACCTGAAATAACAGCGTTGCCGTCTGTAATTTCAGCCTCAACCTTAGGAGCTGAAAGCATAATATCATCCATCCAGATTGAAACCTGCTGGTTTAGATATTCTTTAGTGATGTCAGCAAAACGCTCCTTACCGTTCTTGTCACCGCTGCTCTTCAGCTTAAGCTGAACTACATAGGAATTTTTACCTGTGGTCTTGTCTGTTGTCATACCTGCTGTTGCACTTTCAACATAAGAACCGTCCATAAGGATTGTCTTAGCTGTGTCGCCCGAAGGAGTTTTGTAAACATACCCGCCGTTTGAATCAACATCTGTTGTTTCATGACCGTCTCCGGGACGGAATGTAAGCTGTGCTGTTGAAGAAATCTCTTCGATTGCCTCAATTGCGTTCTGGTCGGAATCTTCCTTCCATGGGAAACGAACAATGATTCTGTCGCTTTTTGCATCCGCATAAAGCTCATAATCTGTGATACCCTGAGATACCATTCTTAATTCAATGATTGACTTTGCAGACTCAAGCTGCTCGTCAGTTGCGTCAACATCTCCTGCCGGTTTGAATGTTGCTTCAACACCGCCACGGATGTCAATTCCCCATCGTATATCGCTGATGCCCTTTAATACTGTTGTTTTGTTATCGCCGGTGTAGTAGGAAATACCAAAAATCGCAGTAAACGAAAAGGCAAGTATCAGCAAAGCTACGACAAAGAATACAGGCTTTGGAACTCTTTTCATGCCTTTGAAACCTCCGTTAAATAATTGGCTGTGATTTTATTTTGCTCAAAAGTCAAAATAACTCTGTCACGAACATTCAATCACAGACCGTAACAGAGTTATTATAGAATTTTTTTAGTAAAATGTCAATGGATACGGAAATATTTAATAAAAAAAGAATTGAATTTGTCAAAAAATACATTCTAATGTCATAAACTGCATACAAAATTCTTCCAAAATCCAACTGACAAACCAAATTTTCAAATGATGATTACTTGTTCAGAATCTTTTCGCAAGCCGCAAGCCTTGCACAGATACAAAAAACATCCATAGCAACTTCAAGCTCGTGGTTCGGAGGGAAGGTCGGTGCAATTCTGATGTTGGAATCCTTTGGATCAATTCCGAGCGGATATGTTGCACCTGCACCTGTAAGAACAACTCCTGCCTCCTTACAGAGAGCGACTGTTCTCTTTGCCGTGCCTTCAAAAACATCAACGCTTACAAAATAACCGCCGTGCGGCTTTTTCCATGATGCGATATCAGCAGGCGC
>OHDR01000442.1_pt1 | contig 19529 bp, 16 predicted proteins | sample 1567001 | NCBI WGS metagenome assembly OHDR01 (sample SAMEA3879553, study PRJEB24766) | human gut metagenome | biome: human-associated habitat; feature: feces | place: USA | collected 1985/1987 | reverse complement strand
ATGAAGGCCGTGGTGCGGCTGAGTTGATCAATATTCAGGGAATCACATTTCGGGAAAAGGAAAAACAGATTGCTGCGACACCGTTTCGACAGATCATGGATCTGAGCAAAGTACCGTTTGTCTATGGGGATATTGAGAATTTCAAGAACCGTATCATTTATTATGAGACGAGCAGAGGCTGTCCGTTTTCTTGTAGTTATTGTCTTTCTTCAATTGATAAATGTCTTCGATTCCGTAATCTGGAACTTGTGAAGAAAGAACTGCAGTTTTTTATTGATCATGAAGTGCCACAGGTTAAGTTTGTTGACAGAACATTTAACTGTAAGCATGATCATGCGATGGCAATCTGGAATTACATCAAAGAGCATGATAAAGGGATTACAAATTTTCATTTTGAAGTGGCAGCAGATCTTCTGAATGAGGAAGAGATTGAGTTGATCCGGAGTTTGCGTCCAGGACTCATTCAGCTGGAAATTGGAATTCAGTCAACGAATAAACAGACGATCAAAGAGATCAACCGTTCCATGAATCTGGAAAAAGTACGTGATAAGGTAGCAAGGATTCATGAGAAGGGAAATGTGCATCAGCATTTAGATTTGATTGCAGGTCTTCCATATGAGAATTATGATAGTTTTGCTCATTCTTTTAATGAAGTTTATTCTATGGAACCGGATCAGTTTCAGCTTGGATTTCTGAAAGTACTGCATGGATCTGTGATGCATGAGAAGATGAAAGAGTATGAGCTGCTTTGCCAGAATCGTCCGCCGTATGAAGTACTTTCAACAAAATGGCTTCCATACAGTGATGTGATCCGTCTGAAGAAAGTAGAAGAGATGGTGGAAGTTTACTATAACAGTTTTCAGTTTAGTCATACGATGAGACTTCTTGTGGAATTGTTTCCATCCGCATTTTCCATGTATGAGAAAATGGGCAATTATTATGAGAAGAAAGGCTTGTTTGGGTTGAATCATTCAAGGCTTGCACGTTATGAGATATTGTGGGACTTTGTAGAATCAGAATTAGCAGAATTCACATGTTCGGAGAAAATGCAGAAGAAAGAAGCGGATTTTAAAGAGAAGGTGCTTGAAAGCATGACTTTAGATCTTTACCTGAGAGATAATGTGAAGAATCGTCCGGCATTTCTTGGAGAGAGCAAAGTAGAAAAAGATGTAGCGTCTGAATTTTATAAGAAAGAGGCAGAAGAGCACAAGTATCTGAAGGATTATGAAGGATACGACAGCCGCCAACTGCGAAAGATGACTCATCTGGAGCGATTGAATGGAAAGCTGCATCTTTTTGATTACAGACATAGAAATAAGCTGAATCAGGATGCGGCGATTTATATAATAGAGGACTAGTATAGCGTTGCAGATATTAGAAAGATAGTTGCATATGGTTTTGTTAATGGAAATGGAGAAAAAAGATGAATTTTTATGATAAAAAAGTAAGACGTTTGGTGTCAATTATTATTTTGGTGGTTATTGTTGCAATGGTTGCAACGATGGTGATTCCATATCTGGTCTAAGGAGAGTGTGATGCGGACAGGGAGAGTAACGCAGACGATCTGGAATCGTTCTGTAAAGAAACAGATCCAAAAAGAAAACAGGAATTCAACAGGAAAAACTGCGTGGGAAGAAAGTAGTTCCGAACTGATATCTGACGAAAAGGATTTTGTCTGGAGTAGCACTTCAGTAAGCGGAAAAGCACCGGCACAGGTGAAATATGCAGTGATTAAAGCAGCAGGAGATCTTGCGGCAAAGAGAGTCAGACCAACAGCGGTTTCAGTACAGATTTTGTTTCCTGAAAGTTCTGACGAGCAGGAATTAAAAAAAATCATGAGAATCCTGACAGAGATCTGTGAGGAGACAGGACTTGCCATTACCTGTGTACAGGCTGAAAGTGCAGAGTATGTTTTGCAGACAGTGATTCATATTACTGCTGTCGGCGTGAAAGAAAATCCAAAACAGCAGATGAAAAAATGTTTTCCGGGAACGGAAATCATTCTTTGCGGTTATACGGGATTAGAAGGAACGTTGCGATTGGTTGAAGAGGCAGAAGCAGATCTTCGTACAAGATTTACACCGTCTTTTATAGAAAAAACAAAGCGTTGCAAGGAATCACTTATACTTCCGAAACAGATTTTAAAGCTTCCGGAAGAAGCGAAGAGCAGACAGTGTGGGGATGGAGGTGTACTCTGCGGATTATGGGAACTTGCAGAGGCAGAAAAGATAGGGTTTGAGATTGATTTTTCAAAACTTGCACTTAAGCAGGAAACGGTGGAAATCTGTGAATTCTTTCAGCTGAATCCATATCTTCTCACATCAGCCGGAAGTTATCTTGTGCTGACAGAGCATGGAGAAGAGACATTGGAAAGCTTGAAGAATGCAGGTGTTCTGGCAGTAAGGATCGGATTTGTAAAAGAACAGAATGCAAGAACACTTGTAAATGGAGAAGAAACCCGTTATCTGGATCGTCCGGCACCGGATGAACTGAGCCGTTGGTGGAAAGAACGAAAAGAATCAGAAGAACAAGAAGATAGAAGAGGCGATAATTATGTTAAACATTGTACTTTATGAGCCGGAAATTCCGGCAAATACCGGGAATATCGGAAGAACCTGTGTGGCAACAGGGACAAGGCTACATCTGATCGAGCCATTGGGATTTAAGCTGAATGAGAAATCATTAAAGCGCGCCGGCATGGATTACTGGAATGATCTGGATGTGACGACATATATCGATTATCAAGATTTCCTTGGAAAGAATCCGGGAGCTAAAATCTATATGGCAACGACAAAAGCGCACAAAGTCTACACAGAAGTAGATTATGAGTCGGATTGCTATATTATGTTCGGAAAAGAGAGCGCAGGAATCCCGGAGGAGATTCTTGTAGAGCATGAGGAAGATTGTATGAGAATTCCGATGAACGGAGATATCCGATCATTGAATCTTGGTAATTCGGTGGCAATTGTGTTGTATGAAGCACTGCGACAGAATGGATTTGCAGGAATGAATTTAAGTGGAGAACTGCATGAACTTCATTGGAAATAAAGTGAAAAAGGAACAGGGTCAAATCATTTGTAAAAAGGTTTGATCTTGTTCCTTTTTTGAATGGTAAATAATCAGATATTTATACAAATACACAAAAAACGTTTAATAAACTACAAAAAATAGACGAAATATTTAGTAATCTAAAAATTATTTATAAAAATCTAATAAAAAGTTTGATTATTACGACAAAATATGCTATGTTTAAAATAACATCGTTGTGCGAAAGTTACAAACAGAAAGAGAATAGGAAAGAAAAGTATGGTAATAATATATTGATACGTGCTGCGAACAGCGTAATCCTTAGATATTAATGTGCAGTAACAACATGCAGCGAAGAAATCTTATTGTTCAAAATCACATAAGAACAATAAAAAGGGGAGACAAGAAAGGTGGTGTAGATACTATGGTGGATGAGACAATCCGGTCAATTAAAGAAGCAGAACAGCAGGCAGAAGAGATTCTTGTAAAAGCACAGGAACAGAAAGAACAGATTCTGAAAGATGCATCTCTTCAGGCAAAGCAGATTCATGAAGAACTTATAGAAGAGGCAAAAAGAACTGCCGGTGGACTGGATGAGAAAGCCAGAGAAGAGGCGAAAAATCAGGAAGATAAAGAAGCAGAGAAGCTCAAAGATGTGATCGAAGAGCTGAAGGTTTCTGCAAGAGAGAAAAAGAATGCAGCAGTGCAGCTAGTTCTTTCTGAATTAATCTGATCCATGTGGTCGTAACAAAAAAGGAGGGATAAGATTATGGCGGTACTTAAGATGCAGAAAATCAGCATCTGTGCCCTGAAGAAAGATCGAAAAGCAATCCTGGAACAGTTACAGCATCTTGGAGTTCTTGAAGTTGACAGGGACAAAGAAGAGGATGCATTCTTCCAAAAGATGGACACAACCGGACAGCGGATGAAATTTGAAAAAGCGGCAACGGCAGCAGATCAGGCACTGGGGATTCTGGATGCTTACGCTCCGGAGAAAAAGTCATTACTTTCTTCGCTGGAAGGAAAAGAACTGATCGATCGCGAGTTGGAAGAAAAGGTTCAGATATCTGGACCGGAATTAATCAAGACAGCCCGCGGAATTTATGATCTTGATCGCGAGTATGCTGAGCTTAGAGCAGGCATAGCAAAGATTGAGAATCAGATTGAAAGTCTGATGCCGTGGATGGCATTAGATGTTCCGCTTCAGGAAGGGAAGACAAAAAGGACTGCTTTGATCCTTGGAACAATGCCGGGAGAGCTTACTCTTGAGAACATTTATTCCATTCTACTTGAGAAGACTCCGGAAGTGATGGAGAAAACAGGGGTCGATGTACATTTAGTTTCAGCAGAATCTAATATGATCTGCATTGCAGTCATCTGTTTGAAAGAACAACTCCAGACAGTGGAAGAAGCACTTCGGAGTGCAGGATTTGCAAGACCGTCCCAGAACTGGAGCAAGACACCAAAAGAGCAGAAGGAAGTACTGGAAGCAGAGATAGCAGCGTCAAGAGAGCGGATGACGCAGTGCGAGGCAGAACTTAAGAGCCTGGCTTCCAAAAGAAAAGAACTTCAGGCCGTAGCAGATTATTACAGAGTCCGAGCAGATAAGTATGCAGTTCTCGGAGATCTTCTTCAGTCAAAGCGTACATTTGTGATAAGTGGATATATACCGGCATGTGAGTCAGGTCCGGTAGAGAAATCTTTGACAGAGAAATATAACTGTATGGTAGATATTGAAGACATTGAAGAAGGTGAAGAAGCACCGGTTATTTTAAAGAATAACGCATTCTCTACAAACATGGAAGGCATTGTAGAATCTTACGGATTACCGCATGCCGGAGAGATCGATCCGACAACGATCATGTCATTCTTCTATGTGTTTTTTTTCGGAATGATGTTGTCAGATGCAGCGTATGGAGCAGTTGTTGCAATTGTGTGTGCGATTCTTGTGAAGAAATATCCAAGAATGTCACAGAGCATGGCAAAATCTTTGAAACTGTTCTTTTACTGTGGAGTATCTACACTTGTATGGGGCGTTCTATTTGGAGGATATTTTGGAAATATCGTAGACATTGTTTCAGAAAAATTCTTCGGACATACGGTAACAGTTCCGGCACTTTGGTTTGTTCCATTGAATGATCCAATGAAACTTTTGGTTTATTCTTTGTTATTTGGAACAATTCATTTGTTCGTAGGACTTGGAATTAAAGGTTATCTGTGTTTAAAAGATGGAAAGGTTGTAGATTTTATCTGTGACGTTGTACTTTGGTTTGTGATGCTGGTCGGATTGATTCTGATGCTGCTTCCAAGTGACATTTTCGCATCGATCGCACAGACTACGATCGTGTTCCCGGCGGCTTTGAACACTGCTGCAAAAGTGATGGCTGCGGGTGGAGCAATCGGTATTGTGCTGATGTCAGGAAGAGCAAACAAGAATCCGGCGCTTCGGCTTGCGCTTGGAGCGTATGATTTGTATAACGTGACAGGATGGCTCAGTGACGCATTGTCCTATTCAAGACTTCTTGCACTTGGACTTGCAACAGGAGTTATCGCATCCGTTATTAATCAGATGGGAGCAATGCTTCCAAACAATGTGATCGGTGTGATCCTTTTCATTGTGATCTTCATTGTGGGACACGTATTGAACCTGGCGATCAATCTGCTGGGAGCTTATGTACACACAAACCGTTTACAGTTTGTGGAATTCTTCGGAAAATTTTATGAAGGCGGCGGAAAAGCATTCGAGCCTTTTAAAGAAAATACGAAATATGTTGATGTTAAGGAGGAAACAACATTATGAATATAGCAGGTGAACTTGGAGTTGTATATGGATTATTAGGCGCAGCAATCGCAGTATTATTCGCAGGTGCAGGATCTGCGTTAGGTGTAGGTATCGCAGGACAGGCAGCATCAGGTGTTGTTACAGAAGACCCTAGTAAATTCGCAAAAGTGCTTATTATGCAGCTGCTCCCAGGTACACAGGGACTGTATGGACTGCTTGTTGGATTTATTACACTTTCTAAGATCGGTATCCTCGGCGGTGGCGGAGTAGAGGTAAGTGTTCAGTCAGGACTTATGATTCTTGCAGCTTGTCTCCCAATCGGTATCGTTGGACTGATCTCAGGTATCGCACAGGGAAAGACAGCAGCAGCTTCTATCGGAATCGTTGCAAAGAAACCAGAGCAGTTTGGTAAAGCGATGCTGTTCCCGGCAATGGTTGAGACATATGCGATCCTGGCTCTTCTGATTTCCTTCCTCGCAGTAAGTGGTATCCAGCTGTAAGAAATAAATAAAAAGGAGAGCGTGGAGATGAGTGGACTTGACAAAATGAAAGCGCAGATAATCGCAGAGGCGCAGGAGAATGCAAAAGAGATACTCGCACAGGCACACGCACAGGCGGATTCTATAATTGGGGAAGCAAAAGCACAGGCAGAGAAAGATGCACGGAAGATTGTCGCACAGGCAGAAGCCAGAGCAGAAGATTCTGTGAAACGCCTGGCCTCTTCATCAGATATGAGAAAGCGCAAGGCAGTACTTGAGGCGAAACAGGAAGTGATCAGTGAAGTTCTTGAAGATGCTTACAAAGCAGTCGGAGAGCTTGATGATGCAGCTTATTTTGCAATGTTTGAAAAGGTTCTTGAGAAGTATGTACTTCCGGAAGAAGGAACCATCTGCTTTACAGAGAAAGACAGAAAACGTATGCCTCAGGGGTATATGGAAAAAGTATATGAAACAGCGAAGAAGAAAGGCGGAAGCCTGGAACTTACAGAGACAGTGCCGGAAGGAATGGATGGGGGATTTATCCTGACCTATGGCGGCATCGAAGAAAATTGTACGATCAAAGCGTTGTTTGATGCAAGAAGAGAAGAGTTATCAGATAAAGTGAACCGGCAGCTGTTTACAGCAGTGTAGCCGCAAGGAGGGATAATCTTGAGTAAGACAAAATATACCTATGCGGTTGCCAGAATCCGTGCATTGGAAGTCTCTCTTTTAACGAATGCAGTGATCGAACAGCTTCTTGCGTGCAAGAGTGCAGAACAGGCTCTACAGCTTCTGGTTGAAAAGGGCTGGGGAGATCTGACAGCAGGAACGCTGGATGCAGATGAAGTTCTGAATAAGGAAGAAGAGAAGGTGTGGCAGACAATCCGTGAGGTGGCACCGGATATGCATGTATTCGATGTTCTGTCCCTTCCAAAGCTTTATCACAATCTGAAAGCAGCGATCAAAGAAGTATGTACGGAAGTAGAGAATAAAAATATCTTCTATGATGATTGTGAGATTTCTGGAGAAGAAATGTATGCAATTGTTCAGAACAAAGAGTTTGATAAGCTGCCGGGAAATATGCCGGCAACAGCAAGAGAAGCATTTGATACTCTGCTTCACACAAGAGATGGACAGCTGTGTGATCTTATTATTGATCGCGCAACACTGGAAGCTATGCTGGAAGCAGGGGAAAAATCAGGTGAGAAGATCATTGAAGAGTATGCACAGACAGCAGTTGCAATCGCTGATATTAAGATTGCAGTAAGATCTCAGAAGACAGGAAAAAATGTAGATTTCATGAAGAAGGCAATGGTGAATTGTTCCGAGATCAATGTGGATCAGCTGACACAGGCAGCATTGGCCGGTGCGGAGGAGATCGCACAGTATCTGGAAGGAACATCTTATCGTGAAGGTGCCGATGCACTGCGTATATCACCGTCTGCATTTGAACGCTGGTGTGATAATAAAATGACAGATTCCATGAGGTCACAGAAATACGAATCATTTTCTGTTGGACCGCTTCTGGCGTATCTGTTAGCCAGACAAAATGAGATCAAGACAGTACGGATTATACTGACCGGAAAGCAGAATGAATTTCCGGATGAAGCAATCCGGGAAAGGGTAAGGAAAATGTATGTATAAGATTGCAGTAATGGGCGATTATGACAGTATCTATGGATTTGCCACCCTCGGTCTTAGCATCTGCCCTGTGAAAGACCGGGATGAGGCGAAGGCAAAGCTTCGCCAGCTTGCAGAAGGAAATTACGGCATTATCTATATTACAGAGGCTGTGGCTGCACAGATTCCGTCAGAAATCAACAAGTACGGTGAGCAGACATTTCCGGCGATTATTCAGATCCCGGGTGTGTCGGGGAATACAGGAGCCGGAGTTGAAGGCGTGAAGAAGACGGTCGAGCAGGCCGTCGGATCAGATATTCTGTTTGGAGGAGTAAGCGAATGAGCACAGGAGTGATTAAAAAAGTCGCAGGACCTCTTGTTATCGCAGAGGGAATGCGTGATGCGAATATGTTTGACGTTGTCCGTGTATCGGAACAGCGTCTGATCGGAGAGATCATTGAGATGCACGGTGACGAGGCATCCATCCAGGTATATGAAGAGACATCAGGTCTCGGACCTGGAGAACCGGTTGAATCTATGGATGTTCCAATGTCTGTAGAATTAGGACCTGGTCTGATTGCAAGTATTTATGACGGAATCCAGAGACCACTGGATGATATTATGAAGATTTCCGGAAACAACCTGAAAAGAGGAGTTGAAGTTCCGTCTCTTAAGAGAAATCTGAAATGGGAGTTTGTTCCTACTGTAAAGGTTGGAGATGAAGTAGAGACAGGAGATGTGATCGGTACAGTTCAGGAAACAGTTCTTGTACAGCAGAAGATCATGGTTCCTTACGGAATTAAAGGAACAATCAAGGAAATCAAAGAAGGCACATTTACAGTAGAAGATATTGTAGCAGTTGTTGAAACAGAAAAAGGCGAAAAAGAATTAACTATGATGCAGAAGTGGCCGGTTCGTCGCGGTCGTCCGTATAAGAAGAAACTTCCACCGGAGATGCCACTTGTAACAGGACAGCGTGTTATCGACACATTCTTCCCAATCGCCAAGGGCGGTGTTGCGGCCGTTCCGGGACCTTTCGGAAGTGGAAAGACAGTAATCCAGCATCAGCTTGCAAAATGGGCTGAGGCAGATATTGTTGTCTACATCGGATGTGGAGAGCGTGGAAATGAGATGACAGACGTTCTGAACGAGTTCCCTGAACTGAAGGATCCGAAGACAGGACAGCCTTTGATGCAGAGAACTGTTCTGATCGCAAATACATCGGATATGCCGGTTGCAGCTCGTGAGGCATCCATTTACACAGGAATTACAATAGCAGAGTATTTCCGTGATATGGGATATTCCGTAGCACTTATGGCAGACTCAACATCCCGTTGGGCTGAGGCACTTCGTGAGATGTCAGGACGTCTGGAAGAGATGCCAGGTGAAGAAGGATATCCGGCTTATCTTGGAAGTCGTCTGGCTCAGTTTTATGAGCGTGCCGGACATGTAGTTTCTCTTGGAAAAGAAGGAAGAGAAGGAGCACTTTCCGTTATCGGAGCAGTATCTCCTCCGGGTGGTGATACATCTGAGCCGGTATCTCAGGCTACACTTCGTATCGTCAAAGTGTTCTGGGGACTGGATGCTTCCCTGGCATACAAGAGACATTTCCCGGCAATCAACTGGTTGAAGAGTTACTCCCTGTATCTGGATGATATGGAAAAATGGTTTAACGGACAGGTTGCCGAAGACTGGATGGAAGGCCGTCAGAAGATGATGACACTGCTTCAGGAAGAAGCAGAACTGGAAGAGATCGTTAAGATGGTAGGTATGGATGCACTTTCACCGTCCGACCGTCTGAAGATGGAAGCTGCAAGATCGATTCGTGAGGACTTCCTGCATCAGAACTCTTTCCATGAAGTAGATACGTATACGTCATTGAAGAAACAGCACATGATGATGGTTCTCGTTAACGAATTCTTTGACAGAGCAACCGATGCATTAAAAGATGGTGCATCACTTCAGAAGCTGATCTCAATGCCGGTCAGAGAGCAGATCGGACGTTTTAAATATGTGACAGAAGATAAGCTTGACGAAGAATTTAAGCAGGTTGATGAGACATTAAGCGCTCAGATCGCAGCAGCATTTGTAAAGGAGGAAGGTTAAATGCCAAAAGAATATAGAACCATTCAGGAAGTGGCCGGACCTCTGATGCTGGTGCATGGAGTAGAAGGCGTAACATATGATGAGCTGGGAGAAATCGAGCTGGCGAGTGGTGAGACAAGAAGATGTAAGGTTCTGGAAGTGAACGGAAGCGATGTTCTTGTACAGCTGTTTGAAAGTTCAACAGGTATTAACCTCTCCAACAGCAAAGTCCGATTTCTTGGGCGAAGCATGGAACTTGGCGTATCAGAAGATATGCTTGGACGTGTCTTTGACGGACTTGGTAATCCGATTGATGAAGGTCCGCAGATCCTTCCGGATGCCAGAATGGATATCAATGGTCTTCCGATGAATCCGGCGGCCAGATGTTATCCGGAGGAGTTTATCCAGACAGGAGTATCTGCAATTGATGGATTGAATACACTGGTTCGTGGACAGAAGCTTCCAATCTTCTCAGCATCTGGTCTGCCGCATGCACAGTTGGCAGCACAGATTGCCCGTCAGGCAAAGGTACTTGGAACAAATGAAAACTTTGCGGTTGTATTTGCTGCTATGGGTATTACTTTCGAGGAGTCTAACTTCTTTATCGAAAGCTTCCGTGAGACAGGAGCACTCGACAGAACAGTATTGTTTGTAAACCTTGCGAATGACCCGGCAATCGAGCGTATCGCAACACCACGTATGGCGCTGACAGCAGCGGAATATCTTGCATTTGAAAAGGATATGCATGTCCTTGTTATTCTGACAGATATCACAAACTACGCAGATGCATTGCGTGAGGTATCCGCAGCCAGAAAGGAAGTTCCTGGACGTCGTGGATATCCGGGATATCTGTACACAGACCTTGCAACACTGTATGAAAGAGCAGGACGTCAGAATGGCAAGAAGGGAAGTATCACAATGATCCCAATCCTGACAATGCCTGAGGATGACAAGACTCATCCAATCCCTGACCTGACAGGATATATCACGGAAGGACAGATCATCTTAAGTCGTGAGCTTTACAGAAAAGGAGTAACACCTCCAATTGATGTTCTTCCATCTCTGTCCCGTCTGAAAGATAAAGGAATCGGAGCAGGTAAGACAAGAGCAGATCATTCCAATACAATGAATCAGTTGTTTGCCGCTTATGCGCGTGGTAAAGATGCAAAAGAGCTGATGGTTATCCTGGGAGAGGCCGCACTGACAGAAATTGACCTGAAATATGCACGTTTCGCAGATGCATTTGAGAAAGAATATGTATCTCAGGGATATCAGACAGACAGAAGCATTGAGGAAACATTGAATATCGGATGGAAGCTGCTTCGCATGCTGCCGCGTACCGAACTCAAACGAATTGACGATAAATATCTGGATGAATATTACGACAAAGAGTAAGAACAGACAGAGTGATCGAAGATAGAAAGAGGAGGTGGCGGTATTGGCTGCGAAACAAGTGAATCCAACCCGTATGGAACTAACCCGTTTGAAGAAAAAGCGGATTACAGCCATTCGTGGTCACAAGCTTTTGAAAGATAAGCGTGATGAGCTGATGCGCCAGTATCTGGATCTTGTCCGAGAAAATATGGAAGTGAGACTTCGTGTAGAAGAAGGAATTCTCTCTGCGAACCGTAATTTTGTTATTGCCCGGGCCGGAATGTCAGAGGCAGCACTGAATACTGCATTGATGGCTCCGAAGCAGGAAGTTGGACTTATAGTTGATGAGAAGAATGTTATGAGTGTTGAGATTCCGACCTTCACATCCAAAACAAGAACAGCGGATGAAAATGATATCTATTCTTATGGATTTGCATTTACTTCCAGTGATCTTGATGGAGCAGTGAAGTCTTTATCAGATATCCTCCCAGATATGATCCGACTTGCAGAATGTGAAAAAGCATGTCAGCTGATGGCGGCAGAGATTGAGAAGACAAGACGTCGTGTAAATGCACTGGAGCATGTTATCATTCCAGAGACAGAGGAAAGTATCAAATACATTACGATGAAATTGGATGAGAATGAGCGTAGTACACAGATCCGACTGATGAAAGTGAAAGATATGATGCTCGAAGAGGCGCATCATTACAAAGAAAAAGAGGCGTAACTATTAAAAATAAAAAAGAACATGACCAGAGAATAAAAGCTTCTGTTTAAGAAGTCTTGAAACTGTGGGGCATGTTCTTTTTCATGTTTAAATCTAAAAATGCATGCATTTTACATCTTTTTTTGAAATTTTGCTTGGCTCTGAACAGTTACAAATGCAAAACATTATACAAGAATTTTGGATTGCAGAAGATCTGTTAAAAGTTGTCTTGCTCCGGCCTGAACCTGTTCTAACGGTACTTTTGATGTATAAGACTCACTGATAAATCCGAACATACCAAAGCAGATGAATCCGGCAATCTGTCTTGCAGAATATTTTAAAGAATAAGAAGCTTTCAGCTTATCTGTATGAGATTCTACCGTGTCTAAAAGAATCCGATAAAATCGAAAAGCCAGGTAAGGATTTGTCTCCGGTACGACATGCCGGAAAAAATCATAACGTTCATAGTAAAGAGACAAAATACTGTCCAAAACGTTCAGATATCCCTGTGTGAGATTGTTTTCAGGATTGTTTTCCTCCTGTCTGCGATGGTATCCTTCTTTTCCAATAATCAGCATATCATTGAAAATGTCGTCAAGGAGGGCAAATTTATCTTTATAATGTGTGTAGAAAGTGATCCGGCTGACATTGGCAATCTTACATAATTCCGTGATTGAAATCACATCAAAAGCCTGTGTGGTTAAAAGCTCCAAAAGAGCAGACTTTAAAGCACGTTTTGTTTTGGTGATACGCTTATCTTCCATTGCGGATATTCTCCTTTCTGTGTTCTGTGGCAGATCATACGAATGCGGTGATTGCTTATCTGTAAAGTTATTTTAACACCTGTAAAGAAAATGGTCAAATACAGATGGATGGGGATGCATTGCTGGTCTCATGTAGTGTGAACAGTAGTGCAGGATAGTGAGTAACAGAAATGTAACATTTTTCGAATAATTCTTAATGAATCATTACTACATATTTAAGAAGTATGGTTTATAATATATATAATTATACGGATATTGTATGCGAAAGATGCTGGAAATAGTGATGTCAGTAATATCCGTAAGAAAAAGAGCGTTGTTTACAGTAACGCAGAGGGATTGGGAGAGAGAATGCAGCAAAAGATAAAGGAAATGTTGATAAAGATAAAAGATGTACTGGTGAGTGTCTGGCATAGTTATAAAAGAATGCGTCAGGAGAACAATATTTATTTCAATATACTGGTAGGCCTTGTGTTTTTTGCAATTGTCGGAACAGGTGTATGTATGGTGGCAAATGCGCGGGAAGCAGCAGCTTTACGTCAGGTAGAAATACAGAAAGAGAAAGAAGCACAAGAGAAGAAAAAAGCCGAAGAAGAGGCGAAAAAAGCAGAAGAGGCAGCAAAGGCAGAAAGAGATAAGTCCATGTCTCTTCAGCCGGGAGTTGCAGTTGGAACCATGGATCCGCAGGATGATGAGAAAGTCGTTTATCTGACATTTGATGATGGTCCGTCTGCGAATACGCAGCGTGTGCTTGATATTCTGGATCAGTATGATGCGAAAGCTACCTTTTTCATTACTGCCCAGCAGCCGGATTATTTTCCTATGATCAAGAAAGTTTATGATGAGGGACATACAGTTGGACTTCACAGCTATACGCATGAATATGATCAGGTCTATGCATCTGTGGATGCTTATTTTGATGATCTTGAGAAAATAGGAGAGGTGGCAAAGGAACAGCTTGGATTTGTTCCATGCTTTATCCGTTTTCCGGGAGGCGCATCAAATTCCATTTCGAAAAAATATACGGCGGGAATTATGACACAACTGACGCAGCAGGTGCTGGATAAGGGATACCAGTATTATGACTGGAATGTGAGCAGTGGAGATGGAGGAACGGTTACGGCAGATCAGATCATCGCACAGTCAGAGACGGATGAGTATACCAAAGTAATGCTCCTGTTCCATGACACAGAGGCGAAGGAGTCTACCATTCAGGCACTTCCGACGGTAATGGAGTACTATAAAAATCTGGGGTATTCTTTTAAGGCAATCGATCGGGAAAGCCTGGTTGTGCATCATTCAGTGAATAATTAGAAGATAACAGAGAAAGAAAAGCAGGAGTTGGCTGTAAAGAAGAGCAGTCGACTCCTTTTCTTTCCTATGGTATAATTGAAAAACGAGAAAACAATGAAAGGGGCAGATTTTATGGGGAATAACTCAGAAAATAAGCCGGACAGATATATAAATATAGGTATTGTAGCGCATGTGGATGCCGGAAAGACGACATTGTCAGAAAGCATGCTCTATCATGCCGGAGCAATCAGGAAGCTTGGCAGAGTGGATCATAAAGATGCGTTTCTAGATACAGATCAGATGGAAAGAGAACGTGGGATCACTATTTTTTCCAAGCAGGCAGTATTCCGGTGGAAGGATCGCACGATCACACTTCTTGATACACCGGGACATGTGGACTTTTCTGCGGAGATGGAACGCGTTCTGCAGGTTCTGGATTGCGCGGTGCTTGTTGTCAGTGGAGCAGATGGTGTGCAAGGACATACACAGACACTATGGAAGTTATTAAAAAGATATCACATTCCGACCTTTCTTTTTGTGAATAAAATGGATCAGGAAGGAACGGATGGTGAAAAACTTCTGAAAGAACTCCGCAAGCGTTTTGGGGAAAATGTCGTTCCATTTGTGGATATCATGACAGAATCCGACTGCCCGGGTGGAAAAGTATATTTACATACGAAAGAGAGCGCAGTGGAAGAGGTGCTGGAAGAGCTGGCTGTCTGTGAAGATGATATGATGGAAGAATATCTAGAAGAGGGAAGAATCTCTCTGGATAAAGTGCAAAAAGCAGTTGCAGACCGTCAGGTGTTTCCATGTTATTTTGGTTCGGCACTACATTCTCAAGGCGTGGAAGAACTTTTGGATGGACTTGATCTGTATATAAAAGATAAGACTTATCCGGCAGAGTTTGGGGCAAAGGTTTATAAGATTGCAAGGGATAATCAGGGAAACCGTCTGACCTATCTGAAAGTGACAGGTGGAAGACTGAAAGTAAAAGATGTAGTGGAAGGACTGAATGAAAAGATCAATCAGATCCGGATCTACTCCGGTGAGAAATTTGAGGCTGTCCAGGAAGTAGAAGCCGGAAGAGTATGTGCAGTGACAGGATTGGAAAATACAAGACCCGGGCAGGGAATCGGAGCAGAAGAAGAGTCGGATTTACCGGTATTAGAGCCGGTGTTGACATACCAGATCCTTCTTCCGGATGACTGTGATGTACATAAGATGCTTTTGAACCTAAAGATTTTAGAGGAAGAAGAACCAGAACTTCATATTGTATGGGAGGAACAGACTTCTGAGATTCATGTACAGCTGATGGGAGATGTGCAGATTGAGATTTTACAGCGGATGATAAAGGAACGTTTTGGTGTGCTGGTAGAATTCGGTGAAGGAAGTATTGTTTACAAAGAGACAATCACAGCACCGGTAGAAGGTGTGGGACACTTTGAACCATTACGTCATTATGCAGAAGTGCATCTGCGCCTAGAACCGGGAGAACGTGGATCCGGAATGCAGTTTGCAGCAGAGTGCAGTGAAGATATTCTGGACAGAAACTGGCAGCGGCTTGTTCTGACACATCTGGAAGAGAAGGAGCACAAAGGTGTGCTGACAGGTTCACCGATCACGGATATGAAGATTACGCTGACTTCCGGACGTGCACATCAGAAACATACGGAAGGCGGAGATTTTCGTCAGGCAACTTATCGTGCAGTGCGTCAGGGATTAAAGAAAGCAGACAGTATTCTTCTAGAGCCATATTATGAATTTCGAATGGAACTTCCATCAGAAAATGTAGGACGAGCTATGACAGATATCCAAAATATGTCCGGAAAATTCGGAACACCGATAATAGAAGAAGAGACAACAGTGCTGACAGGAAGTGCACCGGTGTCCCTGATGCGTGGATATCAGAAAGAATTCACTGCCTATACAGGTGGACGTGGAAGAATGGCAGTTTCGTTGAAAGGTTATGATATCTGTCATAATCAGGAAGAAGTTCTGGCAGCGTCAACCTATGATTCAGAGGCAGATCTGGCGAATCCGACAGGTTCTGTATTCTGTGCACATGGAGCAGGATTTGTTGTGGATTGGGATGAAGTTGAAGAATATATGCATATGGAGCATACATTGGAATCAGGAAATGATGATGAAATGGATGTAATGGAGGTGACACTTCCAAAACGCAGGCACTCCAGTATTGAACTGACACAGGAAGAGTTGGATGCGATCTATGTCCGTACACCGGATCCAAAGAAGAATCGTTCTACAGGTCCTGTAACTGTCCGGTCAAAAGAGAAGACAAGAGAGCCGGGAAGCGCTTACCAGGATCCGAAGTGGGAAGCACGCCGGAGAGTAAAAGCCGGAACAGAAGAATATCTTCTGGTAGATGGTTATAATATAATTTTTTCATGGGAGGAATTGAAAGAACTTTCAGAAAGAGATATTGGTGCAGCAAGAGGAAAGCTTGCAGATATTCTAAGTAACTATCAGGGATTCCGCAAATGTACCCTGATCCTTGTGTATGATGCTTATAAAGTAGAGGGGAATCCGGGTGAAGTGCTGAAATATCATAACATTTATATTGTCTATACGAAAGAAGCAGAAACAGCAGATCAATATATTGAGAAGACAGTCCGCAGGATTGCGAAGAATGCAGATGTAACAGTAGCCACATCAGATGGACTTGAACAGGTGATCATCATGGGACAGGGGGCTCACAGAATGTCTGCGCCAGGTCTGAAAGAAGAGGTTGAGTTGGCATTAAAAGAACTCAGAGGAGAGCATCTGGGCAGGCAGGTAAATCTGAAAAATTATCTTCTGGATTATCTTGATGAAGAGACTGCAAAACAAATGGAAGAAATCCGTTTAGGAAAAGAAAAGTGTTAATTTTTAATGAAGATACAAGTTTTTTGGTGATATTAATGTTATGATATAAGAAATAAAGTCGCAAAACGAACAAGTGAGCAAATTGGTCAGTGCTCTGGGAAAGTGAAAATTGTGACTTACGAAAGCGAGGTAGAGAAAATGAGATGTATGAACTGTTATCAGGAGATACCGGATAGTTGTAAGTTCTGCCCGAATTGCGGGGCGAAGCAGCCGGTACAGAAGATGGAACCTGTATCACAGGTGAAGGAAGAGACAACAGATAACATAACAGAAGATACAGCAGAGGTACAGCAGCCGACAGAAAAAGTGCAGTCAGAAGAAGATGTGCTGTCGGAAGAAAAAGTGCAGCCAGAAGAAGATGTGCAGCCGACAGAACCAACACAGCCAGAGGATGTGGAAGGTTCATATCAGAACGATCCATACAAAAGTGTGAATCAGGAGCAGAATACTTCCTATGGTGAACCAAACAACTATGAGTATGGACAGGGGTATGGTCAGCAAAATCAGAATTATAACCAGCAGAATCAGAATTATACTCAGCAAGCTCCAAACTATGGTCAGCAGAACCAGGGATATTATCAGCAGAATAATTTCAATGGAATGCCACAGGAGCCAGTGAACTGGGTCCCATATCTTATATTATCAATTATTTCAACATTATGTTGCTGTCTTCCGTTTGGTGTAGTGGGAATCGTATTCTCGGCGAAGATCAATAGTGCTATGCTGGCAGGAAATCTTGAAGAAGCACAGAATAATGCGAAGATGGCAAGAATCTGGATTATCGTATCCTTTGCAATTGGTCTTCTTACATGGTTGATCTACATGGTTCTGATCGTGACAGGGGCAGTTTCCGGTTCGGCTTATTACTATTATTAAAAAGTGAGCGGATGATGATTTGGAAGAGAAAGATGCGTGAAGCATTTCAAACAAAAAGGTCAGCCAGGATCATCGCAGTTCTGACGGGGGCAGTGATTGCAGTGGCCGCTGCGGGTTATCTCTTTTTTCATAATCCGCACCAGTATCCGCTGCCCTGCCTCTTTCATATTATTACCGGACTGTATTGTCCGGGGTGCGGTGCCGGGCGGGCAAGCTATTCTATTTTACATGGAAGATTTTATACGGCATTCCGGTATAATCCGATGTATGTGACATTACTCCCGTTTCTTGGGATGTATATTGTAGCACGATTGATTGACTGGTTTTTGACCGGTGGTAATCATGTGGATCAGAAGATTAATCAGAAAGTCCTATATGTGGTATTGGTTATAGTGGTGGGGTTCGGAATCGTGAGAAATATTCCGATTTATCCATTTACATTGCTTGTGCCGGCGGGATATTAAAAAACAAAACCAGAGAAACGAAGTTCTTTCAGATTCTGTTTAAATGAGTGACAGAGAAAAAACTTCGTTTTTCGTTTTTCATTTTTTGATTTATTAAAAAGCATGACTAGGAAAATTCTCAAGAATATGGTATTATGAAAAATGATATATTGTGATGTAAGTGTCAAAAGTAAATTTTGCCACTCACTGATGTAACCGGATTGCTCCATTGCTATGCAATTCCCGCAATCCTCGAACACCTCAAACTCCCATAAAATGGCGTGTTCACACCATTTTATTCCGTTTTCGGTGTTCGGCGTGTCAATAAGTATAAATTGCTTATTTGTGCGAGCACAAACGCAATTTATACTTTTGACACTTACATCATATTGTGCGTAAAGAAAAGTAACGCGTCAACCTGAAGGAAAGACCGAAGGTATCATTCATCGGTGATCCGATGAAAAGTAACAGGATATGGAGGAATGAAGAATGATTAATAAACTGGTAGAGAAGATCAAAAAGACAGGTGCACCGATCGTAGTTGGACTCGATCCAATGCTGAACTACATCCCACAGCACGTACTTGATAAGGCTTATGCAGAGTATGGTGAGACTCTGGAAGGAGCAGCAGAGGCAGTATGGCAGTTCAATAAGGAGATCGTTGACAAGACTTATGATCTGATTCCGGCAGTAAAACCACAGATCGCAATGTACGAGCAGTTCGGAATTCCGGGACTGATGGCATTTAAGAAGACAGTAGATTACTGTAAGTCTAAAGACCTTGTGATCATCGGAGATGTAAAGCGTGGAGATATCGGTTCTACATCTGCTGCTTATGCAACAGCACATCTTGGAAAGATTAAGGTTGGAAGCAAGGAATATACACCATTCGGAGAGGACTTTGCAACAGTGAATCCGTACCTTGGATCTGACGGAGTGAATCCATTTGTTGACGTATGCAAGGAAGAGAAGAAAGGTCTGTTCATCCTTGTTAAGACATCCAATCCGTCCAGTGGAGAGTTCCAGGACAGAATCATTGATGGAAGACCGCTTTATGAGTGGGTTGGTGAGAAGGTTGCCGAGTGGGGAGCTGACTGCATGGGAGATGAGTACAGCTACATCGGAGCGGTTGTAGGAGCTACTTATCCGGAGATGGGTAAAGTATTAAGAGAGATCATGCCGAAGTCTTATATCCTT
>OHDR01000348.1_pt1 | contig 23677 bp, 17 predicted proteins | sample 1567001 | NCBI WGS metagenome assembly OHDR01 (sample SAMEA3879553, study PRJEB24766) | human gut metagenome | biome: human-associated habitat; feature: feces | place: USA | collected 1985/1987 | reverse complement strand
GTACATACGGTGCTGGATGAAAAGTGCTTCTGGGAGATTATAGGAAAACTGAAGTCGCTGGGGGCAGAAGGAATTTTGGTGCTGCCGATTGAAAAAATGATATTGTGATGTACTTTTCTTTTGTCTTGAGACAAAAGAAAAGATACCAAAAGAAAAACTCAAGGCTGCACTTCCGGGGCTACTCCGACACTGCCATTGCCGGACGGGGCTCCAACTCGCTTCGCTCAAACAATAGCCCCTTACCCGGCCCTGACAGTGCCTACGTTGACGCCCCTACAGTGAGGCCGGGAGACCATGCGGCGTAAATGGGGGAATATCGCGCAGCACTCTACCGCGCAGCCTTCGGGCATAGGCGTAGGTGCGTCAGGCGGAGATATTGTCAGGCGCAGGTAAGGGGCGATCTGTCTGAGCGAAGCGAGTTCGAGCCCCGTCTGCGCATGGCAGTATCGGAGTAGCACCGTAGACGTAGCCCGTGCCCTTTCTTTTTGGTATCTTTTTCTTTCGGGCAAACGAAAGAAAAAGTACATATATTAATCACTACTCTTCTTATCCGAAATCAGCAACAACTTATCCCCCAAATGTAATTTCAGCGATCCGTTCGGTATCAGGAACTCCGTGCCTCGTTTCACAATCATTACGAGTGCTCCATTAGGCAGAGTGATATCCTTCAGGGTATCGCCTTCTTCCAGCATCTCCGTGGTAACGGTCATATCACTGAGGTCACTGTCTATTTCTTCGGGCAATTCCACACCGAATTCATTACCGGTCTTTTCCAGCGGAGTAGACAGTTTCAGCAAGCGGGCGACCCAAGAGACAGAAGTACCCTGAATAACGAGGGAAAGAATGGTAATAAAGAATACGATATTGAATATAGCATTTGATCCTTCCACATTGGCTACTACCGGATAGGTGGCAAAGATGATAGGTACGGCACCGCGTAGTCCTACCCATGATACGAACAACCGCGATTTCATGGTAATCTTCCGGAAAGGGAGCAGGCAGAGGAACACGCTTAACGGACGCCCGATGAGAATCATAAAGACACCGATCAACAAGGCTACTACTGCTACTTCCAGCATTTCGTGCGGATTGACGAGAAGTCCGAGGCAAAGGAACATGATGATTTGGAACAGCCAGGTCAATCCGTCCATAAATGTGTAGATGTCCTTGCGGTGCATGATTTTATTGTTTCCTACCATGATACCTGCGATGTATACGGCAAGGTAACCGTTACCTTTCAGCAAGTCGGTGATAGAAAAGGTGAAGAATACAAAAGCCAGCAATAATATCGGATACAATGCCTGGTTGTCAATATTGAGTTTGTTCAGCATACGGATAGCCAGCTTTCCGAGTACATATCCGGCACCTGCACCTACCATAAACTGAATGACAAATGAACCGACAATAGCACCGACTCCCATACCTGCCGATTGGATAAACTGTATCAGCACAATGGTCAGCATATACGCCATAGGGTCATTACTACCACTTTCCAATTCCAACATGGGACGGAGGTTATGTTTCAGATTCATTTTCTGCGAACGCAGGATAGCGAATACGGAGGCCGAGTCGGTAGACGACATAGTAGCTGCCAATAACAATGAAGTCGTGATAGGCAGATAAATATTTGTCCAACTCATGCCGGATAGCCACCAGATAAACAATCCGGTGAAAAGGGCAGTGAGTAAAACTCCGACGGTAGAAAGCACGATACCTGGTCCTAAAATGGGTTTGATTTCTTTGAACTTCGTATCCATACCTCCCGAAAACAAGATGATGCTTAATGCAACCATACCAATGAATTGTGCATCTTTGGCGTCATGGAACTGGAGTCCGAGCCCGTCACTTCCAAATAGCATTCCTACTACAAGGAATAGTAATAAAGTGGGCACTCCGAAGCGGTATCCGGTTTTTCCAACAACAATGCTGACGAAAAGTAAGATAGAACCAATAAGTAAGGTGTTTTCTGCTGTAAATATCATAGGCAATATATTATTAAGTTATAAAATTGTCGTATTCGTTCTCACCGTGCGAAGTTACACATTATTAACAACAAATTAAAGGGCTTTTTGGATGTATTTTTGTGAAAAAAGGTAGTTAAATTGTCTAAAAAGATTAATTTTGCACTCAATTAATCTACATCACACTTATGGATTCAAATAATCTTACTCCTTTAAGGAAAGGGATAGTGGGAGTACAATTCCTGTTTGTAGCCTTTGGAGCTACGGTTCTTGTACCGTTATTGGTCGGGCTCGACCCTTCCACTGCTTTATTTACCGCCGGGATCGGTACTCTTATCTTTCACGCTGTCACTCGTGGGAAGGTTCCTATTTTCTTGGGAAGTAGTTTTGCTTTTATTGCTCCTATCATAAAAGCGACGGAACTTTACGGATTACCCGGCACTTTATCGGGCATGGTAGGGGTTGCGCTTGTTTATTTTGTAATGAGTGCGCTTGTCAAGTGGCAGGGGATAAGGGTAATTGAGAAATTGTTTCCTCCGGTTGTCATAGGTCCGGTCATTATTCTGATTGGACTGTCTCTGGCGGGAACCGGTGTGAATATGGCAAAGGAAAACTGGGTGCTGGCCTTGTTGTCGTTGGTTACTGCGGTTATTGTTTCGATGAAAGCGAAAGGACTTTTAAAGCTGATACCTATCTTTTGTGGGATTATAGTAGGTTATCTGGCCGCATGGTTTTTCTATGATTTGGATTTATCCGGTGTCAGAGATGCGGCATGGATTGGTTTGCCTCAATTTGTTTTCCCTAAGTTTTCGTGGGAACCGGTGCTGTTTATGATTCCGGTAGCGATTGCTCCGGTGATAGAGCATATTGGTGATGTATATGTGGTCAACACTGTTGCCGGAAAAGATTTTGTGAAAGACCCCGGTCTGCATCGTACTTTATTGGGAGACGGTCTGGCTTGTTTTTTTGCCGGACTGGTAGGCGGCCCTCCTGTAACTACTTATTCCGAAGTAACGGGTGCCATGTCTCTGACGAAGATCACTAATCCGCAGGTAATCCGGATTGCCGCGTTTTCTGCTATCTTATTTTCTGTTATAGGTAAGATCAGTGCATTGTTGAAATCAATTCCGAGTGCAGTGTTGGGTGGAATTATGCTTTTGCTCTTCGGTACAATAGCCTGTGCGGGTATAGCCAATCTGGTAAATAATTGTATTGACTTGAGTCGTACAAGGAATATTATCATCGTATCTTTAACATTGACTGTCGGTATCGGCGGAGCTGTTTTTACCTGGGGGGAATTTTCTTTATCCGGTATCGGACTGGCAGCTTTGGTAGGCGTACTCCTTAATTTGATTTTGCCGAGAAATGACTGACCGGAAAGAATAAGTTGATTCTACTATAAATTTCAGACGCGGACGATACAAAAACATTGCATTGTCCGCGCCTTTATGTAAGATTCAGGTTCTATTAGTTATGACAGAAATTTCATAATATCTTCATCTACCGAACTGATACCACCGATTCCGAATTGGTCTATCAACACATTTTTTACGTTCGGAGAAAGGAAAGCGGGGAGGGTAGGACCCAGATGAATGTTTTTCACTCCCAAAGCTAATAAGGCCAGCAATACGATAACGGCTTTCTGTTCATACCAAGCAATGTTATATACAATAGGCAACTTGTTTACATCATCCAAACCGAAGATTTCTTTCAGTTTCAGGGCAATGACGGCTAGTGAATAACTGTCGTTACACTGTCCTGCATCCAGTACACGGGGAATACCGTTGATATCACCTAAAGACAACTTGTTGTATCTGTATTTTGCACATCCGGCTGTCAGGATAACCGTATCGTTCGGAAGTTTCCGGGCAAACTCTGTGTAATATTCACGACTCTTTATACGTCCGTCGCATCCTGCCATGACAAAGAACTTACGAATCGCACCGCTCTTTACAGCTTCTACTACTTTGTCTGCCAAAGCCGTCACTTGCGCATGGGCAAACCCGCCGATAAGAGTACCGTTTTCTATTGCTACCGGTGGCTGGCATTGCTTGGCGTGGGCAATCAGTGCAGAGAAATCTTTTGGTTTTCCGTCCTTACGTTCCGGGATATAATGTGCTCCTTCCAGTCCGCAAGCGCCGGTGACATAGATACGATCCTTGTAGCTGGCGTTGGAACGTGGAGGAACAATGCAGTTGCTTGTAAACAGGATCGGCCCGTTGAAGCTTTCAAACTCCTCCTTTTGTTTCCACCAGGCATTCCCGTAGTTTCCTGCCAGATGTTTGTATTTCTTTAGTTGGGGATAGTAATGGGCCGGAAGCATTTCGCTGTGAGTATAGATGTCTATTCCCGTACCTTCCGTTTGTTCCAGTAGTTCTTCGAGGTCTTTCAGGTCATGCCCGCTGATAAGGATACCCGGATTGTTGCGTACACCGATATTGACTTCGGTAATTTCGGGATTGCCGTAACTGCTTGTATTGGCAGTATCCAGTTGTGCCATGGCAGACACCCCATGTTGACCTGTCTCCAGTGTAAGTTGAACCAGTTCTTCCATAGTTATATCATTGCGGGTCAGTTCAGCTAATGCATGTTGCATGAAGGCGAAGATTTCCGGTGACTGGTAACCCAGGTTATGTGCGTGCTCTACATAGGCTGCCATTCCTTTCAGTCCGTAGTGCACCAGTTCTTTTAACGAACGGATGTCTTCGTCTGGTGTGCGAAGCACCCCCACTGTTTTAGCCTTTTCTTCAAATTCATCTTCATTGCCGTTCCAAAGACATTCGTCGGGAGCGTTTTTGATAGAAACCTTACCGCCCAGTTCTTTTTTCAAGCGTAGTCCTTCCTTTATTTTCCCAATAATGGCTGCTTTGTCAAAGTTGGCATTGGTAATAGTGATAAAGAGAGAATCATAGATAAATTTGTCCGCTTTTTCGGAGGAATGTCCTTCTTTACGCAGGTGTTCGTTGTACACGGCAATTCCACGTATTACAAAGAGTAACAGGTCTTGCAGGTTAGCCACTTCGGATGTTTTACCGCATACTCCTTTTAAGGTACAACCTGTACCCATTGCGGTTTCTTGACATTGATAACAGAACATACTCATAACATTTACGTTTTAATTAGTCTTCTTGATTAATGAACGCAAATGTAGCGCAAAGGTTGCGGGCAGTTCTGTAACTAATGTTACAACAATGAATATTTTTTTGTGGATACCGGCAAACTCTATTGGATAAGCCGGACAAGCTCTTCTTTTTGAAGGATAGTGATCTGTTTCCGGTCGGCAGTGAGTAATCCGTCTTCCTGCATGTGTGCCAATTCGCGTGCCAACGAAGGACGGGATACTCCGAAATAATCACTTAATTCCTGTTGCGATCGGTCGAGGGTGATATGTAACTGTTGTTGCTGCTTATATAGGCGAAGTAAATAAGAAGCAATCTTCTGCCTGATAGTCTTGAAAGACATGAAAAAGAGCTTGTCGGATAAAGTCCGTGCGTAGTTGGCAGAAAGGTTCATATAATTTTCGAGAAACTGCTCGTTCTTGCGGAACAATTCCAGAACACTTGTTTTAGGAATTTCTATAACCTCTGTCGGTTCGTTGGCTGTCACCTCCACCGGATAACGATTTTCTTCGCCAAACAGAAAAAGCGGGGCAATCGCTCTGGGGGCGGCAATATCTTCTACCTTTATTAATCTTCCGGAATAGTCTATCATTTCTCCGCGAACACTGCCTTTGGTCAGAATGACGAGGCGGTTGCATACATCCCCCTGCCGTGCCAGAATTTCCCCTTTCTTATAAGAACGGGTGTGGAAACTTATTTCTTCCAGATTGGCGGATAGTTTTTCCGGAGTTATCCCCCGGAATAACGGATTATTGATAAGTACGGGTATCATAGGCTACTCTGTTATTTGAATTTTAATATGAACTTAGTCTCTTTATCATCCGGAATCAATGTTAGGCTACCACCCGAAAGCCTCATAATCTGGCGGGAGATGCTTAGTCCGATTCCGCTTCCTCTTTCTTTGGTCGTAAAGAAAGGGATGAATATATGTTCCGCAATTTCAGGAGGGATAGCAGGGCCATTGTTTTTTATCTCAATCAGTACTTCTTCCGCGTCGTTGCAATGAGCCTGTATCGCAATGCGTCCGCCGGGCTGATTGCCGATTGCCTGCACTGCGTTTTTCAGAAGATTGATAACGACTTGTGAAATGAGATTCTCGTCTGCATGGAGGATCAGGTCGGCGGGAGTCACCTCTGTATGGAAAGTAATATGATTACATGGATTCTGGTGCCGGGTCAGTTCGACCATTCGTTCGATGAATGCTTTCAAATAAAACAAAGAAGGCTCCGGAGTCGGGATACGTGTGAATTTTCGGTAAGATTCGACAAAAGAAAGCAAGCCTTTGCCGGTGGTACTGATAGTCTGCAAGCCATGGCTGATTTCTTCGTCTTTATCTTTCACCATGGACAAAAGTGTATCACTTAACGAGGTGATAGGAGTGACGGAGTTCATAATTTCATGGGTGAGTACACGAGTTAACCGAATCCATGAATCGATCTCTTTTTCATCCAGTTCGATGTTGATATCATTCAGAGCCAGAATACGCAAATGCTCTTTATGAACATTAATTTCCGAAACACGTATGGATAGATTGACTGTTCCCCGTTCGTTATGAAACATGACTTGTAGTTTATCCCCCGGGCGGCAGTTTTCCATTTTTTCCATGAGTGTAGCGTCTACTTTACTTAACTGGCGGATATGTGTGAATATGTTGAGTCCCAGAAGTCGGAGTGCTTCTTTATTCTTCTGATATACAGCTCCATTGTCATTGAGCACTAATAATCCCGTACTCACGAAGTCGAGTATCAATTCGTAATACTTCTCTTGTTGGGCTGTTTCTGCTTTTACATTGTATAAAATGTGTCCCACCCGGTTGAGTGCCTGATTGATCTGCCTGCTTTCCGGAGTACCGTATTCCTCAGGGAAGTGAAAGGAATTATCATTATTTTCCAATGCATCAATCATAAAAAGTACCTGTTTGACGTGGGTACGGTAAAGTCGGATTTGCCATAATATGCATAGGATTAAAAGGCAAATACAGACTCCAAACCATGTATAAGATTGAAGGATACCGAAACGGACGGTGAGTGTACAAACGAGTACTGTCAATACGACTCTGAACCAGTACTGCCGTGTTATATATTGAAGATACCGGTTCATAATCCGAATTTTTTCATCTTGTTATAAAGTGTCTGCCGGGTAATTCCTAACTGGGTGGCTACTGCCGACAAATTTCCGGCACAAGCCTCCAATGCTTTCCGTATCATTTGTTTCTCCATATCTTCTAAAGTGGAAATGTTTCTTTCCGGAGATTCTATTTTCCGGGAAGATAATTGAAGGATCTCAGCAGGAATCAGCGGCTCATCGTTAATGATGACAACTTTCTCAATAACGTGCTCCAGCTCACGGATATTTCCGTACCAAGGATGTATTGACAGTTTTTCTTTTGCCGCAGAACTGAATTTCATCGGCTCTTTGTCGTATTGCTTGCAGAAGCGGATCATGAACCTTTCGGCAAGAGGAATAATATCTTCTTTCCGTTCCCGGAGCGAAGGTATCTCTATATGGATCGTATTGATACGATAGAGTAAATCTTCCCGGAATTCTCCGTTATCTACCATTTCTTGCAAATTACGGTTGGTGGCACAAATCAGGCGGATGTCGATCGGCATCGGGCTATTGCTTCCCACTCGCACGATGCTTCTTCGTTGAATGGCAGTCAGCAGTTTGGCTTGCAGATGATAGGGCAAGTTTCCTATCTCGTCAAGGAATAACGTACTTTTATCTGCGGCTTCGAACTTACCTGTCCGGTCGGTATGCGCATCTGTGAAAGAACCTTTCACATGGCCGAAAAGTTCACTTTCGAATAGTGACTCAGTGATAGCTCCCATATCTACGGCAATCATTTCCTTTTGTCGTCGATTGGAAAGCGCATGGATTTCTCGTGCCAGAATTTCTTTCCCTGTTCCGTTTTCACCTGTAATCAGGATGTTGGCATCTGTAACGGCAACCTTTTCAATCAACATTCGGAGTTGTTGCATGGCTTTACTTTCTCCCCAATATATCGGCTGGACACCGGCGGATTCCTTTCTTGCTCCTCCTTTTTTTTCGTTTCTCACAGACTGTGCGGCGGTTTGTAAAGTCTCTACCAGTTTTTGGTTGTTCCAGGGTTTCACGATGAAATCCGTCGCTCCTTCCTTGATTCCCCGGATAGCGAGTTCAATGTCGGCGTATGCAGTAAAGAGTACGATGGGAAGTTCCGGACGTACTTTCTTTATCTCGTGCAACCAGAACAAACCTTCATTACCGGTATTGATTCCCGAAGTGAAGTTCATATCCAACAATATCACTTCCGGCATTTCTTCCTGCATCACAGTGATGAGGGTGACAGGTGAAGAAAGTGTGACGACCTTTGAAAAATAACTTTTCAGCAAGATCTCTACGGCAGTCAGTACTCCTTTGTTGTCGTCTACAATGATGATTGTTCCCGATTTGCTCATATTCGATTAAGTTTATCAGGTACAAACTTACGAAAAAATCTCTGGAAAAGCCGAATGAGAAGGGACAAATAGTAATTCCTTTTTATACCCATGAAGGAAGTGGCCTGTCCGACACAGAAAATCATCTGAAAGAAGCATGTAGCGGAGCTACTATAGCCCATACCATTTACGGTGTGGGCATTTGACCTAAATTATCCCAAAATGAGCTAGGGCATTATAAATGCCGTCCTCGTCCACATCGTCTGTAACATAGTCGGCATAGTTCTTGATCAAATCCGATGCGCCGCCCATCGCAATACCGGTTCCTGCCGCACGGAGCATGGGTATATCGTTGCCACCGTCTCCGAATGCCATGCTTTCATCCAAAGAAAAACCTAAATAATCTGCTATATCAGCCATTCCTGAAGCCTTGTTCGTATCGGCAACATTCACATCTGCGAAATACGGATTCCAACGGGAAACAGTCAAGTTGGGAAGTTGCGTCATAATTTCCTTCTCTACATCTTCACCACAATAAATGCAAAGTTGGCGACACTTACACGCATTAAATTCCTTGTCTATGTCCACAACCAGAGGAATCGGATGATTGGTAAGTTCGGAAAGTGCTATAACGGTATCATTTACATAATTGACAAGTATTCCTTTATCTACTTCCAATGCCAAAGGGAAACTATATTTTTCTGCAAGATTACGGACTATTCTGAAATCTTCATGACTGATTTGGCGGGAAGTGATTTCAGTGCCGTCACGGAGCAGGCAATGGGAACCGTTCAGTGAGACGACCGCATCATACGGGATGGCGTCCAGTTCGCCAAGGTCTGTCGCCACTCTGCCTGTTGATATAATAATCTTAATGCCATTGTTATGTACCTGATTTAGGGCATCAATCGTTGTTTGTGGTATTTTATGTGTTTTGAAACTGATTAGAGTTCCGTCCACATCAAGAAAAATCGCTTTAGTCTTCATTTTACGTCCTTTCTTTTTTTATTGTGATACTACAGATTTGGCAGTCAAGAATCAAAATGGTTTGACTGCGTTACCTCGATTTTAGCCTTTCTTTCAAACCTCCTTTGTTTTAGGAGGTTTGAAAAATTTTCCAAATCTACGAAAAATATTTTATAGCCATTGGAACTTTAATCCGAAAGATAAGCTCAAATAATCACGGGGGCGGAGATAACTGTTTTGTACGGCACTAACCAGATAAAGGTCACAAGTACTTATTTCATAGAAAAAAGTAACCGACTTAGCTAAAAATCTGCGTTGCGGGTCAATGTCATAAGTCAGTCGTTGTCCCATATAAATATGAATACGTACTTTGCTCGAAAATCCATAATACCCTTTAGGATAACGGTCCGGTTCGTTTACCCAGAACTGATCTCCGAAGACAGTGTTCAGGTAGAGTCCGCAGGCAAGAGGTTCCGTCGAGAATCCTTTTCCTATATTAATACTCCAGGGCATATAGTTCTGTTTCAGTGTCATTGTCACTTTTGTCTTTTTCGACGAATATTTCGGGATGAATCCGAGCAATATATCTGTTTCCCATTGATTCCGTTTTCCGTAATCCCACCCTGTACCGAAGGAGAGCAATCCCATGTTTCCGGCATATTGGATTTTAGCATGAGTCGGGATAATCCGTTCCCAGTTTTTGCGGAAGCGATGTACCCGATTGTCATAACCGGTTCTCTTTACAGCTTTGGGTATAACGGGTAGCACAGTGTCTGCCTTGATGATAGTAAACAAAGAGTCTCCTGTATGAAAGGCGATAATTGAGTCAGCTTTTACTGCAAAATATAATGAATCGCGCTTATATGTATTGATAACTGTATCTGTTTTACAAGTAGCTGAACTTGGACAGGTAAAGAATAACAGGATAATTATCAGTCCTGCCCGTCCGATGTATTTAATATTTAACCAGTTCATATTCATATTTCTCCGGGGTTATGGTAAATACCAGGTAAGTACGCTTGTCCATGCTGTCACTGGTAACATAGTGTATGCCGTCATCAAAAATCACATCATCCCGATAGTGATGAGTATGGGCGGCAGTGCAAAACTGAATTCCGGGATATTGTTTGACATAATGCTGGAACATTTTTACTACATTGTCATTGAATACGTCTGTATACGGTCGTGCATGCATACTTATGACTGTTTTGTTAAATTCATCTGTCCTGTTTGTCAGTTCATTTTCCATAAAGGTGAAATCCGGTACAGGTTCTGAGTAATCATATTCCAATGCATTCGTATTGAGACAAACGAATTTCACATCACCGGCAATAAAGGAGAAGTTGGTAGGACCGAATATCGCTTTGTACGTTTCTGCCCCCGTACCCAGACAATCATGGTTTCCTATGAGGGTTACATAGGGAACACTCAATCCGTTCATAATATCCCGTTGCCAAAGAAATTCTTTAGTAACTCCGAAGTCACTCATATCTCCGCCATGAATAACGAAGTCGATATCATTTCTCTTATTGATTGCTTTTACGAAATCCTCCGTTTCATCGTACCACCGTTGTGAGTCGCCCATAGTGACAAAGCGGATTGTCTTTTTACCTTTACAGTCAGCTTCTATTTGTTCAATGTTATGAGCGTTTACATCTGTCTCTCCACTGATACGCACATCATAGGGATGATAGTCGATCATACCACACCCGGTCAGAAGCAGATAGGACAGAAGAGTGAATAAATTCTTGTTTAACATAAATAAAACATTTAGTTATTGAAAACTTGATGCGAAGATAGAGTTTTCAAATGAGATAACGATGATTACTTATGATAAATAGGAAAAAAAGAACAATAAAGAGGCGGAAATATCTACTTTCGATTCTTTATGAGAAAGAACTGAACTATTGATCTTTGTCTAATAATTAGACATCACTGTCTAATTATTAGACAAAAACTATCTGATGTTGAATGGTATAACTGGTTGATAATGAGTGAAAAGATGACTTTGGCATACTTTCTGTTTTTCAAATTGAAGATATAACAAAATAAATTAATGATGAGACACTTTTATTATACGATTCAAACGTTGCTCCATGAACGAGGCGTGAATATTATCAAGATTATCTCAATGACATTGGGGATATTTGTTGGTATCTTATTGTTTTCCTGTGTTGCTTTCCAGTTGAGTTACTATAATTTTTGTCCTCAGTCGGAGCAGTTATATGTCACATATATGGATGGACCTTTTACTTATGGTCCTTTTTCAGCGGCTATGCGTGAGAACTTCCCGAAAGAAGTGGAGGATGCCACCATATTGAGGGACATGGGAACAAATGTTTTTTATAATGGAAATGTTCGCCTAACGGAGTCTACGATATATGCTGACGAACATTTGTTTTCCACATTGGGTTTAAAACTGTTAATCGGTAAGGCAGAAGAACTAACCCGTCCTGATGTTTTATTCATATCCCGTTCGTTGGCGGAAAAAATAAGAGAAGGGAACAGTTTGGAAAGTGTTATAGGCAAGACTTTATCCGTTGACCGCAAAGAGCCGATGAGCATACGTGGTGTCTTTGAAGATATGGGTGAAAACGCAGATATACATTTTGATGTAGTGGTACCGATGAGCAAGTTGTGGAATCTGGCTCGTGGGGGCTGGGGATATGATATCAGTTATATGTCGATTATTCGTTTTCGCGATCCTGCTAAAGATATAAAGGCGGTGGAAGCACGAATACCTGATATGCTTAAGAAATACATGGCTGACTCCTCGAATAAAAAGAAATCTCATCGTTTTTCTTTCCGTCCTTTATTAGAATATCATACGGCAGATCCGACAGTACGGCTTATGATATTAATGATGTCCGTGCTGGGGATTGCAATCTTGTTGATTGCAGCTTTTGATTATGTGCTCATTGCTGTTTCATCTTTAGCCAGGAGGGCAAAGTCTATCGGAGTACACAAATGTTGTGGTGCAACAGATAACAGTATTTTTAGAATGTTTCTGACAGAGACAGCTCTTGTTCTTTTCATTTCAGTATTGCTGACGATGTTGCTCATTTTTCAGTTTCGGGAGTTTGTGGAAGAAATTGCTGGTATACGTTTAAGCTCACTTTTTACGTGGCAGACACTTTGGGTACCGTTGACCGTACTTTTGGTTGTTTTTATTTTGGCGGGCGCCATACCGGCAAGCATATTTGCATCAATTCCTGTAACACAAGTTTTTCGACGTTATGCAGAACGTAAGACATCTTGGAAACGTCCGTTGTTATTTATCCAATTTGCCGGTATGACTTTTATTTTAGGTTTTCTTATGGTTGTATTCTGCCAATATCACATGGCGATGAACAAAGATTTGGGATATAATCCCGAACGCGTGGTAATGGGTTGGAAGAAGCTGGGCAGTAACCGGCAAAATGCCAAGAGTTTTTTTATGAATTTGCCTATGGTTGAGGAACATGGGGTAGGTCAGCAGGCCATCTGGAGAAGTTGGTCGGGAGAGGTGTTCAATGTGGGGGAAGGACGGACTATCAAAGGCCGGTTTGAGTGGATCGGAGATGATTTTGTGCCTATGATGAAAATACAGATATTACATGGCAAAAATGTAACATCTCCAAAAGAGGCCTTAGTGAATGAAGAGTTTGTACGTCGGGCCGGATGGACGGATGAGCCGATAGGGAAACAGTTGTCTATATGGGGAAAGGAAGTTACAATCGTTGGCGTAATGAAGAATTTCTCTGTTCAAAGTGTATATCATCCTCAGTATCCGGTATTACTGTTGGGAAGCGGTAGTGATTCTAACCCGGGACTTCATTACGTACGATTGAAAGAGCCTTTTGATGAGAACCTGAAGAAACTGAATGCATTAATGGCAGAAACTTTTCCAACAGAAGACGTTGTCTTTTATTCGCTGACTCAAAAGCTGGATGAGCAATATACGGATATTACACGTTTTCGGAATGCAGTACTTTTGGCGTCAATCTCTATTTTCTTTATAGCCTTAATGGGATTGTTGGGATATGTCGGTGACGAGATTCGTTTTTGCAGGAAAGAGATTGCTATCCGAAAAGTGAATGGTGCGGATACTTGTGGCATATTGAAATTGTTTTCCGCAAACGTATTGTGGACAGCCCTTCCGGCGGTGCTTATCGGTGCAGGACTGGCCTATTGGATAGGTATGAAATGGTTGGAACAATTTAGTGAATCCGTCAATCTGAGTATTTGGTTATTTGCCGGAGTCATAGCGTTTGTATTAGTTGTGATACTAGTTTGTGTAATACTTAAAGCATGGGAAGTTGCTAATGAGAATCCGGTGAACAGCATAGCGAATGAATAATTGAAATATAATGAATTTAAAATATAATTGAGAAAAATGATACAAATCGAAAACATCAGTAAAGTATTCCGTACTTCCGAAGTGGAGACGGTTGCATTGAATCATGTAAATCTAGAAGTAAAAGAAGGAGAGTTCGTAGCTATTATGGGACCCTCGGGCTGTGGTAAATCCACTTTGTTGAATATCCTCGGACTTTTGGATAATCCTACCGAAGGCTCCTATCAGTTAATGGGGCAGGAAGTTGCCGGGCTGAAAGAGAAAGAACGTACTCATATGCGTAAGGGTAAGTTAGGTTTTGTATTTCAGAGTTTCAATCTGATAGACGAATTGAATGTTTATGAAAACGTAGAACTTCCGCTTACTTATCTGGGACTAAAATCTTCCGAACGTCGCCGAATGGTAGAAGATATTCTGAAACGGATGAACATCAGCCACCGTGCCAAACACTTCCCGCAACAACTCTCCGGCGGGCAGCAACAACGTGTGGCAATCGCCCGTGCGGTTGTCACCAATCCTAAACTAATTCTTGCCGATGAGCCTACGGGTAACCTTGATTCAAAGAATGGTGCCGAAGTAATGAACCTGCTGACAGAACTGAATAAGGAAGGAACTACAATTATTATGGTGACTCACTCACAGCATGATGCGAGTTTTGCTCATCGCACTGTACATTTGTTCGATGGAAGTATTGTAGCGAGTGTAACAGCCTAAATGAGAAATCGACAATGAGACAAATCTACTATACTTTATGCACATTGTTACGCGAATGCGGGTCGAATATCATAAGAGTAATATCCCTCTCTTTAGGTCTTACCATTGGTGTGCTGCTTTTCTCACAAATAGCCTTTGAACTGAGCTATGAACAATGCTATCCGGAAGCGGAACGTCTGGCTCTTGTGCGGTGTCAGATGACAAATGCCAGTACAGGAGAGACAAGAGGGGATGATGGAGAAAATAGCTATGATTATACCGTCTTTGATGTGGTGGCAGCTACTTTGGCGCAAGATATGCCCGATGAAATAGAAACAGCCAGTTGTGTACTTCCTCAAACAGGTTTTAGTATTTATTATGAAGATAAACTGCTATCTGATATAAATTACATCTACGGAGACACTTGTTTCTTTCAGACCTTCGGCATACCGGTACTGAAAGGAACCCCCAAAGATATGATTATGCCCGGAAGCGTTTTTGTATCTCAAAGCTTTGCCCGTAGAATATTTGGGGATGAAAATCCTATAGGAAAGGTGCTTTCGGCAGATAAACGACATGACTTTATCATTCGTGGCATATATAAGGACGTACCGGAAAATACGATGCTCGTTCACGACTTTGTTGTGTCTGTTCATCGGAACGGTGGTTATCAGGGAGGAGCAGGTTGGAGAGGAAATGATGTCTTTTATGCTTTTCTCCGTTTACGCGATGCTTCGGATATTGATAAGGTGAACAGTAATATTCAGCGAGTGATTAAAAAATATACGTCTTTGGATTTGGACGGCTGGAAAGTTGAATTTAGTGCTATCCCACTGGTGAAGCGTCATTTGTCCTCTCCTGAAGTACAGAAACGGCTGGTTATTTACGGATTCCTCGGCTTTGCTGTTTTCTTTGTAGCAATCATGAATTATATGTTGATATCCATTGCCACTTTGAGCCGCCGTGCGAAAGGAGTAGGTGTACATAAATGTAATGGAGCTAGTTCGACCAATATCTTCAATATGTTTCTGGTAGAGACAGGAGTCCTTGTCATTATCTCCGTATTACTTAGCTTCTTACTGATTTTCAATACACGTGGCTTGATTGAAGATTTACTTTCTGTCCGGCTTTCCTCGCTTTTTACATGGGAAACATTATGGGTGCCGTTACTCACTATCCTTGTACTTTTCATCGTGGCGGGCGGCATGCCGGGACGACTATTTTCACGTATTCCTGTCACGCAAGTGTTCCGTCGGTATACCGACGGAAAGAAAGGTTGGAAACGCTCTCTGCTATTTGTGCAATTTACAGGAGTATCTTTCGTTTTGGGGTTACTATTGGTCACTTTATTACAGTACAGTCATCTTATGAACCGAGATATGGGGATCGTTGTGCCTGGTTTGACTCAAGCCGAAAGTTGGCTTCCCGGAGAGACGGTAGCGCATATAAAGGATGAATTGCGCCGCCAACCCATGGTAGAAGGAGTAACGGTTGCAGCGAATAGTGTGCTTGGCGAGTATTGGACACGAGGGCTGATAAATAATGAGGGTAAACGGATTACTACACTCAATTTCAACTATTGCCATTATAATTATCCTGAAGTAATGGGCATCAAAATAATAGAAGGAACTGATTTGAAAAAGCAGGACGATCTGCTGGTAAATGAAGAAGTGGTGCGCCTGATGAAGTGGACCGACGGTGCAGTGGGGAAGCGGTTGAATGACGTTCCGGGAACGATTGTAGGTGTTTTCCGGGATATCCGCAACACTAGCTTTTATTCACCCCAGTCTCCCATTGCGCTGATCGGAGATGAGAAGTATCATGCGAATCATGCATTCAATGTTCGCCTGAAAGAACCTTATAGTGAAAATCTGAAACGTCTGAATAAGTTTATGGAAAATACATTCCCGAATGTCGCTTTACGCTTTGTCTTGGTTGATGATATAATAAAAGGTGTATATAAAGATGTGTATCGTTTCCGCAATTCCGTCTGGATTACTTCTGCTTTCATTCTGCTGATTGTCATCATGGGACTGATTGGCTATGTGAACGATGAAACTCAACGCCGGAGCAAAGAGATAGCTATCCGGAAGGTGAACGGAGCTGAAGCCTCACACATCTTGAGGTTACTGACACGCGATATTCTTTGCGTTTCCGCCATTTCTATCCTGATAGGTACGGCTGTGTCTTATTTTGCAGGACGGGCATGGCTCGACCAGTTTGCAGAACAGATTGATTTGAATCCGTTACTTTTTATAGGTACAGCCTTATTTGTTCAATTGCTGATTATACTTTGTGTGGTACTCAAAGCATGGTATATTGCCAATGAAAATCCGGTAAAGAGTATCAAAACCGAATAGAAATAATAGGCAGAATAGGGTAGATACTACCTTATTCTGCTATCGGATGTTGTTTGGAAACCTTCTTGATATAGATTATTAAACTGATTACCGCCGTGATAAATGCCAACGCATCCGACACCGGCATACTAATCCAGATCCCCTTCAATCCCCACCAGTTAGGGAAAAGTAACAAACAAGGCAACAAATAAAGCAACTGCCGTGTCAATGACAGGAAAATACTTATTTTAGCCTTGCCGATGCTTTGGAAGAAGTTACCGATAACAATTTGTGCTCCTACGAATGGGAACATAATCACCGTGATGCGAAGCCCGTCGACGGCAAGATCGATCAAATGATCGCTGTCTGTGAAAATGGCCGATACTGCATGGGGAAAAAGTTCACAGATAAAGAATCCGCTACTGGTGATAACCACCCCCGAAACAATTCCCAGTTTCAACGTCTGTTTCACCCGGTCTATCTTCTGTGCTCCGAAGTTGTAGCCTACAATAGGCTGCATTCCCATAGTTAATCCGAGCACAATCATTACATAAAGCGTTAGCAACCGGTTGATAATACCATATGCCCCGATAGCCATATCGCCTCCATGATTTTGTAGACTGTTATTGATAATGATTACTATGACACAAGCACATACATTCATCAGGAACGGCGACATGCCGATAGCGAAGATATTGCCGACGATTCTACGCTTCATCTTCCATACCTTCCCTTCAAAATGTACCGTACTGTCCTGCTTGAAGAAATGGCTCACTACCCACACCATACCGATCAACTGTGAAATGACTGTTGCCGTGGCAGCTCCTCGCATTCCCCATTCAAAGTGAAAGATAAAGATAGGAGCGAGGATGATGTTGGAGAGCACCGTTGCCATGGAAGTAATCATAGCCTTCTTCGGATATCCGGTGGCACGCATCACGTTATTCAGCCCGATCATCGTATACGTGATCGGTGTTCCCAATAAAATAACCTGCATAAAGCTGCGGGCATAAGGAAGCGTATCTGCGCTGGCACCGAAAAAGACCAGTATATCATCGAGGAAGATAAAAGACAATATTCCGAAAAAGAAAGAATTGGTGATACAAAGCATTAACGTGTGCGACAGGATTTCCGTAGCCCCTTTCATATCTTTCTGCCCTAGCCGGATAGATGCGAGCGTGGAACCTCCGGCAGAAACAAGTGTACAGAAGGCAACCACCAGATTCATCAGAGGGAAACTCACCGCCAGTCCGGCGATAGCCATGGCGCCTACACCGTGCCCGATGAATATGCTGTCAATAATATTGTAGATAGAAGTAATTGTCATCCCGATAATGGCAGGGATAGAATACTGCAACAGCAGTTTGCCGATACTCTCTTTTCCTAATATATGCGGGTCGTTTTTACTCATGCGCCTGAATCTTTAATGTTGGATGAAAAACGAAAGTTACGTTTTTTTAAGTAGTGCAAAGGTACGAATAATTTGCCTGATTCGATGATTATTCGGAACTTTGCACAAGTCAATACACAAGGTTTAACGTTTAAGGTAAAAAGAAAGTTTAGCTATGGATACAACAAAAATAATTGCAGTATTATTCGATTTTGACGGTGTGATTATGGACACCGAAACCCAGTATACTGTCTTTTGGGACGAGCAAGGGCATAAGTACCTGGGGGAAGAAGACTTCGGCCGCTGTATTAAAGGGCAAACATTGACACAAATCTATGAGAAATATTTCTCGGACAAACCGGAAGCTCAGGAAGAAATAACCGCCCGCCTCAATCTCTTTGAGAAAGCGATGTCCTACGAATATATTCCCGGTGTAGAAGCTTTTATCGCTGACCTTCGCCGTCATGGTGTAAAGATAGCGGTGGTGACCAGTTCCAATGAAGATAAGATGCAGAATGTTTATAACGCTCACCCCGAATTTAAAGGAATGGTAGACCGAATTCTGACCGGCGAGATGTTCGCCCATTCCAAGCCTGCTCCCGATTGTTTCCTGTTGGGTATGGAAGTATTCAGTGCGACTCCCGAAAACACCTACGTATTTGAAGACTCTTTCCACGGGTTGCAAGCCGGAATGACATCCGGTGCTACCGTTATCGGTCTCGCCACTACTAACACACGAAAGGCCATTACCGGAAAAGCACACTATATAATAGATGACTTTGCGGAAATGACCTACGAAAAATTGCTTACGATGCAACGTTAACGCTATTTCCTACAATATTTCAGTTTATCCTTTCAATCGTTGCAAGGCAATTTTAGAGAACGATTGAAAGGATTTCTTGTTTTTCTTTCCCAGTTATGAATTAAATGTTATAACTTTGCCACAATTTTTGATAGCATCCGACGCTATTATGGTACTTTAGTTTTTAATTTAAAATTTAAAAGACATGGCTGGTTATATATCAGATGATACAAGAAAAGTGACTACTCATCGCCTGGTTGAAATGAAACAGAGAGGCGAAAAAATATCTATGCTTACTGCGTATGATTACACTATGGCACAAATTGTAGACGGTGCGGGAATGGATGTAATCCTTGTAGGCGACTCTGCTTCTAATGTAATGGCGGGTAATGTGACTACATTGCCTATCACTCTCGACCAAATGATTTATCATGCTAAATCCGTGGTTCGCGGAGTAAAACGTGCTATGGTGGTAGTCGATATGCCTTTCGGTTCCTATCAGGGAAATGAAATGGAAGGCCTTGCTTCTGCTATCCGTATTATGAAAGAAAGCCATGCAGACGCATTGAAACTGGAAGGTGGAGAAGAAATCATCGACACGGTGAAACGTATTATCAGTGCAGGCATTCCGGTCATGGGACACTTGGGACTAATGCCGCAGTCAATCAATAAATACGGAACCTATACTGTGCGTGCCAAGGACGATGCTGAAGCGGACAAACTGATTCGTGACGCTCATCTGCTTGAAGAAGCGGGTTGCTTCGCCATTGTTCTCGAAAAGATTCCCGCTACTCTTGCCGAACGTGTAGCTGCCGAACTGACAATCCCTATTATCGGTATTGGTGCCGGTGGTCATGTAGACGGTCAGGTATTGGTTATTCAGGATATGCTTGGGATGAACAACGGATTCCGTCCGCGTTTCCTTCGCCGTTATGCCGATTTATACACGGTAATGACCGACGCGATCAGCCGTTACGTATCCGACGTGAAGAATTGCTACTTCCCCAACGAGAAGGAACAATATTAAGATAATATATGGCAGTTAAATTGTGGACAGTACATTTTATGCGGATATGTGTAGCTAATTTGCTGTTGTTTATATCCTTGTACGTGTTGTTTCCGGTGCTTCCCATTGAAATGTCGGAACGTCTCGGATTGCCGGTGACGGAGACAGGGGTTATCTTTCTCTTTTTCACGCTGGGAATGTTCCTTATCGGTCCTTTCCATGCCTATCTGGTAGATGCATACAAACGTAAGAATGTATGCCTGTTTTCTTTTGCCCTTATGGTAGCGGCAACGGTAGGTTATGCTTTTGTGACGAACATTACGGAACTTATCCTGCTGAGCACCGTGCAGGGACTGGCATTCGGTATCGCTACTACCGCAGGAATTACGCTAGCCATTGACATTACGAACTCTACGCTTCGTAGTGCCGGAAACGTCAGTTTTTCATGGATAGCACGACTGGGAATGATTCTCGGAATTATCCTCGGCGTCTGGTTCGACCAACACTATGCATTTAAGACTTTGCTAACGGTATCCGTTACTACTGGTGCTTTGGGGATTCTGACAGTAGCCGGTGTTTATGTTCCCTTTCGTGCACCGTTTGTCACTAAGCTGTATTCATTCGACCGCTTTCTGCTGCTTCGCGGGTGGGTTCCTGCCATAAACCTGATCCTGATAACGTTTATACCGGGGTTACTGATTCCGCTTGTACATCCTTCCCTCAACGATATCGTACTGGGAGATACGGGTGTATCTATGCCCTTTTTCGCCGGAGTGGGAATGGGCTATCTGGCTTCCCTGGTTATCGCTCGCTTGTTTATCCTGAAAGAGAAAACGCTGAGGTTGGTGATTATGGGACTCGGATTGGAGATACTGGCAATCTGCCTGTTGAAAGCAGGTTATTCTAGCGGTATTTCTTCCGTTCTGCTGGGATTGGGATTAGGACTGATAATGCCGGAATTTCTGGTGATGTTCGTAAAACTGTCTCACCATTGTCAACGGGGTACAGCCAATACAACTCATCTGCTGGCTGGTGAAGTCGGCATTACACTTGGAATTGCTGTTGCGTGCTATATGGATACGGATACCGATCAAATGTTTTACATAGGACAAATCGTTGCTTCGGTCGCCTTATTGTTCTTTGTGCTGATAACGTATCCATATTATATCAAAAAGAAAGTGAGATAAGGCGTCATTATCCCTACGGCATTATGACGCTATGATATAAAAATAGTGACGCTATTACTTGCGGATAGCGTCACTATTTTTATATAGATTCGGTTCTTAATTCCGGCTTACTTGTTTTACTCCCTTTACCGTCCGTAGCTTCTTGATAAGAGCTTCCAGATGTCCGGTGTCACCTACCATGACAGTCAACGTTCCGGAGAACAACCCGTCGTTGGAATCAATCCCGATAGAACGCAGCGTGATACCATTCTCTTTGGAAATGATAGAAGTGATATTTGTTACAATACCGATATCATCATGCCCTACAACACGCAGCGTAATAGGATATTGCGTACCTACCGACTTACCCGCCCAACGTGCTTTCACAATCCGGTAGCCGAAACGCTCGCGCATTTGCGTAGCATTCGGACAGTCTGCCCGGTGAATCTTGATACCTCCGCTCACTGTCACGAATCCGAACACATCATCTCCGTAAATAGGATTACAACATTTTGCCAGTTTAAATTCCAGTCCTTTCAGGTTCTGGTCGATCACAAGCACATCCTCTTTGGATGTTGATTCCTCCTGTGCGGCTTGCAAATTGTAACCCTCGGCGCTACGGTAAATAATTTCATCATGCGTGTCGTTGTCCCGTTTCTGCTGTTCGACATATTTATCCAGCGTCTCGTTGACATCCAGCGCTCCGTCCGCTATTTTCTGATAAAACTCCGTCACATTTTTGAATCCCAGACGCTTGATAAGGCGCATCATTGTCGCTTCATCATATTCCAGTTTGCGGTTCTTGAACTTTCGTTCCAACGTCTCTTTAGCGAAAGCGTGCTGGCGTGCCACCATTTCTTTGAGTGCCTGCCGTATCTTGGTGCGTGCTTTAGAGGTCGTCACGATGTTCAGCCAGTCCTGTTTTGGTGTCTGGGTGTTCGATGTCATGATTTCCACCTGGTCGCCGCTGTTAAGCTTCTGTTTCAACTGTACATTTTTGCCGTTCACTTTGGCGCCGATGCATTTGCATCCCAGCTTACTGTGAATATGAAATGCAAAATCGAGTACAGTAGCTCCTTTGGCAAGTTTGAATAAATCCCCTTTCGGGGTAAATACAAATACCTCGTCTTCGTAAAGGTCCATTTTAAACTGGTCCATAACCTTCATCGAATCGTTGTCGGCGTTTTCCAGTGCCTCCCTGACGGAAGTCAGCCATTCGTCCAGTCCCGTCTCGCCTTTGATACCTTTATATCTCCAGTGGGCGGCCAAACCCCGCTCTGCGATTTCGTCCATTCGGCGGGTACGGATCTGTACCTCCACCCATTTTCCTTCCGGCCCCATGACGGTGATGTGCAACGACTCATAACCATTACTTTTCGGAATCGAGAGCCAGTCGCGCAGACGCTTCGGGTTCGGTTGGTACATATCCGTCACAATAGAATACACCTGCCAGCACTCCTGCTTTTCCTTAGCGGGTTCCGGATCGGAATCCAGGATAATACGAATAGCGAACAAGTCATAAATCCCTTCAAACGGAGTCTTCTGCTTCTGAATCTTGTTCCATATAGAATGTATCGACTTGGTGCGTCCCTTAATGTCGAACGTCAGTCCGGCTTCCGCGACCTTCTTTTTTATCGGTTCAATGAAGGCGGCAATATATTTGTCGCGGGAAGCTTTCGTCTCGTTCAGCTTCTCCTTTATATAATAATACGTTTCCCGTTGGGTGTACTTCAATGATAAATCTTCCAGCTCCGACTTTAGCTTGTAAAGCCCCAGCTTGTGTGCCAGTGGAGCATATAAGTAAGCTGCCTCATTCGCAACCTTGACGCGGTCTTCCTCGTTTCCGGTATCCTTAATCTGGCGCATTACGTTCACACGGTCGGCAATCATAATCAGGATCACACGCATATCTTCGGCAAATGACAGGAGAAGGTTGCGGAAATTCTCCGATTCGATAGCCGGACTCTTGGAGTACAGTTCATTCGTTTTCACCAGTCCTTTGATGATACTGCCTACATCTTCCCCGTATTCGATGTTCACGTCCTCAATGCTCAGGATATGTGCTTTCACAATTTCATGCAGCATGATTCCGATAAGGCACGAACCTTTCATTCCGATTTCCTCGGCTACGATAACAGCCGTTTGTAAATCTCTGATGACGGGATTCATCCCGAAGTTATTGCGTTGCAACCCGTTACATTGGGCGGCTTTGATTAGATGTTTCTTTAACTTTTGGCAATCCCTCCAGGAAATACTGTCTCCGGCGGATTGCATTAAATGCCGGTAGAGTGAAAAAAGCTCCTTTTTTTCCTCTGATGTAAAAAAGTCGTCCATATTCAATCTTGTTAATTCGACGTAAAATTACTTTTTTTCTTGGTTATTCGGTAAGAAGTAAATAACATTTTGTATTTTTGGGCATCAATTAATTAAAATAAACCCATAGCGAAAAAGTAAATTTGGGCAAAGCGTAGCGAATTAGC
>OHDR01000319.1_pt1 | contig 25921 bp, 20 predicted proteins | sample 1567001 | NCBI WGS metagenome assembly OHDR01 (sample SAMEA3879553, study PRJEB24766) | human gut metagenome | biome: human-associated habitat; feature: feces | place: USA | collected 1985/1987 | reverse complement strand
ACATCCGTATTCCAGTTCTTTACCATGGAGGTAATCATATATTTCGCTGCGGAAACGCCGGGTGCGCGCGTGATAATCTTGCCGATTGCAACCAGAATCAGCGTGCGAAGCACCTGAAAAATCCGCCAGCTGATACAGTCCGTGCGAATCGCCAGCCTTTTCACCAGCTTTTGCAAGGGCTGTTCAAAGAGAATACCAAGCACGATGAGCGTACCGTTATAGCAGCCGAAGGCGATATATTTCCATTCTGCCCCATGCCAGATACCGATGAGGAAGAATATGATAAACTGCGGAATCAGCACGGGAATCAGCTTGCCGATATAATTCCCGAAAATCCCTCTGCATTTCTTCCCCAGACGGGAAAAGAATTTCGACAGGGACAAGGGATAGAACACATAATCCCGAAACCATGCGCCGAGCGTCATGTGCCATCTGCGCCAGAACTCTCCAATAGAATGAGAGAAGAATGGCTGCCTGAAATTATCATCCAGGTGGATTCCAAACATCTCGGAAGCACCCATAACCATATCTATTCCACCGGCAAAATCTCCGTATAGCTGTGCGCAATACGCAAGAACACCTATTATTACATATATTCCATGATACTGACCGGGATTATTAAATACCAGATCAGACACAACTCCTGCACGGTCAGCTATAATGAATTTTTTGAAAAGTCCCCAGGCCATACGCTGCAATCCATGCTGGATAACTGCAAGATCATACTTATGCTCTGCCAAAAACTGTGGTGCAAGCCTGTCGTATCTTCCGATAGGTCCCTGGGTTATCTGCGGAAAATACGAAACAAACAAGGCGTATTTAAAAATGTTATTACATGCCTTTACTTTACCTCTGTATACATCAATAACATATGATATCGACTGGAATGAATAGAAGGATATTCCAAGTGGCAGAAGCAGTGTAAATGTTGATATCCTGCCATTGCCACCAAAAGCCTTAATTATGCCATTGACGTTCTCAATCGCAAAATTATGGTACTTAACAACTGCAAGCACACCAAATACCAGAAGAAGAGCAAGTACTACAACTCTTTTCTTATATGTCTTTGCCTTTTCTTTTAAAGCCTTTTTATCTTCTCTTGCCAGCCCATCTGCTTTAAGGCTCTTGTCAAGATTATCCTCTGTTCTCTCTAAAAGGATTCCTGATGTGAAAGTAACGATTGTTGTAAGTAATATGAATACAACAGTCTTATATCCCGAACATAAATAGTAGGCATAGCTTAATATCAAAAGCCATGCCCACTGTGCCTTCTTAGGTATAAGATAATATACAATTACTCCCACTAATAAAAATACCAGAAATCCGGTAGAAACTAGTGACATATTATTTTACCCCGCTTTCCGGATTAATCCTGCAGACGCTGAATCATCTCCCACATAGCTTCTGCTGAATTAAAGTTCTCAGGTACTATATCAACTGGTGTAATATCAATGTCAAATGCATCGTTTAACTCACCAACAAGTGATACAATATCAAATGAGCTGAATATACCATCATCAATAAGAGTATCACATACTTCATAATCCACATCGCTGTTAATTTCATTCAAAATGTCTAATAACTGATCCATAATAAACCTCGCAAAAAAATTATTAATCACACATCTGTGAACAGAAAACATTCTATCTTCTCATTCACATATAGTCAATCATATTTTGTAACAAAATTGTAAAATTATTGTGTACTAACACTGTTTATTAAAAAAGTGTCCACTGGATTTCTAATAATCCTGTAGCCATTCTTCTTTGAATACATCACAATTGCTGGCATTCGACGGCTCAGAAACAGATATATTCCCTCCGTAACCGAATAAGCTCCAATATTATAAAATGCTATCATATCGCCAATCTTAGCATCTTTTAATTCAAGATTCTTAACAATTACATCCCCTACTGTACATAATGAACCACATATGTTATATGGCTGCACTCCCTGTGAGTACACTTCCTCCTCATGATCTGCGCCATCAGCAAACCCTTCTGTGTACTCCATTGGAATGAATTCACATCTTGGTTTCTTCATAGCCATGGTCTGTCCATAATAATTAATATGATTAATTCCACTGTCAATAATTGCATATCTTGTTGTATCATTCATCTTCATATCAGCAATTCTGCTTATAAGTATTCCACAGGTAGCTGCAATATATCGTCCCATCTCAAGAGTAACATTGAATTTTTCGGACATTTCTTTAATCATCACAGCAAACTCTTTAAGCTCGTCAAAATCAGTATTCATGGCATCACATTTGTCTGTAACAAAGTAATCAACTGACAGACCAGGACCATACTCAATCTCTTTAAGCTTAACACCATGTTCAGCCTCACATGTATGTGCTATTGCCTGTAACCATACTACCTCAGCTTCTATCTGGCTTAATTTTTTCTTCTGTGTTCCCGAATAGCACTGGATTCCCTCTATGATAATTCCCTTAAGTTCATTCTTTCTGTCAGCAATCTCATACACCTGACGCTCATTAATACCGAACTGGTTGCCGCTGGTAACTCTTATAAGAACCTTAACCTTAATGCCACACTCAACTGCACATGAATTGATAAGTTCAAGCTGATTAAGTGATTCCACTGTGTAGATTCCAACAGCACCTGTCTTCATCGTGTAGAGGATATCTTTCTTTTCCTTATTAACACCCGAAAGGACTATCTTCTCCCTGTTTATGCCCTCTTTTTCGCATATCGCAAATTCACCTGGAGAACATACCTCGAATTTATCAAGCTTCTTGTCAAGCACGCTTATAAGAAACGGATTGGCCTTCATTGCATAACACACTGTAACTCCACATCCTAGAATCTGCTGCATGGCATCAATCCTTGCACATAGCTCATCTGTATCAAATATATACGATGGTGTTCCACATTTTATGGCAATCTCTTTTAATTCATTAACTCCTACCATCCTATGCCTCCTGTTCTTTATATATCTTCATAAGTTCTTTTCTGTCAATTTTACCATTCTTAGTAATCGGCATTGTTTCAACCTTAACAAGCACATTTGGAATCATCCACTGTGGCACTTTATCTTTGAGAGCATGTGTTACGCCCTTTCTGTCAAGCTCACTTGCTCCTTCTATCTCAAAGAATCCGAGAATCTTATTCTCATCTGTATCAAATATACAGCAGCTTCTAAGCAATCCCTCTATAGCATTCATGTATGTTTCAATTTCGCCTAGCTCAATTCTGTGTCCCATATGCTTAATCTGGAAGTCCTTTCTTGATGAGAAGAAAAGTTCACCATCTTCACTATAGTAACCAAGATCACCTGTGCGGTATATAGTTTCCAGATATCTGTCATTAAGAGGATTCTGTACAAATGCTGCTGCTGTCTTTTCAGGATTACGCAGATACCCCATAGTTACAGCTGTTCCAGATACACATATTTCTCCTAACTCGCCTGGTCTGCCTGCATCAACAAGCTTATCCTCATCATCTAACAGGAATACTCTTTCATTGGCAAATGGCTTTCCCATCGGAAGCTTCTCGTCAAGACCAAACTCTCTGTCAATAATATAATATGTACAATTACATGTTATCTCTGTTGGTCCGTAAAGATTAACAAACATTGCATCCGGATACTGCACTCTCCATGCATTAAGATGCTTTATAGGCATAACCTCTCCGCTGAACATAATCTTGTTAAGTGAAGATGGTCTCTTATACTCGAATCCATTAAGAGTTGTTACAATACATAACGCTGATACAGCCCATATAATAGTTGTAACCTTTCTGTCATCAAGGAAATCAAGCAGCTTGGTTGGAAATGAGAAGCACATCTTAGGAATAAGCTGTAAGGTTGCGCCTGTCTTTAAACTTGAATATATATCCTTAACTGATACATCAAAGTCAAAAGGTGCCTGATTACCTATAACATCCTCATTAGTAATTCCAAATGTTTCTGTAAAACAGTCAATAAAATCTATTGTTGAACGGTGATTAACTATAACTCCTTTAGGAACACCTGTCGACCCTGATGTAAATATTGAATACAATGGATCTGTATCAAGTGCCTGTTCTCTTATCTTTTCCAGTCTCTCCTGAGCCTCTGAATCCACAGCCTGTCCGTCATACTCTTCAAGCAATTCGTCAAGATTAATAATCTCGCCCTGAAATCCGAGCTTTTCTGCTTTCTTGGCTGACTTATTATCCACAACCAGAATATCTGCCTGAATCGTATCTAATATAAGATTAATTCTCTCAACCGGATGAGTTGTATCAAGCATACAGTAATATCCGCCTGCATACACAATTCCCATAAATAAAGATAATGTATTACATGTCTTATCCATATACACAGGAACTCCCTGTGTAGGCTTAATCTTAAGCGAAAGGCAGCTTCCTATGAACTTTGCCTGATTCATAAGCTGTGTATAAGTAAGTTCATTATTCATGTCCGCACACGCTGTCTTTTCCCCATACATTCTCTGTGAGTTTTCAAGAAACTCTAATACATTCTTTTCCATTACCTTCTCCTTTTACTTCTTATTCTTATCTTTTCTGAATACAAGCAGCTTGCTTATAACATAATTAAGTATAATTACAACTACCTGCGCAATAAACTTTATTAACATACTGTTGAAATGCAGCATTGTAATGAATACAAGAAGAATTATCTCTTCAATTACAAGAGTTAATACTCTTCCACCTGCAAATGAAACTAACTGTTTCATAAATTCTTCCACAGTCTTAGTTGGTGCTGCAAACACCCATATCCTGTTAGTAAAGAATGCAAAAAGTACTGCAAGTACCCATGAAATAACATTTGCAATAAGCTCATTAATTCCAAGTGTAACATTAAAGAATGCATATGAACCAATACTTACTACTGTTGTAAGTACTCCAAAGAAAAGATACAGAAGTACTTCCTTATACTTCTTATACAATGGTTCAAACACCCTCAGACCCGGCAGATGCATAATCTTATCAAATATATCCGGCTTAGTTTCCTGCATATTATTATCTGTATTGTTACTCATAATTACCTCACTGTTTTTATTGATATAACGCCATATTATTTTATACTTTTATCAATAACAAATCAAGAAAAAGACGCCGTATAAAAACGGCGTCCTGGAAATGCATTTATTATTTTGATTCGTTGATAACGATATCATCTGTCTCAACTTCCTTGTTTCTGTTTTCATCAATTCCAAGCTTGTTATTAAGCTTTTTCTTTGCCTTTCTTAAATAAATACCAAGAAATGCACCAACAGCAATTATCACTCCGGCAATAGCCTGAATGGCATAAGTCATAACAGATGGGTCAATGTAACCTGCTACATTTAAATTTAATAATGTCAACATACTTTTTATCTCCTTTTTAATTAAGTTCTTTTTTTAATGCTTCAAGCATCTTGTTGTTATCTGCATCATTTCTGATTGCAATTCTTATATACTGTTTTCCATCATGTAATTTTGATGTAAGATCCTTTATAAGCAGATAATGATTCTTAAACAGTTTTATCATAAGTTCTTTTGCTGTCATTCCATTAGTTATCTCAATCATAAAATAATTAGCCTGTGATGGGATAACTCTTATACCAGATATCTGCTCCAGTTCATTATAGAACCTTTTTCTTTCTACGCGGAATTTGTCCATTGCAGCTGCATAATCTTTCTTATACTTTTCTGCAATCTGAAGATAATACTCTCCAAATGAATTAATATTCCATATTGCAACATCTTTTTTCATTGCTGCAATCGTTTCTGTATCTGAAGAAACAAGGATTCCAAGCCTCAGCCCCGGTACACCGTATGATTTAGATATACTTTTCATAACATATAATCTGCTATATGTTTCGATAAATTTCTGTTCTATAAGAGAATTATCCGGTTCATCTGAGAAATCAGCAAACGACTCATCAACCACCAGCTTTATTCCCTGACTGTCTGTCCATTTTATTAACCTTATAATTTCTTCCTTTTTCAGGTAATTACCAGATGGATTATCAGGATTAATAATAATAATATTATCTACTTTGTTGCATGTATAGAACTCTATCAGTTCTTCAGCTGAATATGTATAATTATCATTTGACGGTGTAAATACCACTTCGTCTTCAACAGCATATCTGTTAGGATATTCTTCAAATGTAGGTCTGATAACGCCTGTCTTTCCAGAAAAGCTCTCCATAAGTGACTTAATAAGTTCTGCTGCTCCATTTCCAACTATTATGTTGTCTTTGTGAACACCAAAATTCTTAGCTGCAAGTAAAGAATTAACTCCCATACCTGAAGGATATTCTGTCAAAAGTGTATCAAAGCTTGCACACAGTTCATCCTTAAGCTTTTTAGGCGGATAATAAGGATTAACAAGATAACAGAAATCCAACAATCCCGGATATCTCCAGAATCCTCCATATCTTTTATGCATAAGGTTAATTCTTGTCTCATCATCTGGAGCAAAAAGTGTCGTTGCTATGTCAAGATCCTGTTCATCATCTATTTCATACCATTTCTGACCTGATAATCTCATACCTTTAATTCCAGGTGTGTCCAGCATCGTTATAACTCTAAGAACCTGTTCATAATATTCATTTTCTCCCAATGCACTACAATATGCCTCAAGGAAAGGAACATATATATCCTGTGAAAAATGTTTGCTGAATTTGTAGATATTTACAGTTTTATAGTATTCCTCTTTTTCCTTAAAATCAAAGCTCTTTCCTGGAACAAATGCAACAATATTATCATATTCGTCAAGCTTTACACATGTACCATCCATCCAGCTCTCATATTTATCTACCATGGCAAGTGTATCTCTCGGATCTTTTACAAGTTCATCAATTGCAGAATCCTCAATAATTACATCTGATTCAAAAAGCAGAGTATCTTCTTCCATAAGATAATTCTTTGCCAGTGCAAGTGAATAAATATTGTTTGTCTTATCATATACCGCATTGTCAACATATGAAATTGGTGTCTTAATTCCCAATGTCGCTATATAATCAATCAGCTTCTGTCCTTCATAGCCCACAACAATCACTATTCTTGAGAGATGTTGTTTCTCAAGCTGATGCAAAAGCCTGTCTATAAGCGATACTCCATTAACCTTTACCATACATTTGGTATTATTCTGGGTAAGTTCTTTTAAACGCTTTCCCATTCCTGCTGCTAAAATAATTGCCTGCATAATCCCCTCCTATAATCCGACTCTACTCTTGTTCCTTATGTCTTTTAATTGCTTTTTGAATTTCCTGAATAATATATTTAGCTCCAACCGATGCACTACTGCCAAGATTATACACATATTCTTTAACAAATCGGTCTATGCTGTCCTTATATGTATCAGAAGCTGCCAGCATCTTTGCTGCTGTATCAGCTGTCTTATCAATTTCATCAAGCTTAAGTACACGCCCGATTTCATATCTCATCCATATATTAAGTGGCTCAATTCCAATCTTTTTGTATTCAGGATTCATTATCTTCATTGGTGTATCAATGAAAAGAACCGGTTTACATGTAGTATAAGCATATTCATATGCTATACCTGACCAGTCTGTAATCATAAGATCTGCCTCAAAAACAGTACTGTTTGATGAAAAATCAGTCTGAATCTCTATATCTGTATCATCCTTATATCTTTCTTTAAGTCCTTCCATCTTCTCAGGCATATGTCTTACATGCTGTGGGTGTGGTCGGACTGTAATCTTATAACCATGTCCCTTAAGATTATCAAGTATGTCCTCAAGACAGCTGTCTACAATATTATCTTTCTGCCATGATGGAGCAATAAGTATTGACTTAATATCATTTTCCTTCTTTGGCATCTTTTCATAATCCTCACGCATCTCATCAAGCAATGAATATCCCCACTCAACAAGCTCCTTCTTAGGAAGATTATACACTTCTTCAGTTTTTTCTATTTCTTCTTTCTGAATCTTTCCTGTACATAATACAGAATCATAGTGATCCATTGAACCGGTTCGCATTGTCATATTAAGGCTGTCCATGCCATGAGGAACATAAACATAATTAATATCTTTTCTGATATAACTTCTCTTAATGTGATAATTCTCAATATCAGGCATAGTCATAACAACAACGTCTGCATCCATCTTCATCATAAGTGTTATAAGTTTCTTTTCCCCTATATAATAAGGTTTAATCTTACTTTCTTTTTCTGCAATTCTGAATATCTGATCATCAGGATCACTTGTTACATAATGGATTGTAATATTCGTATTATTAAGTATGTATTCAATTATCCCTTTAAAATACTTATAGAAACCTGAGCCCTCTGAATAGAAGACAAGATGTTTATTAACAACAGAGAAAAACTTTTTATAATCAGCTTTTTCTCTCTTAATATCTTCTTTGTTTCTTTTTCCCTTTTTCGTACCAAGAGCTTCAATCTCTGCAAGTTCTTTCTTAGTTTCCTCAAGAGCCTCATAATCAACGTAATTCTTAGGATTAATCGCCCAGTTAAGAAGATATAACTGAAGAATTGCAAATATGTTGCTGGCAGTCCAGTAAAGAGCTACTCCTGCATATACAAAGCATCCTAAATATAACGACAGACCTACTGAAAATATCATCATACCATACTTATTAAGCTTACTCTGTTCTGCCTGTAATACGTTACTTGCATTCTGTGCAACACATAAAAGCCATGCTGAGACACCTGCTATAATTGGTGTTATTATTGATAATCCCCACTGTTTTGTAGTAATCCATGTAAGGTCATAGCCACAGAACTTCATGTTCGCAACACCTTCATTAATTCCGTCTTTGATAACTGCAACAACTCCAAGCAGAAGTATTATCTGTATAATAAGAGGTATAAGTGATGCCAGTGGATTATATTTTTCTTTTTTATAAAGCTTAGACTGTTCCTCTGCTATCTCATCCTTATCCCCATAATGCTTAATAAGAATCCTGTTAATATCAGGCTGCATCTTAACCATTTTAATTGAATTCTTCTGTACCCAGATTGATACAGGTAAGAGAACAATCTTACTTATCAGAGTGAATAATATAATTGCCAATCCATAATCATGCAGTAATTTGTAACAAAAATTCATTACATAACCTAAGGCTGTCGATAATATTTCCATAAATAACTCCTCTTTTGAAGATTTTATTGATTGTGTCAGAGTCATCCAATATAATAATTAATCATATCACTTATTATCAATTATTGAAAGGTGTTTTTACATATCCGATATACTTTTTTTACATACCCAATATAAATTTTACATGTTTTGCACACAAAAAAAGGACATTGTTCTTACATAATACAGTGTCCTTTTAATATTATTTATTTCAAAAGGTACTCAGCATATTTAACTGCCATGTCTCGCCAGTTCTCCAATGCCTCTCCCATGTCTGCACCACATGATTCCCTGTACATAGCCCATACAAACCAGTAGTACGCAATAATAGCAACATATGCCATATAATGAAATCTTGTTGTCTCATTATAATCTTCCTGAAGGTATTCCTTTATGAATTCCTCAGCCTTATCAAAATCATACATGGCATCAACCACATAATATCCAACATCAATTCCCGGGTCAGAATATCCAGAATACTCCCAGTCAATAAGTATAACACTTCCATCTGGTCTTATCATCCAGTTTGGCTTATATGTATCGCCATGACAGAAACATTTTTCAACTCCATCTGCTAGAGTCATCTTATACAACTGTCCTATGTTGTTCTTAAGTCCTTCATATTGAACGAAGCACACAGGATCTTTCTTCTCAAGAAGCTTCTCCATATCAAGTGCATCTTCCCAAGGTTTCATTCCATAATCGGCTGTTATATCTGCCTTATGCAGCTTTCTTAAAACAGCCAATATCTTCTTTGAGTCCTCAAAAGAATTATAATCAGGTTCTCTGAATTCTGGAATGAATATGGATATCTTCCAGCCCTCATTAACATCTGCATATATGTATGTAGGATCTACACCAGCTTCTTTGGCTTTAATAAGTGATTTTTTTTCATTTCTTCTATTGATTATACTTTCTGTTCCATCGCCTGGATGTCTGTATATATAATCAATTCCGTCAATCTTGAATATAAAGGATGTGTTGGTCATTCCTTCGCTTACATTTCTGAAATCAATTATATCCTCCTCATCACATCTGAATACAAGCTTGATATTTCTTATTATCTCACTGTGCGTATGTCCAAGATACTGTGAATCAAACTTTCTAAGCTCATCAAAATAATCAAATTCAAATATATTACCCGGAAGATATTCCTTAAAATAAATATCAGGCATTTCATCCAGCTTATCTTTTACAAGAATCTCCCAATAGCAGTTATTATATATTCCAGATTCCCGGACAGCCTCAACCTGATTAATAAATGCTTCTGAGAATTCTTTTCTCCAGAATGAATGTCCCATAAGAACATAGCCATCAATCTTATTATCCTTAGCAATTCTTGTTATCTTTCCAAATCCATCAGCTCTTGCATATACTTCATCCGTTGTTTCCTTTCCATAATAACCTGAATAAAATGTATGATATTCAAACTGATTAAACGGATTCTCTATATAATAACTGTCACTTACGCATATGTACGTATTCTTAAGTTCTTTTCTTGCAAGATAAAGACTTTCAATATTATTCTTTATATTAAATGAATCATTAATAATGAACTTTACACCATACTTGTCTTCAAGATAATAAAACATCTCCTTCTTATAGCCAAGTACAACTGTAATATTCTTAATACCAGCATCCTGAAGCTGCTTTATCTGTCTCTCAATAAGACGTTCACCCTTTACTTCAAAAAGACCCTTTGGCTGTTCGAGTGATAAAGGAATAAATCGTGTAGATGCGCCAGCTGCAAGAATAACGGCATTATTAACCCTATATGGTTCAAGCGCCTCTAATCCAGTCTTTGTAATACTACCAGACTCTTTTTCAATATACCCTGTTTTTACAAGTTTATTATAAATATCTGTGTCATTAAGAGCTTTTGTCGCCTCAACATCATAAGTACAGCCGGCTCTTCCAATGCTTCCATTATACAAACTGTTCAATACATAAAACTCTTCTTTTCTCATTATACATATCTCCTTATGCCATGTTTCCTGAGAACATTCCTCGAATCACTGCTTTGATTACATTTTCTCTGCATGATTCATACTTTTTTCCCGAAAGTATAAGTCCCTCTACCTTAATGTTCTTTATATCCTTCTTGTCAACTGAATACAAATCATCTGAAAGAACCACCATATCGGCAATCTTTCCTGCCTCAAGGCTTCCTCTTTCTTTCTCGTCAAATGTTACATAATATCCATTATACGTACACATCCTTAGTGCTTCCTGAACCGATACTGCCTGAGACTGATTCATATTATTAACAGCTTTGTCAATCCATACGATAGGATCCGGTGATGTACATGGAGCATCAGAACCGCACGAAACAACTATTCCATTCTCATTAAATGTTCTGAGCGGATTAAGTCTTTCTGCTCTTTCTTTACCCATAATACTTTTAAGATACTCATCAGGTTCCTGTTTCCAGTTAATGAAAGCACTCTGTACAGGCATCTGTATATTATAGTCCCTGCATATCTTAATTCCCTCTTCAGTTGGAAGACAGTCATGTATAATTCCATGTCTGTGATCTTTTCTTGGATAATCGTCAAGTGCCGCCTTAAGTGCCCTGCATGCCTGGTCAAATGCTTTATCCCCAATCGCATGCATCTCTATCTGCAGTCCGGCTCTGTTAGCCTTCTTGCAGAAATCAATAACCTTTTCATCATAATAATAAAGTACTCCGTCACCGCCTAAAGAATCAATATATGGTTCATTCATAGCTGCATCGTGTGAACCGAAGCATCCGTCAAGCGCACATTCAAAACACCCGCCTATTCTTGGCAGTTTTCTCTTTAATGCGACATCAACATTCATTGACTGTGGGAATACCCTTACCTGAAATCCATTAGTTAAGGATTTTGCAAATATTTTTTCAAATGTAATATCAAGATTGCCTGTAAAACCCACACCACTTACAGTATGAATACAGCCAATTCCATGAGACGCCTGAAAATCAATGGCACTCTGCATATTCTTAAACAGTTCAATAATAGAAAGTGAATTGGTAATGTAATTAGAACATTCAAAGAATGCCTCCTGATTCATCTCACCTGTATCTTCGTGATAACCTCTCAACTCACTTACTTTCCCCTTCAGCTTATCAAGAAGCTTGCTGTTAATTATGCACGCATGTCCATCATATTTGACAACCATGATTTCCTTATCAGGACATACCTTATCTAATTCTTCCCTGCTTATAAGTCTTCCTTCTTTAACTGAATATGGTGACGCACCAAATGCTATAAGTGTTTTTTTATTACCGCTTGACTGCACGAATTCTTTAACCATCTGTGCAATCTCTTCATTGGACTCTGCATCCATAACATTAAGTCCTGCGTGAAATGTAGAAAATGATGCCATATGCTGATGTGTATCTACGAATGCCGGAACCAGCACCTTCTTTCCAAGTTCAACTGTCTGCACATTCTTATACTGTTCTGGCAGTTCATTACCAACATACACAATTCTTCCTTTATCTTCAACGAGATAACCGGCTACTGTATCATTACTGTCAACTGTAAGAACCTTTCCCTTATAACATATCATAGACATTCACCTTCCCTTTATATCTGCATTTACTGTTCCTGTCCCGGATAATCCTTATAAGAAGAATCTAACTGTACCAGCTCATAAAAATTATCTATCTCCATAATATCTGATTTCTCACAAGGTCTTACCTCTACCGCATATCTTTCCTTGCGAAGCACAAGTGGAATAAACTCCCAGAAATAATCATTGCCCTCCGGCTCTTCATTATATACCTGTGCAAAGTCTTCTCTTAATCTTGCACTGTCTTCCTTTGTCCAGTAAGATATTCCATAATAATTAAAGCAATATGTATTACCCTTCTGATAATCTGTTATATATCCATTATCAAGCTTAAAACTCCAGTCATCAGTCTCCAATGAATAAGAGCCAAGGATATTGCTGCAGTACTGATACTTTGTGATAATAGCCGGATTAGATATATACAGGTCCGCTTCACATAAATAGCACTGGTCAATATGTTCTAATGCTGCCATTGCTGATGATATATTATTGGTTTTATCATATATATCGTTATCAATAAGATTGATAAATGGATACTTCTCCAGAATCTCATCAAATTTTTCTTTCTTATAACCCCTTACAAGAGTTATATCCTTAATTCCTACAGAAACAAGTGCATCAAGTAATGTATCTATAATTCTTACTCCATTAACAGCAACCATTGGCTTTGGTCTGTCTAATGTAACAGGAACCATTCTTGAACCAAATCCTGCTGCCATAATAACCGCTCTCTTTACTCGGTAAGGCTCAAGTGCCTCCAGACCTCTTTCAGTAATCTCCATCTGATCTTCACATCTTTTAATAAGAGCTTCATTTTCTAACTCATCCAGAGCTTTAGATATAGCTGTTCCTGAAATCTTTAATGTATCTGAAAGAGTTCTCATCGGATACTCTTTCTTACCATTCTTTTCAATATATGTAAGTACTTCAAACTGATAACGATTCATATTTCCTCCTTACAGCACCATTGGAATTATATAGATTCCAAGTGCAATGCATGTAACAATAATTGTGCATACCTTCCATATGGTGTACTGTCTGTCCATCTTAACCTTAGTCTGCTCATCCGGCTCTTCTATAACGCCAATCTCTTCCTCAATTGTTGGCATAACACATTCTTTTCTGTGAGAATATGCAAAATAGAATATTACACATAATACTGTTATGATTCCTGATGTAATAAGTGCTGCCTTATCCGCAAATATTAACATGAAGCAATACACAACAATTGTAAATATACATCCAACAACTCCAAGAGGAGCCTTATAAGGTCTCTTCATATCAGGATACTTCTTCTTAAGCCCCATATATGAAAGACAGCCTATCATATAACATATAGCAAGTGATATAAGCGATACTGATGCTATGTAATTAATTGAACCTGTTGCAATAAGTATAAAATTGATAACACCAACCACAATAACAGCAACATATGGTGTCTTGAACTTCGGATGAATCTTTCCAAGGAATTTTGGTAATGCGCCATCTTCTGCCATTGTATAAATGTATCTTGCAGGTGCAGCAATTCCCGGATTAATAGTAGATAAATCTCCACCAAATGCAATACCAATACATAAAAGTATAATAGGAAATCCAACAAGTCCGACTGCCTTAAGTCCTTCTGCATATGGAGCATCTGCCGCTGCAAGAATTCCATAAAACTCCTTAGGTACAAGACCTACAAGAAACCACTGGAATAATGCGTTAAGTGCAAATACCATAAATACCGAAATCTTTAATGCTCTTGGAAGTGTATACTGTGGATACTTAGTCTCTGCTCCCATAGATACACATGTCTCAAATCCTGTATAGCACCACCATACAAGACCAAATATATACATCATCTCATTAAATGGAGGCAATGAGTTCATTGCTATTCCACCAAAATATTCAACATGAACCTTAGGTATCATATAAAGGAACCAGCACACTGAACAGCCCCAGAAGAAAAACATAAATGCTGTCTGTGCCTTACCTGACTGCTCAATACCTCTGAAATTAAGAATAAGGAAAACTGCAACAAGGATAATAGCTATAATTCTTGAATCAAGCTTAACGATGCTTATTCCAAGCTGTTCCATAAGAATCTTAAAATAATTGGCAAATGCAAGCGTCTCACCTGCACCAATAGCTACAACAGATACTATATAATGCCATCCTGCCATATTAGCCCATACTCTGTTAAGTCCTCTCTTGGCATAATTATATGTTCCACCCGCACAAGGAAGTGCTGCAGACATCTCTCCATATATAAGACATGGCCATATAGATATAAGAAGTGCAACAAATGTGAATCCTATTATCCATGAGCCTACACTTCCTATCTGTGCTGAACCACAGGTAAAAAGTCCTACACCTACAACGGTTCCAATTGTCATACTAATTGATTCTTTAAGCCCTAAAGCACGAACCAGCTGATTCTTCTCATTCATAAATATCCCCTCTCACAGTTTATTCGTTCGGTCATATTTTTGTCCATTGCGTGAACAGAATGGATTATAGCAGATAATAAACTAAATTACCAGTATAAAAGTAAGCAGCTATAAACCTTCCAGGCTTAGCTGCTGCTTCATCATTAATTATTAATATTCTTCATCTGCTGCTCATCTTTAATTACAGATATCTGTGGATTTACAGCGTCCCCTTCTATTCTGAACACCGAATAATCTCTGTTTTTAAGATATTCATCTGCCGGGTACATACCTTTTGACACATCCCATGGTGCTACATGATATCTTGACTGAGAAACACCAGCCATATCAAAAAGCGTATTTCCATAATTACTGTTCTGTCCAAGTGCTGCCTCGCCATAAGTAGCATACAGATTCTTAAATGTTACAGAATCTGAATTAACCTGCATTACATCATTATGAGTATCAGCCATTTTCACAAATACAGCAGGGCGTTCATACAATCCATATCCGCCGTGATCGGCTGTAATTATAACCGTGCTGTTATCATACACACCTTTATCCTTCATCTGCTGCATATATCCATTAATATATCTGAACACACCCTGTATCTGCTTATCAAGAGAAGTCTCTGTTTCCCCCACATCTACACACTGTTCATTCATCTCATAAGGTGCATGTGCCCCTACCATATGATACAGTGTAAATGTTTTATTTCCAGCATCAACTGTTATACCGCCATTATTCTTAAAATCAGCATACAACTGTGAATCATCCAGTTCATATTGAATAATATTGTTATTCTCTGGAGCCTGACATGCTGCAAAATCATCACCATAAAACCAGAAATACTGTTTTATAATCTGTGGAAATGCATAAAATGCCGACATTTTATATATATTCTTAAAGAATTGAACTTTGTCTGATATTCTGTATTTCTGTCCACCTGCAGTATTGGCTACTGCCTCCTGATTAACTCCATTAAGATACTCACTTGAAGTATACAACTTAACATCATATCCGTTATCTGACATATCCTGAATAAGAGTACCTTCTTCATATGCTTTCTTTCTGTAATCAGCCAGAGAATGTGTTGTATCATACTGATAACCTGTAAGCATAAGTGGAACTCCTAGAGCTGTTGGTGCACCTCCGCCTATCATATTATCAAAATAAGTAAAATCTTTTAATTCTTCACAGTATCTGTCGATAACATAATTCTGTGCGTCCTCATTATCCAGTGTATCCACAATGAATACCACTACATTGCCCTGCGAAGATAACGCAAACTCATCATTCTTAGTAACTACATATGAATAATCAACACTTCTTTTTGAAGATACAATAAGAACCACAAGTGTCACAACCTGTATGCTTGAAAGAAACAGGCTGCCCCACTTTATTATATTTGTCATTATATCTTTCTTAAAGCATACAATAACTGGCGGAACAACAATAAGTACTATCCATACAACTGTACTTATAATTCCATTAACCTTAAACTGGCTCCACTGAATCTGCCTTCCATTAAGGACTCCGAAATCAGGGTTAAGGAAATTTCCCTGCACATAAGCAGCAAGTGCACCGCCAAATATGACCGCTGCGTATATGTTACATATCTTCTTTGGCACAATCAGACCTATCAGTATAACAACTGCTGCCGTAATTAACGACGCTGCCATAAGAAGCGGTATAAGTGCCGCGAATCCCACTGCAAATTGATCAATATTGCCAAGAAATAAAGATGATGGCATAAATATACAGAATGTTACAATAAGAAATATCAATTGAGGATAAATCGTTATTAATTTATCTTTTATCTTCTTCATAGTAATCTCCCTGTTAGTTAGCTGCTGCTTTCAATGAATTAAGCTGATATATTCTCCATCCGAATTCATCATATAATATTGAATAATTGTAATATTTCTCAAGGACCTTATCAAAATCATCATTATAAGTTCTTGATGCAATATATTTAACACCAATCTTCTCGGCATCTTTATAGTTCAGATTCAACTGTAAAAGATCCTGCTGAACAAGTTCCTCATTAGTATCCTCTTCTGTAAGTGTAAGTAACATATGTGCAAATCTGTTATAACAGTATTCATTCTCTTTCTGTGGATCAAGAATATTCCATAAATCCCAGTTAGGAACATTATTACATGTATTAATTGTCGGAGCACCACAGGCAGCAAGATACATTGATTCTACCCATGAATCAAGCATTACCCATTTACCATCTTTATCTTCACTTGTAATCTCGCATACTTTCTTGGCAAGTGGTTTAGAATATATAGCGTCTGTTCCTACATTAACTGTAAGTGACCATATTCCTGATAAGAACACAATACCCGCAAGCGATAACAGTGCCATATTCTTAAGCCTGTCATGCTCTTTTACACAGAATACAACAATAGTTATTACTGTAAACACAATTGCCAGCGCTATTATTGCATACTGTAACATTCCACCAGACTCAGTTATATCATATACAGTTCTTGCTTCTTTCCAGCTGTAATAACAGCTTATAAGCATTGGAACCACAACAATAACAGGATTGACTTTATATCTGTTTTCCCTGCATACATATATACATCTTATAAGTAATATAACCTGTAAAAGTCCTAACAGGTCTGCTGCTCTTTCTTCCGGTACATAACTGAATAATGTGAGCCTGGCAACAATCAATGGGAAGCCAACTGTACAATATATTGTATATACACATGACAATCCAAGCATGATATCAAGAAGAATATCCTTACCCTTCTGTTTAATAATGCAGTACACTGCCATTACCATTGGCAATGGGAACAATGTTACCATCATTGAGAACTCACTATTATTAAGAGTTGCCTTGAATGGATAGAATATTGTAGCAACATATTCAAACATCTTATATAAAGAATATCCACCAGTTGAAACTCTTGAACCCGGATAGATTGTATTCATTATCTCTGTTACATATGTGCTTCTGTCCTTGAGGTACACAATAACAATTGATGCCATAAACAACATTGATGCTGCGAATACAAGCCATTCCTTAAGCTTGATTTTCTTGAAATTATCCCATGAACTTACAACCATCCATACTACAATTCCAAAATAAACATATCCTGAAGGTACCTGGAACGCCGGATATAGTATTGTTATATATTCAGCGCCAAGTATGGCAATACACGGGCTGAGCACCATCCTCTGCCATGTCTTCTCTGCATTTATAAAGTAATATATACATACAAGTGCTGTCAGTCCGCAGGACAGATACTCAACATTCATCCACCACATTTCGTATCCGGAGAAGGCTACCACAACGCCTCCGGTTACTGCCAGTACTTTATTCTTTCCTGCTATAATGTAAAAGAACTGTATTGACATAACAATAAGTAATATAAATGGGAAACACCATTCTACCGACATACCTATGCTATCTCCAAAAAGGTAATAGCCCCATGTTTGCGGTTTAGCCAATGCTGAATATGACTTATACAATCCAGTCTGTGCTATATTTTCTGTCTGCTTCCCCATAATTATATAATTATATTTACCATAATCAGTATACTTGGCTGTAAGATATCTTGGTGTTGAAACAGCCCACTCATCACTTCTTATAGAATGTGTCTCTCCATAAACAGGCGTTACAAACTCACTTCCCTGACCAGGCTGTACATAATTATCAAACATTCCTATAGATGAAAAATTCACTCTCATAATAACAAGAATCAGAAATATTCCGACAGCAATATAGAATCTTTTATCAAATATGAATTCACACATTTTCTTTGGTCCGACAATAATTAATCCGCATACAAGCATAAGAATCAGCGTCATAAATACCATTCTTACTGCAAACACACCATAATTATCAGTATGGTGGTAATTCCTTAAAACTGCATAACAAAGTACACCATTCTGTTTCTCTCCGTTAATGCTGTACTGCACTGATGTATCTGTTATATTCTGATTATCTGTCCACAATGTAAACTTCTTTCCATTCGCTGATGTATCTGTCGATACTTTAAGTGTATAAGTTTTTCCACCTGATATAACATTTTCCTCAGCAAAATTAGAGAACTGGTTATCATTGATATTGACTCCGCTCACCTTCTGGTGGAATACAACTTCACCTGTTGTCTTATCTAGAAGTTCTACAGTTATCTTAGAGAAATTCCTTATGGCATTAGTGCTGAAATAAAGCGCTATTCCATTGAAATCCCCATCAATATATATATCCTGGGTTATCTCCATTCCTTTCTCTAAACCGGCAGTCTCCTGTCTTGCTGCAAATCCTGAATCATACATATCTGCCACTTTATCATTAGTAACATTATATATGTGTACTCCTCTTAATACGAACAATACTGCCACAACAACAAGAAGCAATATCTTAATGTATTTTGATTTATTCTTCATGTGTTTTAATCTCCTAACAATTTTAATCGTTTTATTATATCACGCAATTATAAATACATACAAGTCCTTTACCTTGTCTTAACTTTTCAATTCATGTATAATTCAGTAAATACATATATTAATGGAGGATTGTCTTGAATTTCAATACTAAGAATTATAATTACAATTTTATTAGATTTATTGCAGCTTTAATGGTTATTATATCCCACTCATTTGCATTATCACTCGGTGCTTCATCACAGCAGTATATAGATAGCCATCACCTTAATCTTATTAATATCAACACATGGGGATTCCTTGCTGTTGCAGTTTTCTTCTTTGGTTCAGGTTTCTATATTGCGAAATCATGTGAGCGCAATGAAAGCTTTCTGGTTTTCTTATTAAAGAGACTGTTTAAACTGCTTCCGATGCTTATACTTGTTGTACTTATATCTATATTCATTATAGGACCTGTATTCACAACACTGCCTCTTAAAGATTATTTTTCCAATATACTTACATGGAAATATCTTTTGAACGGAATACTGATTTTACAGCATAACCTGCCTGGTGTATTTACCAATAACGTATATATGCCTACTGTGAATGGCGCTTTATGGACACTTCCTGTTGAATTCTTATGTTATCTGTTCTGCTACATTTTTTATAAAATCTTTAAGAACAAAGATAATATTGTAAACCGTATAATGCTTGTTTTATCAGTTATTGTTATATTAGGTGCTTTCCTGTTACAGAGCCACATATCATCTCTTTATGATGCTTTATGTCCGGCTATTTCATTCTGGCTTGGTATCCAGTACTGGATTAACAGAGAACACCTTCTTAATATTAAGAAACCTCAGGTTTTATTCATAGCTTCGATTATTTTATTTGTTCTTGTATTTCCGGTTAAGAGTCTTTCTGCACTTGCCGTATGGATATGTATTCCTTACTTTATGTTCTATGTAATGTTCATCAGTAAGCATCAGCATTTCCAAAAAGCGGAAATATTAGGTGACTGTTCTTACTGCATGTACCTCATAGGATTCCCTATACAACAGAGTATTGTATATGTGATGGGAGGCGGTCCAATCAATCCATTTATCAACATTATTATTGCGATAATTATAGATATAGCAATTGCCCTTCCCATGCATATCTTTATAGAACGCAGAGTCGAGAAATTAACTAAAAAAACATTAAAAAAGAAGTAAGAAAAATGGTTCAGACATCAATCAATGTCTGAACCATTTTTCTTATTATTATAATAACTATTCAAAGCAATCTCCTGTGCCATCTTTCTGACTCTTTCTGAATTTCTTGAAAGTGACATTGTAAGTGAGAATATAACAAGTATAATAAAGACAAACCCTAAAAAGAACAACATATTAATCTCATTATATATTCCCAGTGCCTTAGATATAACATTAAGAAGATTAGGTATTAACGTAATTATAAATATCCCAAGCTCCAGAAAAAGCCATGAAAGTGCATATTTTAATTCCAGTTTGTTCTTCTTGATAAGACCTAATATCTTTAACAGTCCTAATATAAGAACAACAATTATAACGCATTTAATTCTTATACTCATCTATGCTTATCTCCTCTGAAATTCTCAAACAATATTGCCAGTGTAACCTTAACCATATAATATACTGATTTCTTAAGTGTTATTGATGAGCTTCCGCCCTGTCTTTCTCTCATGACAACTGGAATCTCAGCCACCTTGAAACCTTTCTTTAATATTGCCACAACTGTTTCCGGCTCTGGATAATCCTTAGGATACTTCTTGGCAAACTGTACTATTGTACGTCTTCCTATAAGTCTTAATCCTGATGTAGGGTCTGTTATCTTCTGACCTGTACATAACTTTATCAAGCCAGTGAAATAGTTAATTCCAATTCGTCTTGCCTTAGATGACTGGAATCCCTGTTTTTCTATGAATCTTGAACCTATAACCATATCAAGGTCATTCTTTTCAAGATAATCAGCCATCTCTCCAAGGAATTTCGCATCATGCTGTCCATCACCATCTACCTGTACAGCAATATCATATCCATATCTTTCTGCATACAGATATCCTGTCTGAACAGCTCCGCCTATTCCCAGATTAACTGGCAGATTAACAATATTAAATTCATTATCTTCACATATCTGTCGTGTATTATCAGTTGAGCAGTCGTTGATAACTACATAATCAAATGATGGTGCATTCTCTATAATATCTCTGACTGTCTTCTCTATACTTTCGCTCTCGTTATATGCTGGAATTATTATAAGTTTTTTCATATTTTCTCCATAATTGTCCATGCTTTAAATATCAATATCTTTCAGCTCCTCATCAAATGGTCCGAACTCCAGAACCTCAGGTACATGATTCTTTCTGCTCTCTACTGGTGGCATCTTCATATAATCGCCAAACATTCTCTTAAGAAATACATCATTATTCTTAGGGACTTTAACCATTATATCTTCAAATGGCTTTTCAACCAATGGGAACAGGTCATCTAACTTTATAGCCTGCTTTAAAGGATCCATCTCACCAAAGAAACATGCAACCCATCTTGTCTTCTCATTGTTATACTTAAGTGCGCTCTTCATATAACGTCTGTTGATGAATTTTCTTGAGAAATGTGTCCATGTAAGTAATCTGTTCATTACTATACACATTGCACTTACAACTTTTCTCTTCCATCCATGCATGAAAAGCACAGGTTTCTTGAATTCTCTTAATATTCTTAACTTGCTCCAGAAGAATACTGATGATCTCTGTCTTCTTCTCTTCTTGGCATCATCAGGAACATTATCATAAGGATAAAGCGCAATATCAATTCCCATAGGAACCTTAGCATCCTTGAATACATATGGTATATTCTTAGTTCCAATTCTTGCTATCTCTGCATTATAGAAAGGAAATGTTTCCTGTGAATCTATATCAAGTACTACATACTTATCTGTGTATTTCTCTCTATATATCTTCAGAACCTTCTCATAATCATCTCTGAGCATTCCAATATCTATATCATCATCCCATGGAATAAATCCTTTATGTCTCTCAACTCCGATTGCACATCCTGCAAACAGGAAATATGAAAGTCCGTTCTCATCACATATTTTAATAAAATCTTTAAACACCTCTAATTCTGCAAGCTGTAACTTTCTCAGGACCTTTGGATCATACTGTTCATTCTGGCTCATTGTCTTTTTCTATCCTTTCTAATCTGGTATAAGATATATCCCATCAATAATACGCCTAATAACACAACAAGTATCAGATAGCCGAGTGCAGCTCCGTTAAGACCAAGTCTGCCTGTAATCGGATCCATAATAATCAGCGCAACTCCGCATACAATAAGATACAGAATAGTCATGTATTTCTGCTTACGCATTATGGCAAGTACATAATAGAATATTATATTGACCGCATTAACGCCTCCACATAACAGAAGCAGAAGCAGTGTCATCTTGTAATCCTTAAGATTAACACCATAAAGCCATGACAGAACCGGTATTCCCAGTATATATGCCCCGACCTCACATATAAGTGTAAATCCTGCTATTATAGCAAACATCCTGAATATTATGTGCCAGAAATTCTTATACTTCTTCTCATAATAATTAACAGCCATTGATGTCTGCATCGGCTTAAATATTATACCACTAAACAGATTAATTACCATATTAGGCATGAATACCGCCGTATAATACAGCTGTGCTGCATCACCTAACATTCTGTCAACAGATAATTTCGATGAATTGATAATATAGTTACTTAAAAATGTGCTTATAGCAAGAGGCAGACACACTTTAAAAAGTACGAAAACTCTTCTGTAATCCCTGACAATACATATCTTAACCCTGCCTGCTGCAACAGATGCATCAAGACACAGAATTATAAGCAATGCAACTACATTCATACATATCAGAGAGAATATCAGATTTCTTGTTATAATTACTGTTACAACAAGAACCAGTATACTGAAGAATATCCTGTAAAACTCTGATTTACCGGACATATCTATTCTTTCCTCTTTCTGGAATTCACCTTCAAATGTATCAGCTACCGAATCAAGTATCTTATAGATACATACAAGCAATATAACAGTAACTTTCTCCGGACTGTAGCCGTTAAATACAACGTATACTATGCTTGCCAGAAATGTTATAAGACACATCATAAGTCTTAAAGTGAAATAATATCCAAAAGGATACTCATTCTTAACATCAGTAACCTGATATGTTCTTATTTCGAAATAGGCTATTGTAACAAGCCACTGTGCAATTGAAAGACCAATCGAGAACATTCCCGCTTTAGCCTCACCTAAGAAACGGCTTATAACAATTGTCATAACAAGCGTGGCAAGTGCGAAACATGCTGTTCCCATTGTAAACCAGATATATTTGTACTTATCTTCTGGTGTCTTATCCACACCCATTATTCTTGAAATAATATTCATATATACCTCTTAGTCTTTAAATTCCAATTTATATGGGTAATGATTCTTTCTCTTTTCAACTGGAGGAAGCTGCATATAATCTCCATACATATTTCTTAACTTCTCATCTTCGTTGGCTGGAAGAGGCATCTTAATATCTTCAAAATCATACATCTGTAATGGATATATCTCATCCTTTAACATTATATGATAATATGGATCTGTATCAAATAAGAATGCCATTCTCTTAGTATCCACATCATTATATCTTGATGCAATCTTTAAGCATTTGCCAGCAATCCAGTTATGTGAAATTCTGAACACAACAAGTCCGGCATGAATAATTGCTGTTGCAATATGTGTTATCTTAGCCTTAACTCCCTTATAAGGAAGTACCGGGAACGCAACATGTCTGAGAATAAGAAGCTTGCTCCAGAACCAGGCAGCTTTAGCCTGCTTTTTAAGTTCTTCCTCATCATCTGATATATTATCAAGCGGATACACATCAAGGAATATTCCAAGATCACATTTGATATTCTTAAGAGGTTCCTCTATAAATGTTGTTCCTTTCATCATAATTCTTGTTGTCATCAATGGATAATTCTTCATTGTTTCAACATTGGCAATTGAATACTTATCGCTGTAATCTCTTTTAATAACTTCAATCATCTTGTCGAAATCTTTTCTAGGAAGCATTACATCAATATCATCATCCCATGGTATAAACCCGTTATGTCGTATCGCTCCTAATAATGAGCCCCCAGTTAAGGAGTATTTAATATTATTTTTTATGCAAAATTTGTGAACATGTTTTAATATTTCTAATTCACAATTTTGTATTTCTTTTAATGTTAACTCTTTTTTTGTATTCATTTGATTGTAAAAATTCACTTTCTCAATTTCCACCTATAAATAAATAATCTTAAACTTTTCGGCATTACCGATACTATACTTCTTAAAGTTATATAACCTATCATTTCCGTAAAGTTTATTATTTCTATTCTATACATGGCTTTTTCAAACTGTATTATACACTTGGTATAGCTTAAGCCGCCGCGACGTGCTATCATATCCTGCCCGGCACGAACCCTTACAAGAACTTGGTCTATATTCTTCACTTTGTAACCCGTTTTAAGCATTCTTGCCCATAACCAGTAATCTTCAAAATACGGCATATGCTGATACCCGCCAACAGTTTGCACTGCCTGCTTTTTAAACATTACCGTCATATGGTTAAACGGATTGCGCTTTTTGGCAAAATTTAATATTTCATTATGTTTCCGCGGTACGCTTCTATAGCTTGTTATTTCTGTTGGCTTATCTGCAAATTCTGCTATCTGCCCGCCGCAAAGCATAAGTTCCTTATCCTGCGCAAATTCTTTTATTTGCAGTTCAAAGCGGCATGGCTCTGCTATATCGTCGGTGTCCATACGGGCTATAAACTCGTTGCTGCATTTTTGCATACCAAAGTTAAGCGCTTTGCCTAAACCTTGGTTCTGCTGTAATGCGTAGGTTTTAAATATATCGGGGTAGTTTTGTTGGTATTTTGTTATTACGGCTTGCAGTTCTTCTGTTAGTTTTCCATCCTCCACCAGCACTATTTCATTTGGTTTTACTGTTTGGTTTATTACGCTTTCTAATGCCAGTTGTAGATATTCTGGTTTTTCCTTGTAGTATACTGACATCAATACAGTAAATTTCACGTTTTACTTTACCCCTTCGGTGCTTTCTTTGGTTATAAGTACTTTTAATGTTTGCAGCATCAATGTTAAGTCATACATTACGCTTACGTTTTGGATGTAGATTAAGTCATACACCAGCTTATCATAAGCTGGTGTATTGTACTTACCTGCTATTTGCGCAAGGCCTGTTATGCCGGGTTTTACGTTGTGGCGGTAGGCGTATTCCGGCTTTTCTTTGATGAATTGTTCTACAAAGAACGGGCGTTCCGGTCTTGGCCCTACGATGCTCATTTCGCCTTTAAGTACGTTTAACAGCTGCGGCAGTTCATCAAGCCTTGTTGCGCGCATAAAGTGCCCAAATTT